>Ga0116230_10001347_pt1 | contig 23205 bp, 21 predicted proteins | sample S1TSphfallax_3_FD_88678 | JGI IMG/M metagenome (GOLD analysis project Ga0116230, IMG submission 88678) | Host-associated microbial communities from peat moss isolated from Minnesota, USA - S1T2_Fd - Sphagnum fallax MG | ecosystem: Host-associated > Plants > Peat moss > Unclassified | place... | reverse complement strand
GGCCGCGCCCCGCTCTCAATCTGCGAAAGATACGGCTGGCTGATCGTCGGGACGGCCTTGGCCGGTGTCTTAGACTTCTTTCCTCCATCCGGGTGCCCCATGTCTCGACTTTGAGACATGGGGTTTTCTTTGCGGGTCACACGCGGGAGATGCGGGTCTCTCCACTGCGGCGGCAAGTGCGCCGCCTCCGGTCGAGATGACAAATCTATTGAATCGGGAAGATACACTGGTAACTATGCCGACCGATGTTGAGAAGCTCGCCAGTCTACAGGCCATTGCGTTCGATGTGGACGGCGTGCTGACCGACGGCTCCCTGACCTGGTCGCCCAGCGGCGAAGAATCCAAATCCTTCAGCTTCACCGACATCATGGGCGTGAGCCTGCTGCGGCGGCTGGGCATGAAGCTGGCGCTGATCTCCGGCGAGCCGTCGCCGCTGGTAGACCTGTACGCGCAGAAGATGCACATCCCGTTCGTCGCCAAGGGCACGCGCGACAAGGCGACCGCGGTGCGGGAGTTCGCGGCGAAGTTCGAGCTGAAGCTGGAGCAGGTGTGCTTCTTCGGAGACGATGTGAACGACCTGTTCGCGATGGAGCTGACCGGGCTGTGCGCCTGCCCGGCGAACGCCGCGGCGGAGGTGCTCACGTATGTGGCCGAGCGGGCGGCGACGGGTTCGGGGTTTGTATCGCCGCACAATGGCGGCCACGGCGCGGTGCGGTCGTTCGCGGACGCCGTGCTGGCGGCCCGCGGGCTGCGTGGGCGGGATGTGTTCCCGATGCGTCCGCCGGAGTAGGGTCGGCGTTACAAGGCTGATGTCTGGTCGCGCCAAGGCCACTGCTCGTCCACTTCGCGCATCCCCATGCAAAGCCGTTTATCATGGTTCGCGATGAAGCTTTCCGATTATGTACTCCAGTTCCTTGCCAAAGCGGGCGTGAAGCATGCCTTTCTGGTCGTAGGCGGCGGCGCGATGCACCTGAACGAGGCACTCGGCCACTCCTCCATCGTGCCCATCTGCAACCTGCATGAGCAGGCGAGCTCCGTGGCGGCGGAGAACTACTCCAAGGCGACCAACCACCTGGGCTTCGCGCTGCTGACCACGGGGCCGGGCGGCACCAACGCCATCACCGGGCTCGCCGGGGCGTGGCTGGACTCGACGCCGACGTTCTTCGTCTCCGGGCAGGTGAAGCGCAGCGACCGCATGTTCCACCCCGACGGCACGCCGATGGGCGTGCGCCAGGTGGGCGTGCAGGAGGTGGACATCATCTCTATCGTCACCCCGCTGACCAAGTACGCGGTGACGGTGCTGGAGCCGAACGACATTCGCTACCACATGGAGAAGGCGCTGTATCTCGCCGAGCATGGGCGGCCGGGGCCGGTGTGGATCGACATCCCGCTGGACGTGCAGGCCTCGCCGATCGATGAAACTCAGCTACGCGGCTTCGATCCTGCCGAGCTGCCCGCTGCGCCCAAGCCCGACCTGAAGGCGGCGGTCGCGAAGACGATTGAACACCTGAACAAGTCCGAGCGGCCGATGCTGCTGATCGGCAACGGCATCCGGCTCGCGCGCGCGGAGGCGGAGATGGAGCAGCTGCTGCGCGCGCTGGACATCCCGGCCGAGGTGACGTGGCTGGCGATCGATCTGATGGCCGATGACGATCCGCTGTATGTGGGCCGGCCGGGGACGATTGCGCAGCGCGGCGCGAACTTCGCGATCCAAAACTGCGACTATCTGCTCTCGATCGGCGCGCGGCAGGACCGCGTGGTCACGGGCTTTTCGCCGGCGGGGTTTGCGCGCGAAGCCTACAAGGTGATGGTGGACATCGACCCGGCGGAGCTGGCGAAGATGGTGGATGCGGACGGCAAGGATGTGATCGACGTTCCCGTCTGCTGCGATGCGGGCGACTTTATGCGCGAGATGCTCGCGCAGCAGAGCACGATCGAGCGCAAGCCACGCGCCGCGTGGAAGCAGCGCTGCGCGGACTGGCGCGCGCGCTATCCGCTGGTGCTGCCGGAGCACAAGGCTCCGGGGCGCGTGAGCCTGTACAACCTGGCCGAGGTGATGTCGGGCGTTTTGCAGGAAGGCGACTATCTGGTCTCGGGCAGCTCCGGCACGGGCATTGAGCTGTTCCTGCTGGCGTTCCGCGTGAAGAAGGGCCAGCGCATCTTCCACACCACCGCGCTCGGCTCGATGGGCTTCGGCATCCCGGCCGCGATCGGCGCATGCCTGGGCGGCGGCGGCCGCCCGACGGTGTGCGTGGACGGCGACGGCGGCTTCCAGTTCAACATCCAGGAGCTGGAGACGGTGAAGCGGCTGAATCTGCCGATCAAGTTCTTCGTGCTGAACAACGAGGGCTACGGCTCCATCCGCGCGTCGCAGAAGGTCTTCTTCGGCGAGACCGTGATCGGCTGCGACGAGGCCACGGGGCAGACGCTGCCGGATGTACGCCGCGTCGCCGAGGCGTACGGCATCAAGACGGATGTGATCCTCTCGCAGGACAATTTGGCCGACGAGATCCGCCGCGTGCTGGCGACGCCGGGACCGGTGGTGTGCGACGTCCACATCGTGCTGGACGAGATGCGGCAGCCGCGGCTCTCGTCGACGCAGCGGCCGGACGGGTCGTTTGTGTCCAAGCCGCTTGAAGACCTGTTCCCGTTCCTGCCGCGCGAGGAGTTTCTGGAGAACATGATCGTCGCGCCGCTGCCGGAGTGAGCGACATGGCGAATCCTGCAGCGACGAAGTTCGGCATCATGCAGGGCCGCCTTGTCCCGCCCGATGCGGGCCGCTTCCAGTCGTTTCCTCGTGCGCGCTGGCGCGACGAGTTTCCGCGCGCGCAGGCCGCGGGCATCGACTATATCGAGTGGATCGTCGACGGCTACGGCGAAGATGTGAATCCCGTGTTGAGCGACGCGGGTATGCACGAGTTCGATGCGCTGAAGCAGAAGCACGGTGTGGAGACGCTGGGCATCTGCGCGGACTGGTTCATGGACTATCCGCTGCTGCGCTGTACCGCTGCGGAGCGGGCGGAGCGCGAGGCCTTTCTGCACACGCTGCCGGCGGTGGCAAAGCGCATCGGCGCGGGCTATATCGTGCTGCCGTTCGTAGACATCTCACGCATCGAGAGCGAAGCCGAGAAGGATGCGCTGGTGGAGATTCTTCTTGCGGCGGTGCCGTTCGCCGAGGCCGGCGGCGTGGAGCTGCATCTGGAGACCGACCTCGGGCCGGCTGACTTTGCTGCACTGCTGGCGCGCGTGCCGCATCCGCTCATCAAGGCCAACTTCGACTCCGGCAACTCTTCGGGGCTGGGCCATGTGGCGAGCGAGGAGTTTGCGGCCTACGGTGAGCGCATCGGGTCGATTCACATTAAGGACCGTCTGTCGAAGGCCGCGGGCGGCATCAAGACGATGCCGCTGGGCCACGGCTCGGCGGACTTCGACGATGTCTTCGCCTGCATGCGGCGCATCGGCTACGACCGTCCTGTCACGCTGCAGGTGGCGCGCGGCGAGGACGACGACGAAGTGAACTGGATTCGCGAGCAGCTGGCGTTTGTGAAGCGATACTGGAAGTAAGGAGCGCACGTTGAAGATTTTGATGATCGGCCTCGGAGGCATTGGACAGCGGCATACGCGCAACCTGCGCGCGCTGCTGGGCGATGCCGTCGAGATGATTGCCTACCGCAAGCGCCGGCTGACGCACGTGGTGACGCCGACCATGGGCGCCGACGCGGAGCGCAACGTCGAAGAGGTCTACAACATCACGAGCTTCGACTCGCTCGACGCTGCGCTGGCGCGGAAGCCGGACATGGCGTTTGTCTGCAACCCGAGCAGCCTGCACGTCGAGGTGGCGCGGGCGTGTCTGCTGGCCGGGTGCGATGTGTTTCTGGAGAAGCCGCTGGCCGACTCGCTCAACGGCACTGCCGAGCTGGTTGAGATCGCAAAGCAGAAGAAGCTCGTCGCGATGGTCGGCTATCAGCTGCGCTTCCATCCCTGCGTGAAGAAGCTGCAGGAGGTGGTCGCGTCGGGCGAGCTGGGCTCGCTGCTGGCGGTGCGTTCGACCATCGGCGAATATCTGCCCAACTGGCACCCCTATGAGGACTATCGGATTATGTACGCGGCGCGCGCGGAGCTGGGCGGCGGCGTGGTGCTGACGCAGATCCACGAGCTGGACTTCCTCTACTCCATGTTCGGCGTGCCGTCGCGCGTGTACGCCGTTGGCGGGCACTGGAGCGACCTCGAGGTCGATGTCGAGGACACCGCATCGTCGCTGATGGAGGTCCCGTGGGACGGCCGGATGCTGCCCATCCAACTGCACACGGACTACCTGCAGTCGCCGCCCAACCGGCAGACAGAAGTGATCGGCGACAAGGGCCGCGCGGCGATGGACCTGAACGCGCAGACCGTCAGTGTGTACAAGCGCAACGTGCCGCAGCCGGAGGTCTTTCGCATTGAAAACTTCGACCGCAACAATCTGTTCCTCGACCAGACACGGCACTTTCTGCATTGCGTGCAGATGCGCGAGAAACCGGTGGTAGACCTGACCGACGGCATCCAGAGTATGAGGATGGCGCTGGCGATCAAGGAGTCGATGGCGAAGCATGCGGCGGTAGACCTCGGGGGTGCGGCGTAAGATGAAGGCCAGCATGACGAACGAACAAGAGCGTGTGAACCGGCGAGTGAAGGACCTCTTCGACCTGACCGGCCGCGTGGCCATCGTGACCGGCGGAGCGGGGCTGCTGGGGTATCACCACGGGGCGATCCTCGCGGCGGCCGGCGCGAATGTGGTGCTGCTGGACCTGGCTGTCACGAATCCCAGCCTGCGCGCGGAGCAACTCAGCGCGGCGCACGGGCCGGAGTGCCTGGGGCTGGCCGCGGACATCACCAGCGAGAAGTCGCTGACCGAGGCGTGCGCCGCGGTGGTGAAGAAGTTTGGGCGCGTGGACATCCTGATCAACAATGCGGCGAACAATCCCAAGGTGGAAGACGACCCTGCCAACGAGCCGAAGCAGTGGTCGCGGCTCGAAAACTTTCCGCTGAAGGTATGGAACGACGACATCGCCGTGGGGCTGACCGGCGCGTTCCTGTGTTCGCGCATCTTCGGACAGGAGATGGTGAAACGCAATAGCGGCGTGATTCTGAACGTCGCCTCGGACCTCGGCGTGATTGCACCCGATCAGCGGCTGTACCGCAAAGAGGGCCTGCCCGAAGACCAGCAGCCGGTGAAGCCCGTGACGTACTCGGTGGTGAAGACGGCGCTGATCGGGCTGACGCGCTACCTCTCGACCTACTGGACGGCGCACAACATCCGCGTGAATGCGATCTCGCCCGGCGGCGTGTTCACCAGCCAGCCGGAGGAGTTTACCCAGAAGCTGCACGCGCTGATCCCGATGGGACGCATGGCGCACAAGGACGAGTACCAGGGTGCGGTGCTGTTCCTGTGCTCGGATGCGAGCTCCTACATGACCGGCCAGAACCTGATCGTGGACGGCGGGCGCAGCGTGCTGTAGCGGCGGAGGGACCGGATGCGACGGATCGTAGACCTCTTCCCTCCCGGCCAGTTTCTGCGCTATCTGTGCGTGGGCGCGTTCAACACGCTGTTCGGCTATGCCACCTATGCGGCTGCGTTGACGGTGCTGAACCGCGCGCTGCCGCTGCGCTGGCTCTCGCTGACGGTGGTGCTGGCGTCTGTACTGGCGACGCCGGTCAACATCACGGTCGCCTACTTCGGCTACAAGCTCTTCGTCTTTCGCACCCACGGCAACTACCTGGTGGAGTGGCTGAAGTGCTTCGCCGTATACGGCGTGGGAATGGTCCCCGGGCTGGTGGCGCTCTCCGCGCTCACCGGGCTGCTGCAGGCGACCATGCATCGCCACTCTGCCGCGCTGCACGGCGCGCTGGCTGCCGCTGAGGCGCACCTGGGCGGCGCGGCGCTGGCCGCGGTGCAGAGCATGGCCAACGGCCGGGCAATGGCAGGGTATCTTGCGGGCGCGCTGGCGATCGCGGCCTCGACGCTATACAGCTTCCTCGGGCACAAGTATGTGACGTTCCGAAAGCGGAACCTGGCTTAGCCGGCGAACGCGCTGCGCGAGCTTTCAGCTAGACTTGAGCCAGCGGAGCCTCATCCCGCCAGGAGCGGTATCTCCCTTGAGCCAGAAGACCATCTCCATCATGACGCCCTGTTACAACGAAGAGGCGAACGTGATGCACCTCTACAGCCAGGTGCGCCAGGTGATGGCGGAGGTGGGCCGCTATCCCTACGAACACATCTTCATCGACAACCATTCGACGGACAACACGGTGGCGATCCTGAAATCGATCGCGGCCGCGGACCCGAATGTGAAGTTGATCGTGAACTCGCGCAACTTCGGCCACATCCGCTCGCCGATGCACGGCGTGATGAGCGCACGCGGCGACGCGGTGATCGGGATCGTCGCCGACCTGCAGGACCCGCCGCCGATGATCGCCGACTTTATCCGCGAGTGGGAGAACGGTGCCTACTGCGTGCTGGGCATCAAGCGCAGCAGCGGCGAAAACAAGCTGATGTTCTGGCTGCGCAAGCAGTACTACAAGCTGGCCGAGAAGCTGAGCTCGATCGAGACGATCCAGAACTACACCGGCTTCGGGCTCTATGACCGCCGGGTGATCGAGTTGATCCGGTCGTTTCACGATCCCTATCCATACTTCCGCGGCATGATCGCGGAGATCGGGCTGCCCACCGTAAAGCTGTACTACGACCAGCCGGCGCGGCAGTTCGGCATCACCAAGAACAACTGGTACACGCTGTACGACAACGGCATGCTGGGCATCATCGCCTACTCCAAGGTGCCGCTGCGGCTGGCGACCTTCGCCGGCTTTGCGGGCGCGGTCATCTCGTTCCTCATCGCGCTCGGCTACCTGCTGGCGAAGCTGATCTTCTGGAGCACGTTCACCGTCGGCGTGGCGCCGATGATCATCGGCGTGTTCTTCATCCAGTCGCTGCTGCTGGTGTTTCTGGGCGTCATGGGCGAGTACGTCGGCACAATCTATACGCTGATCCAGCAGCGGCCGTACGCGGTGGAGCTGGAGCGCATCAACTTTGAGTATCCGGCTGGATGGCCGGCCGCCGCCGCCACGCCGGCGCTGCCGGTCGAGGCAACCACGCCGTAACCGCCTGCTTCCAACCCATGACTTTGGAAGCCCTATGCTTGGAGTCCCTATATTTGGAGTCGCATGATTGACCTTGTACAGAAGCAACTGAAGCAGTCCCTGGAAACGATGACGCGCGTCCTCCACGACGAGGCGATCCACAAGGCGGTGGTGGAAGCCGGCCGCATCACGGCGGAGTCGATGCAGGCCGGCGGCAAGCTGATGGTGTGCGGCAACGGCGGCTCGGCCGCGGACGCGCAGCACCTGGTGGCGGAGTTCGTCTCGCGACTCACGGTGGACCGGCCGGCGCTGCGCGCGGTCGCGCTGACCACGGACACCAGCATCCTGACGGCCATCGGCAACGATTACAGCTATGACAACGTCTTCGAGCGGCAGGTGGAGGCGCTGGGCCGTGCGGGCGATGTGCTGCTGGCGATCTCAACCAGCGGGAACTCGAAAAATTGTGTGAAGGCGCTGAAGCTGGCAAAGACGATGGGCATCCACACCGTGGCCTACACGGGCAACCAGGGCGGCGCGATGGCCGCGCTCGCCGACATCAATGTGATTATTCCATCGGACACGACGATGAACATCCAGGAGTCGCACCTGGCGCTGGAGCACATCTTTTGCATGGTGGTGGAGCGGTGCTACTTTGGCGCGGACTTCGGCAAGAAGCCGCAGCAGCTGGCGGAGTAGCGATGACCTATCGTGGCGCACAAAACCTGATCAAACGTGGCGATGAGGCGGGGCTGCGCGCGGCGCTGGAGCAGGGGCTCGATGCGAACCTTGTGAACCAGAACGGCTGGACTCTGCTGATGCTGGCGGCGGTGGAAGGGGCGGTGCCGCTGGGGCGGTTGCTGCTGGAGCATGGGGCGAAGGCAGATGCGAAGAACAACAAGGGGCAGACGGCGATGATGCTCGCACAGGACCGCGGGTATGCGCTGTTTGTGGAGATGCTCGGGGGCTGAAGCCCCTTTTCCATTTTTTTGATTGGCCTATGAAACCCAAGGCTGAAGCCTTGGGCTACCTGATCGTTGCTGACACAAAGGCAAACGCAGATTTCCTTCCCCCCACGGGGCAAAGAGCGCCCGGCGGGGACCCCCGGCTGCGGGAATGACAAACAAAACATTACTGCGTGGCGGCGCGGTCTTCGAGCGCGGGCTGTCCGGGGTCGGGGAGGATGCCCATCTCCTGGTAGATGGGGCGCATCACGGCGCGGACCTCCCGCAGTTGCGTGGTAAACCAGATGGCCCCCAGCACACAGGCGGCGCCGGTGACCACCACCGTATGCGGCGCGCCGATGTGGTGGGCCATGCCACCGGCCAGAAGGCTGCCAAAGGGCGCCATGCCGACAAACGCCATGGTGTAGTAGCTCATCACGCGGGCGCGCTTGTCTTCGGGCACCAGCGTCTGGATGACGGTGTTGCTCGCGGCGAGCCCCTGCATCATGCCGAAGCCGGAGATGAGCATGAACACCAGCGAGAGCCACAGCACATGCGAGAGCCCAAAGAGAATCAACCCTCCGCCGAACAGCAGCGCGGAGACCTGGATCATCGTCGTGAGTCCGCGCACGCTCTTGCGCAGGGCCAGGGAGATCGCGGACGCCAGTGCGCCGATCCCTGAGGCGCCGGTGAGAAAGCCCAGCGTGTGCGGGCCGCCGTGCAGCACCTGGCCGGCGAAGATAGGCAGCAGCACCATGAACGGAAAGCCCATCAGGCTGATGAGCGAGAAGAGCAGCAGGATCGTGCGGATGGGACGGAAGCCGGCGACGTAGCTCCAGCCCTCTTTGAGCTGCGCGAACATGGTGGTGGTGACGCGGCGGATCTCCGCGGGCTTGACGACCATCATCAGCAGCGAGGCGATGACCGCAAGATAGCTGACGCCGTCGATGAGGAAGCAGTAGCCTTCGCCGACCCAGGCGATGACCAGGCCGGCCAGCGCGGGGCCGATGAGGCGGGCCAGATTCACCATCGACGAGTTGATGGCGATGGCGTTGCCGAGGTCCTGCCTGTCCTCGACCATCTGCACCAGGAACGATTGGCGGCCAGGCATGTCGAAGGCGTTGATGACGCCCTGGAGCACGCTCAGGCCGACGATCTCGTGGATGGTGATGATGCCGGCGAGGGTGAGCGCGGCCATCGCCAGCGACTGCACGGCGGCGAGCGCCTGGGTCCAGACGAGCAGACGTCGGCGGTCCATTCGCTCGATCAGCACGCCGGCAAATGGCGCCAGAAGGAAGGTAAATATCTGTCCGGCGAAGCCGACCACGCCGAGCAGCCACGCGGAGTGGGTAAGCCGCCACACCAGCCAGCTGGTGGCGATGCGCGTCATCCAGGTGCCGATGAGCGAGATGCTCTGGCCGGCGACGAAGAGCTTGAAGTTGCGGTGCCGCAGGGCGCGCCAGGCGTGCGAGAACCGGCCGAGACCGGTAGGCCGTCTGTCGGGCGTAGTGGCTTGAGTGGCTGTAGACGCGGTCGCAGGCAAGTTCCAATGGCTCCCGTAGATATTCGATGCACGAACCGTGGCTCCGGTTCGGCGACAGGCATACTTACAGTATGGACTTGAAACCATTGCCCGCGGATGACATGGGTGAGGTGGTGAAGCTGGCGGAGGCGAGCTTTCAAACCCTGCGCGGAGCAAGGATCTTTGTGACCGGCGGGACGGGGTTCTTCGGGCACTGGCTGCTGGAGTCGCTGCTGGCGGCCAACCGCGCGCTGGGGCTGGGGGTGCACGCAACCGTGCTGACGCGCGACGCAGCGCGCTTCCAGCGGGAGTCGCCGTGGATTGCTGGGGACGGGATTGCAGGAGACGGGGCGATCACGCTGCTCGAGGGCGATGTGCGCACGTTCGACTTCCCTGCCCAGCCGCACTCGCACATCGTGCACGCGGCCACGGACTCCGGCGCGCGCACGCCCGCAGGCGCTGCGGAAGCCACCGGAACCGCGCTGGAGGATTCCATCCTGGCCGGGACGCGACGGGTGCTGGAGTTTGCGCGCCACACGAACGCCCAGCGGCTTCTGTACGTCTCCACCGGCGCGGTCTACGGGCGCGCCACCCCCCTGCCGCACACGCCGGAGAGCTACCTGGCGGACGCGCCGCCGCTGCCGCGGGGCTCCTACGAAGCGGCCAAGCGCGCGGCCGAAGAGTTGTGTCTTGCGAGCGGCAGGGCCGGCCCGCCGGCGGTGGTGCTGGCGCGCTGCTTTGCGTTCGTCGGACCGCATCTGCCGCTGGACAAGCACTTCGCCATCGGCAACTTCCTCGGCGCGGCGATGGCCGGCGAGCCGATCCACATACGGGGCGACGGCACGCCGCGGCGGTCGTGGCTCTATATGAGCGACCTGGCGGTGTGGCTGTGGACGATGCTGGCGCGCGGCGCGGCAGGCAGGGCGTACAACGTGGGCTCGGATGAGGGCTACAGCATCGCCGAGGCCGCGCGGCTGACGGCAGCGACGCTACAGCCGGCGCTGCCTATTCAGATCGACGGCACACCGCTCGCGGGTGCGCCGCTGAACAGCTATGTGCCAGACATCGACCGCGCGCGGCAGGAGCTGGGGCTGCGGGTTACGGTGCCGCTGGACGAAGCGCTGCGGCGGACGGCAGCGTGGTATCGCTAGGCCTTCCCGCCGCTTTCCCGAAGGATTTATGAGAAGAGACTTCAGTCCAGAAGCGCTATTTCTGCTTGCGCAGGGCTTTATAGATTGAGTCCAGAATGCCCATCGTCAGGATGGCTGCGATCAAACCGATCCACCAAGATTGGTTCAAAGGAAAGACGATCCCGGCGAAGACGGCCGCGGCGATGAGAGGCATGACGCAGCCAGCTCCTCTGCCAGTTGCGTTCGGATCGGCATCGTACTCGCCCCGCATCATCTTCTGGGCATCGATCAGGCCACCGCAGGAGGGACAGTTGACGGCCTTCGAAGCAGCGGGGTCGCCGAAGAGAATGAAGTTGGCGTCCTTGTCTGTGAGCATCTCCCCCATGACATATGTCTGCGCGCTCTTGGTGAGGCTGCGCTTGCAGTGGGGACAGAAGAATGTTTCGCTGGGCATGGCGAGCACTCCAGATACCGTTGCAACGGGGCCCGAATGCAAAGTCGCGGTTAGACGACCACAAGGCCAGCTTTGGCGGTGGCAGCGAAGGTCGTCATGGTCTGGACGATGTGATCCAGCATGGGCGGTGTGAGGCCGGGGAAGACGCCGATCCAGAAGACGTGGTTCATCACGTAGTCGGTGTTGGGCATGGGGCCGGCGACGCGGTACTCCCAACCTTCATACGCGGGCTGGCGCAGCAGGTTGCCGGCGAAGAGCAGGCGGGTGCCGATCTTCTGGGCTTCGAGGGCAGCGGTGAGCTGGTCGCGCGTAAACGGGGCGCCGGGCTTGATGCCGATGGGGAAGCCGAACCAGCTGGGGTCGGCGTGCTCGCCGGCGACGGGAAGCTGGAGGAACTCGCTGAGCGGCGCGAGCGCGGCCTTGAGGTAGGCGAAGTTTTCCTTGCGGCGCTCGATGAAATGCGGCAGCTTGGCGATCTGCGAGACACCGAGCGCGGCCTGCATGTCCGTGGCCTTCAGGTTGTAGCCGACGTGCGAATACGTGTACTTGTGGTCGTAGCCGCAGGGCAGCGTGCCGAGCTGCCAATCGAATCTTTTTCCACATGTGTTGTCCACGCCCGGCTCGCACCAGCAGTCGCGGCCCCAGTCGCGGAAGCTGTCGATCAGCACCTGTAGCGCGGGCTTGTCGGTGAGCACGGCGCCGCCCTCGCCCATGGTGATGTGGTGCGCGGGATAGAAGCTGACGGTCGCGATATCGCCGAAGGTCCCCACCTTTTGGCCCTTGTAGGTGCTGCCGAGCGCGTCGCAGCAGTCCTCGATGAGCCACAGGTTGTATTTCTTGCAGAAGGCGGTGATGGCGTCGAGGTTGAAGACGTTGCCGAGGGTGTGCGCGATCATCACGGCGCGGGTGCGCGGGCTGTAGGCGGCTTCGAGCTGGGTGACGTCGATCTCGTAGGTGGGCAGGGTGACGTCGAGGAAGACCGGGACGAGGCGATTTTGGAAGATCGGGTTGACGGTGGTCGGGAAGCCGGCGGCGACGGTGATGACCTCATCGCCGGGCTTGAGCTGGCGCTCTCCAAGTTTTGGAGACGTGAGCGCGGAGAGTGCGACCAGGTTCGCCGAGGAGCCGGAGTTGACCAGCGAGGCCGAGCGGACGCCGACAAAGCGGGCGAGCTTGCGCTCGAAGTCCTTGGCCCAGCGGCCGGTGGTGAACCAGCCGTCCAGGGCGGACTCCACGACGGCGCCGATGTCAGCGGCATCGATCACCTTACCGGAGACGGGAACGGTGGAGACGCCGGGGACGAAGTCGCGGCGAGGGAAGGCCTCTGCGTGGTACTCGGCGGTCAACTGCAGGATTTGCTGACGGAGTTGTTCGGAACGCTCGCTCATAGACGACTCAAGGATATACCAAGGGCTTAGCGGCCTTCGCGGTATCATAAACGGATGCTTGGGTTTGCAGGAGTAGAGGCAAGGCAACTGCAAAAGCAACAGCTTTAACGCAAAGGGCGCGAAGGAAGTACGCAAAGGTCGCAGTGGAAGGCGATGCGGTGCGTAGAGGAAAGCGGAAGCGATGAAGGCAATTATTCTGGCAGGTGGACTGGGCACGCGGATCTCCGAGGAGACCTCGCTCCGGCCCAAGCCGATGGTGGAGATCGGCGGCCGGCCGATCCTGTGGCACATCCTCAAGATTTACTCGCAGCACGGCATCAACGACTTCATCATCTGCTGCGGGTACAAGGGCTATGTGATCAAGGAGTTCTTTGCCAACTACTTCCTGCACACCTCGGATGTGACCTTCGATATGAAGGAGAACAAAATGATCGTGCACAACTCCGAGGCCGAGCCGTGGCGGGTGACGCTGGTGGACACCGGCGACAACACCGGCACCGGCGGCCGGCTGCGCCGCGTGGCGAAGTATCTGGAGGGCGAAGACGCCTTCTGCATGACCTACGGCGATGGCGTCGCCGATGTGGACATTACCCAGTCCATCGCCTTCCACAAGCGGCACGGCAAGCTGGTGACGCTGACCAGCGTGCAGCCGGTGGCTCGGTTCGGCGCGCTGGGGCTGAAGGACACGCAGATCTACAGCTTCCAGGAGAAGCCCAACGACGAGGGTGGATGGATCAATGGCGGCTTCTTCGTACTCAACCCCAAGGCGATCGAGGCAGTGACCGACGACAGCCAGATGTTCGAGCGCGAGCCGATCGAGACGCTGGTGGCCGAGGGCGAGGTGCACGCATTCTTCCATCACGGCTTCTGGCAGGCGATGGACACGCTGCGCGACAAGCAGCATCTGGAAGAGCTGTGGAACAAAGAGCTGAATGGCACGGGGAAGGCGCCTTGGAAGACATGGTAAGAAGCGTGATTCCCAGTAGGCCGCGGTCACTTGCGGTTATCAATACGTCCGCACAAATTAGAGCATCGAACGATGCTACTCTCGATGCTGAGGCGAGACCATGCGAACGACGTTATCTCTCGACACCGAATTGGTCAAAATAGCCAGCGAGTACACCGGCCTAACCGAGAAAACGGCCTTGGTGCGCGAGGCTCTTCGGGCACTCATTCATCGGGAAGCTTCGCGGCGTCTGGCTCGACTAGGCGGAAGTGCCCCAGGAATGAAGCAGGTTCCGCGGCGGCGGCCGAGGTGATTCTTGTCGACACATCGGTTTGGGTCGATCACTTCAGCCGCGCCAATCCGGTACTGGCAAGACTGCTGGACAGGGGGGGGAGGTGTTGGCGCACCCATTTGTTATCGGCGAGCTAACGATGGGATCAATACCGAAACGAAATATTATCCATCTCTTGTTCCAACTAGATAGAGCCCTCATGTCAACCGATGAAGAGGTTTTACGCTTTGTAGAAAGGCACAGGCTGCACGGGGTCGGCATTGGATATCTGGACGCGCACCTACTTGCATCGACTCGCATGACACCGGACACGATACTTTGGACGCGCGATAAACGACTCGCAGCGGCGGTAGAAGGCCTTTCCCTGAACTATGTGCCACAACTGAATTAATGTGCGTGGCTCGCCACATCTGGAAGCAAAATCGAGGTCTTCTTGGGCATCTCTCCGGCTCCTAATTTCTGGCACAACAAGCGGGTCTTCCTCACCGGCCACACGGGCTTCAAAGGCGGCTGGCTGGCGCTGTGGCTGGCGCAGAGGGGCGCGGTGGTGCGTGGGTATGCGCTCGACCCGTACACCAAGGACAACCTGTTTGCCGAGGCCAAGGTCGGCAGCGTGATCGAGGACGTCCGCGGCGACATCCGCGACGGCGCGAAGCTGGACGCGGCGATGCAGGCCTTTGCGCCGGAGGTGGTCTTCCACCTGGCCGCGCAGCCGCTGGTGCGGTACAGCTACGAGGACCCCATCGGGACCTTTGAGACCAACGTGATCGGGACGGCGCGGGTGCTCGATGCGGTGCGGCGCTGCCCGACGGTGCGCGCCGTTGTAAGCGTGACCACCGACAAGTGCTATGAGAACAAGGAGTGGCTGTGGGGGTACCGGGAGACCGACCCGCTGGGCGGCTACGACCCCTACTCGAGCTCGAAGGCATGCGCGGAGATTGTGAGCGCGGCCTATCGGCAAAGCTACTTCCCGGTGGCGAAGCTCGCCGAGCACCATTGCGCGGTGGCGACGGCGCGTGCGGGCAACGTGATCGGCGGCGGCGACTGGTCGACCGACCGGCTGGTGCCGGACATGGTGCGCGGCTTCGTCGCGGGCGAGGCGGTGAAGATCCGCCGGCCGCAGGCGATCCGGCCATGGCAGCATGTGCTGGAGCCGGTGCTGGGCTACATCCTGCTGGCCGAGCGGCTGCTGAGCCGCGACTGCGAGCAGGCCGCGCGCTGCGCCACGGCCTTCAACTTCGGGCCCAGCGACGACGATGCGCAGACCGTGGCGTGGATCGTGGAGCGGATGACGAAGTACTGGGGCGAGGGCGCGCGGTGGGTGCTCGACGAAGACCCCGGCGTGCACGAAGCCGGCTATCTGAAGCTGGATGCGAGCCGCGCCCGCGCGGAGCTGGCGTGGCGGCCGCAGCTGCGCCTGGATACCGCGCTGGAGTGGTTGGTGGACTGGTACAAAGCGTGGCAGCGCGGCGAAGAGATGCACAGCTTTACGCTGGCGCAGATCGCGGAGTACGAAAAGCTGGTGGTTGGCGGTTAGTGGTTATGGCTTAGGAAAGCTCTGAGTCAAGTCCTCTCTTGGATTGAAATCCAATCCCTCCGGGGCTAAAGCCCCAGTATTTTCCGGTCTTTGCGGCAGGGCCAAAGCCCTGCCCTTTCAAAACCACACTGAATCATGGTTTCGCAATGTTCAGTGGTCAATCACTAACACTAACCACCAATCGCTAACCACTGTCTTACAGCGTGCGGGCGAGCTTCTGCCGGACGGGCGCTTTGGCGGATTGCTCGACCGAGTCGCAGTAGACGCGGATGGCTCGGCCGCCGACGATGACCTTGTCCTCGACGGAGACCTCGCAGAATGGGTCTTCGACGCTCTCGGTGTCGAGGACCTGCCGCCAGGGGGTCTTGTTGGGCGGCTCGGGCAGCACGTATTCGACACCCTGATCGGCCGCGTTGACCAGGATGAGGAAGCTGTCGTCAATGACGGTCTGGCCCTCTTCATCCATCGCGTCGAGGGTCTTGCCGTTGAGCAGGACGCCGATGGACTTGTTCCAGGGCTCGGACCAGGCCTGGTCGGAGAGCTCGTTGCCGTCGGTGCCGTACCAGGCGATGTCGCGCACAAGCGAGCCGCGGATCTGGCGGTCCTGGAAGAAGCGGCGGCGATGCAGGTTGGGGTGATCGCGACGCAGGGCGATGAGGCGCGCGGTGAACTCAAGCAGGCGTTCACGCGGCGGGTCGAGCGCCCAGTCATGCCAGGTGAGCTCGTTGTCCTGGCAGTAGCAGTTGTTGTTGCCGCGCTGGGAGCGGGCAAACTCATCGCCGCCGGCGAGCATGGGCACGCCCTGGGAGAGCATGAGCGTGGTGAGGAAGTTGCGCATCTGGCGCTCGCGCAGGGCGTTGACGTTGGGGTCGTCGGTGGGGCCTTCGGCGCCCATGTTCCAGCTGTCGTTGTTGTCGGCGCCGTCGTGGTTGTCGTCGCCGTTGGCCTCGTTGTGCTTGCCGTTGTAGCTGACCAGGTCGCAGAGGGTGAAGCCGTCGTGCGCGGTGATGAAGTTGATGGAGGCCGAAGGCGTGCGGCCATTGGACTGGTAGAGGTCGCTCGATCCGGTGAGGCGGTAGGCGAAGTCCGAGACCATGCCGCTGTCGCCCTTCCAGAAGCGGCGCACGGTATCGCGGTACTTGCCGTTCCACTCCGCCCAGAGTACGGGGAAGTTGCCGACCTGATAGCCGCCGTCGCCGACGTCCCAGGGCTCGGCGATGAGCTTGACGTAGGCGAGCGTGGGGTCCTGGTGGATGGTGTCGAAGAAGGCACCGAGCTTGTTGACGTCGTGCAGCTCGCGGGCCAGCGTGCTGGCGAGGTCGAAACGGAAGCCGTCGACGTGCATCTCGATGACCCAGTAGCGCAGCGAGTCCATGATGAGCTTGAGCACCGGCGGGTTGTAGACGTTGAGCGTGTTGCCGGTGCCGGTGTAGTCCATGTAGAAGCGCGGGTTGTCGGCGACGGTGCGGTAGTAGGTGGTGTTGTCGACGCCCTTCATGCTGAGCATGGGGCCTTTTTCGTTGCCCTCGCAGGTGTGGTTGTAGACCACATCGAGGATCACCTCGATGCCCTCGGCATGCAGGCGCTTGACCATCTGCTTGAACTCGGTGACCTGCTCGCCCCGATCGCCGGAGGCGCTGTAGCGGGCCATGGGCGCGAAGTAGCCGAGGGTGTTGTAGCCCCAGTAGTCGCGCAGGTTGCGGTCGAGCAGGTGGCCTTCGTCGATGAAGTGGTGCACCGGCAGCAGCTCGACGGCGGTGACGCCGAGGTGCTTCAGGTAAGCGATGCTGGCCTCATGGGCGAGCCCGGCGTAGGTGCCGCGCAGCTTTTCGGGGACCTTGGGGTTGCGCATGGAGAAGCCGCGCACGTGCAGCTCGTAGATGACGGAGTCCGAGATGGGGGTCTCGGGCGGGCAGTCGCCGCCCCAATCGAAGCGGCTGTCGATGACGATGCCCCGGGGGACGAAGGCGGCGGAGTCCTTGCCACAGAGCTTGGTGTCGTCGCCGGAGGGCGCGTCATAAGGATAGACGGGGCCCTTGTGGTCGACGTCGCCGGCGATGGCCTTGGCGTAGGGGTCGAGCAGCAGCTTGGCGGGGTTGAAGCGCAGGCCGCGCTCGGGCTGCCAAGGGCCTTCGACGCGGTAGCCGTAGCGCTGGCCGGGGCCGATGTGGGGAAGGAAGCCATGCCAGACGAACGCGGTCTGCTCCTTGAGCGGAATGCAGTCGGTCTGGTTGTTGTGCTCATCGAAGAGGCACAGCTGTACCGCAGTCGCGTTCTCGGAGTAGAGCGCGAAGTTGGTGCCGTGCGCATACAGCGTTGCGCCGAGGGGATACGGCTTGCCGGGGAGGACTGTGCGTTTCGTTTCCATGGGCAAGCCAGATAGATGCGCCGACTGCCGCGCCGCGCTGTACGGAGCAACGTGCGGATGCGTGAGAGATGGAAATTTGCCGCTGTTTTGTCGCTCATTGGACGGTGAGCGTGAGGCCGGTGCTATGCACCACCAGCGCTCCGGCGAGGTTGGTGCCGGTCGCGGTGACGGTGAGGTTGTAGGTCTGCGGAGTCTGGGTGGTGTCGGGCACGGTGCGGGCACCGCAGCCGGTGAGGGCAAGCATGCAAAACGTTACGGTCGCGGCGCGGGTGCGTGGCCGTCGCAGGAGAAGCAATGGTGCAACGAGCAGCGCCAGCCAAAGCGGTAGCCCGCGCGTGGCTACGGCGGCGGGGGTGACGATGCTGAGCGTCGAGCTGGCCGAGCCCGCGCCGGGCACGAGCTGCGGCGGCGCGAAGCTGGCAGTCGCGCCCGCGGGTAGCCCGGCGACCGCCAGTGCGACGCTGCCGGTGAACGGCGACGGCTGCGCGGCGAGGACCAGGGTGTAGGTGGCGATGGAGCCACCGAGTACGGTCTGCGCCGTGCTGCCGCCGGGGGTGAGGGTAAAGTCGGGCATCGCGGCGAGCACAGCGGTGACAGGGGCGGCGACCGCAGCGGCGAAGTTGGGGTCTCCGCTGTAGGCGGCGACGATGCTGTGGCTGCCGGCGGTGGGCGCCAGCCAGGCGGCTGTGGCCGAGCCGTTGCTGAGGTTCGCTGTCGCGAGAACAGTTGCGCCTTCGAGGAAGCTGAGCGTTCCGGTGGGCGTGCCGGTGGTGGTGGACGCAACGCTGGCCGAGAGCGCGAGCGGCAGGCCGGCGTAGGCATTTTGCGTGGGCTGCTGGGCTGCGACCACGGTGGGCGCCACGCTGACGGTGACGGGTACGGGCGCGCTGGCGGCGGTGGGGTTGAGGCCATCGCCTGCGTAGAGCGCGGTGAGCGAATGAGCGCCGGCGGCGAGCATCGGCAAGGTGAAGTTGGCAGCGCCCGCGGCGAGCGTGGCCTGTGCGAGCGCAGTGTTGGCTTCGAGCAGCGTGACCGCGCCCTGCGGTGAGCCGGCGCTGCCGGTGACGGTGACCGCCGCGGCGGCGGCCTGGCCGTAGACGGCGGTGGCCGGTGCGGTGAGCGCGATGGTGGAGGTGCGCGCGGGGGTGAGGCCGGCGGGCAGATAGAGGTCGGCGTTGGCGGCGAGGACGCGCACGAGATGGTTGGGCGCGTCGGCGAACACGGGGTCGCCGACGCTGGAGAGCGCGACGCCGCGTGGGGTGTCGAGCGAGGCGGCGGTCGCGACGACGCCGTCGGCAGAGCTGCCCTGGATGCCATTGCCGGCGAGCGTGGTGAGGATGCCGGTGGCGGAGATGGAGCGCAGGCGCTGGTTGTTGGCGTCGGCGAAGATCAGCGTGCCGGCGGAGGTGATGACGAGGCCGCGGGGCAGGTCGATCGCGGCAGCGAGCGCGGGGCCGCCGTCGCCGGAGTAGCCGGGCACGCCGGTGCCGGCGAAGGTGGCGATGATCCCCGCGGCAGAGATGGAGCGGATGCGGTGGTTGTGGGTGTCGGCGATGTAGACGATGCCGGCGGCGGAGACGGCGACGCCGGCGGGCGAATCGAGCTGCGCCGCGGTAGCGAGGCCGCCATCGCCGGCGAAGCCCTGCACGCCGGTGCCCGCGAGGTTGGTTACAGTGCCGGCGGCGATGCGGCGCAGGCGATGGTTCGCTGTGTCGCAGACCAGCAGCGCGCCGGTGGGGTCGATGGCGAGCGCAGTCGGTGAGTCAAAGGCGGCGGCGAGCGCGGGGCCGCCGTCGCCAGAGTCGCCCGCCGCGCCGGTGCCGGCGAAGGTGGCGATGACGCCGGCGCGGACGGAGCGGATGCGCTGGTTGCCGGTGTCGGCGATGTAAAGCGTTCCGTCGGGGCCGAAGGCGAGGCCCTGGGGCGCGTTGAGCTCGGCGGCGAGGGCTGCGGCGCCGTCGCCGGCGAAGCCCTGCGTGCCGGTGCCGGCGATGACCAGCAGCGCGCCGGCGAGGGTGGACTCGAATACCTGGTTGCGGGCGGTGTCGGCGAAATAAAGATTGCCGGCGGCGTCATAGGCGACGCCGGAGGGCAGCAGCGGCGCCTGCGCGGCGGCGGGGACGACGCCGAGGGACACCAGCAGGAGCGGCGCGGCCAGGTGTGCGCTTTTCATGACCCCTCCCCCCTCCCCTTTTCATGCAAATGATGAAAATGAATGATTTAGGGTCGTACCTCGGGTGCCTGCCGGGCGGCTGGCTGAGCCGTTGCTGGAGTCGTTCCTGAGGGCTTAAGTACGACGGCCCGGCGGATAGCCGGGCGTAAGGATCTGTATCTATCTATTGTATGAGGTGTGTCAAGTGGGCGACATAGTAGAGCGGCCGGTGGGCGGGTGAGAGTTCCATTTTGGGAAACGGAACTGGCTCCGTTGGCGCTTCTACCGCCTCCGGGACTGAAGCCCCTTTTCTTTTCCTTGGCACTTAACGGACGAGCTAAAGCTCGTCCCCTTCAAAATGGCGCTAAGGTGGTGGGATGAGGTTTGTGACCAGGTTTTTGCTGTCGGCGGTGAGCCCCGAGCAGTTTCCGGATGCGGGCAAGACGGGCGGCGCGCCGGAGATCGCGTTCCTGGGGCGGTCGAATGTGGGCAAGTCGTCACTGATCAATACGCTGCTGGGGGAGAAGGCGGCGAAGGTTTCGTCGACGCCGGGGCGGACGCGGGCGATCAACTTCTTTGCGCTGCACGAGGGCACCGAGCAGCGGTTTGCGGCGCGGCCGGCGCTGGTGTTCGCCGACCTGCCGGGGTATGGCTACGCGAAGATCGCGAAGTCGGTCTCGGCGGAGTGGCCGAAGTTTATCGAGCCGTACCTGGCCGAGCGGGAGCCGCTGGCGCTGTGCGTCTGCCTGGTGGACACCAACATCCCGCCGCAGGAGAGCGACCTGCAGCTGCTGACGGCGCTGCGGCAGATGCAGCGGCCGCACCTGGTGGTGGGCACCAATAGCGACCGGCTGGGCGGCAACCAGCTGGCGAAGTCGCTGGCGGCGCTGCGCAAGGGGCTGGGCGAGGAGCGGATTCTGCCGGTGTCGTCGAAGCTGGAGGGTGGGGTGAAGGCGCTGTGGCCGGAGATTTTGGCGGTGGTGGAGTGAAGTGCCCGTCCCACATCTCAAAGAGCCGAGATGCGGGGCACCCGCACCCGTTCCAGCTTTCAATTTTCAGTTGCCAGTGTTTCAGTTGACCAGTTGGCCAGTTGGCGCGTTGAGTTCCGCGGCTTCTTCGGGGGTGAGCCAGCAGAGGCGTCCGGGGCCGGGGCGCTGGTAGTGCGGGATGCGGCGCAGCCACTGCAGGCGCTGGTTCTCGGCGGTGACGAGGTGCTGCATCAGGCGGACGTCGAGGGCACGGAGCTCGGCGGGGTTGGCGACGGGGAGTCGGTGCTCGGACCAGCCGCGCTCGGCGAGCCACTGGGCGGCGTGAGGGCTGGGCTCGACCAGGCCTGAGACAGCCAGCCGCAGCGAGACCATGCCGAGGGACTGCAGCGCGGCGGGCAGCGCGCAGACGGACGTGCCGAGGAGCACTTCGAGGTCGGGCAGCACGCCGCGCGCGGCCATCTCATCGAGCACAGGCTGGGGCTGGGCGACGAGCGCGACCGAGAGCGGGGTGTGTTTGCGGAGCTCGTTCTTGAGCACGCGCAGGGCCTCATCGAGGGTGTTGACGACGAAGTCCACGCCGCCGCGGCGGAAGACGGACTTGACCGTGCCGGCGTCGGGGTCGACCAGCAGGGAGACGCCGCCGGCGATGGAGACGGCGGCGGGCAGGCCGCTGGCCGTCACGCCGACGCCGCAGCAGAAGACGAAGCGGCCGCCGAGGCGGTCGGCGCGCGCGAGCAGCTCGCCGTAGAGGCGGAGGGTTTGGCGTTCCAGATCGGTGGAAGTGAGCATGGGGTTAGAGATCCTGAGGTGTCAGGCCTGTTTTCTTCGCAATGCGGGCCAGCATTGTCGGCCCGATTTCGTCGGAGTCATGAAATGCCCAGGTGTAGTCCGGGTAGCCTTCACGGCGAAGTTGCTGGTGTGAGCTGCCTTTGATGATGTGATGCTCTACCCAGCCGATGCGCAGAAGCGCTCTGTACACACGCCGGGCCTTGGAACTTGGCCATTGGCTCATGCTGCGGCAAAGTGAATTTCTGTCATCGTGGAGTTTTCGCGTTCGATCTTGTCCGCAACGACCCTCAGAGCCAATGCTTCCACTTTGGACTCGGCATCCGCCCTGGTCACGCCGTAGGCCATCACGCCGGGGAGGGCGGGGATTTCGGCGATCCACCGGCCATCGTCTTCCTGCTCGAACTCGATTGCGAAGTTCATGAGGGGAGTATAGCAAGCGTGCGAAGCCACCCATGCCCAGAAGCCCCTCATGTAGGGGCACCCGGGATGGTTCGGAATACGGAGGTTCTTCGCCTGCGGCTCAGGATGACGGCGAAAAACAAACGCAGATTCCCTTCCCACCCCACCGGGCAAAGAATGCCCGTCGGGGACCCCGACTGAGGGAATGACCAAAAGGAACGAGGAGCCGGATGGGTTCCTCATTCGCGTTTGGTGTTTGAGTAAGACTTAGTCGCCGTAGTAGTCGAGGCCGAGGTGGGTGATGAGGTCTTCGCCCATGATGTGGCGGAGGGTGTTTTTGAGCTTCATCGACTGGATGAAGAGGTCGTGCTCGGGGTAGACGCCGGGTGCGGAGTCGGGGTCTTTGAAGTAGAAGCTGAGCCATTCTTGAATGCCCAGCCCCTTCAGGGCTGGAGTTCTCGCGGCGAGGTCCATGAAGAGGCAGAGGTCGAGCGCGAGCGGGGCGGCGAGGATGGAGTCGCGGCAGAGGAAGTCGACCTTGATCTGCATGGGGTAGCCGAGCCAGCCGAAGATGTCGATGTTGTCCCAGCCTTCCTTGTTGTCGCCGCGCGGGGGGTAGTAGTTGATGCGGACCTTGTGGAAGATGTCGCCGTAGAGCGCGGGGTTCTTTTCGGGCTGGAAGATGTGTTCGAGCACGCCGAGCTTGGAGACCTCTTTGGTCTTGAAGTTGTCGGGGTCGTCGAGCACCTCGCCGTCGCGGTTGCCGAGGATGTTGGTGGAGTACCAGCCGCTGACGCCGAGCTGGCGGGCCTTGAAGGCGGGCGCGAGCACGGTCTTGAGGAAGGTCTGGCCGGTCTTGAAGTCCTTGCCGCAGATGGGCGCGTTCATGGCGCGGGAGAGCTCATTGAGCGCGGGAATATCGACCGTAAGGTTGGGCGCGCCGTTGGCGAAGGGGATGCCCTCCTTGAGGCAGGCCCAGGCGTAGAGCATGGACGGGGCGATGTCGGGGTCGTCGTCGACCAGTCCCTTCTCGAAGGCGGCGAGGGACTGATGCACGGCCTTGGGCTCGTGGTAGATCTCGGTGGAGCCGCACCAGATCATGACCTGGCGGTCGGTCTTGGACTTGAACTCGGCGATGTCGTTGCGGATCTGGTTGGCGAGGTCGCACTTGTTCTTGCCGGT
>Ga0116230_10001343_pt1 | contig 23227 bp, 22 predicted proteins | sample S1TSphfallax_3_FD_88678 | JGI IMG/M metagenome (GOLD analysis project Ga0116230, IMG submission 88678) | Host-associated microbial communities from peat moss isolated from Minnesota, USA - S1T2_Fd - Sphagnum fallax MG | ecosystem: Host-associated > Plants > Peat moss > Unclassified | place... | reverse complement strand
GGTTCGAGAAGGGAGAACCCTTCTGCTTCATCACCCTGACGCCGCACCGGGTCATGGACGAGGTTCAACCCGTCCAGCGCTCCATGCCCTCCGAACCCGTTCTGCGAGAACAGTACGAGATCTGGCTGCGGGAGCGGGACCGGTTCAACAGCCGTCTCGCCCGCAACGATCCCGACGCCGTCCGCGAGGCGTGGCAGCGGTATTACTTCAAGGGCGAGGCGCCGGAGGACAAGGGACCTGGCCCTGCGGACCATATCAACAAGCGGCGCCTCAAATCCCTCAAGCTCGGACGTTGAGGCGAAGCGGTGAGACGGCGTGCGTGCAGGCGGACGCCGCCGCGCCGCCCAGGTCTCATGGCGAGGCGCGGTTTGAACGCCGCGTCCCTGCGCCAAAAGACCCTGAGACCGGATCATGTCAGAGGCGCGCAACGGAGCGTCCCTTCCCATGAGCGCCCAGGAAAAGGACATCGCCGCGCAGGCCCTCGGGCAGGCGGGCGCCTTATCGCGGCAATGCGGTCTCCGATTCGACCGGGTGGTTGAGCGGCTCCTTTCGCAGCTACGGGCATTTGCCGACCTGCACGCGCCCTCCGGTGAGACGCTCCTTGTCTGCGTCACAGCGCCCTTGAGACAGCCGGCGGGGATAATCGAGGAGCTGAAGACCCGCATCATCGCCCTCCTTGGTTCGCAGGGCGCCGATGAGGCGCGGTTCGTCTGTACGCACGGCAATGGTGTTCGCCTAAGGCGTATTCGCCATGGCGACCCGACCGCGGCCAAGCTCATCGGCTTCGTCCACAATTCTTCTGCGGCGCCGGAGGATCTGCTCGATCAGGCCGAGGGGCGGCTTCGCGCCGGCGCAGCGGGGACGGCGGTCCAAGGCGCGGACGGGTAGGCGGCGCTTACATCTCCGCAGGATGCAGGAACTCCAGAACCTGACGGGCGATATCCGCGGGCCAAGGGCGCATATGGGCCCTCAAGACCGCCTCAGTCCCGGCGAACAGGGCGCGGGCCGCCTCTTCAAATCCCGGCAGATCGCCGGCCATGGCCGCCATGAACCGGTAGGCCGCATTGATCTGAAGGCGTCCCTGCCCCCCTGTCCCGTCCTCCTTGCGCGCCGCCTCGACAAGTTTGCGTAAAGCGACGGACGCGCCCCCCGGTTGCGCGGACAACCAGGCCCAGTGGCGCGGCAACAAGGTGACCTCCCGGGCGACGACGCCGAGCTTGGGGCGCCCCCGCTTGGCCGGCGGCTCAGGCTCTGGGGCGTATCGGTCGCGCACATCCGCGTCTGCGCCGCGAAGGTCTAGATCCGCCACCTCGCCCGTCCCTGCATTGAAGACAAGCACGCGGCCGGCGCGATCGGCGCCAAGGGCCCGCTTAGCGGCGAGGGCGGCCTCGGAAAGGCTGCCCTTGGCGATGCGCTCGCCGTCGCGGAACGCCACGAAGGTCGGCGCCGGAAAGGAATCAGGGGACTTGATCATAATCTTTATTTACCCGGATAAAAATAAGGCGCAAGGTCGGTTCATGCCCACGGAGCTAGGCCTTGGATCAGAACCGAAGAAAGGCCGCCGTCGCAGCCTACAAGGAGCGCAGGCCCGCCTTTGGGGTCTACGCGGTCATCTGCGACGCCACGGGCGAGGCTTGGGTGGGAGCAAGCCGTCACCTTGACACGCAAAAGAACAGCCTCTGGTTCTCCCTAACGCATGGGGGAAGTCCTCACCGCACCCTTCAGGCGGCGTTTCGCCTGCATGGCGCCGAAGCATTCCGGTTTGAAGAACTCGAGCGGCTACGGGAGGATTTTCCGCCCCTTGGTCGGGGCGATGAGATGAAGCGCCGCCAGGCCCTGTGGCGCGACCGCCTGTCCGGCACGCCCCTCTAGGACGACGCCATCTCCCCCCAGGGTGAGGCGTTTTCTCACAAGGGGCGGTCCGCGGTTTGGACTTCGCCTTGTCCACCTTTTTGTGTAGGCAAGGGCGTGGGGACGCATCGCCGATCATTTGCGACACTGCGGGGAGGCCTATTCGGTCTGGCCCTCCTTGCCCTCGCCCTGAAGGTTCTTTGCCCGCCTGGCGTCATGGTCGCCGAGACGAGGGGTCCAACGCCCTTCGTCATCTGCACCGGCCACGGGCCGCTGGACCTATCCCGCTCCTCCGACCACCCGCACGGCGGCAAAGCGTCTTTGGACGCGCCCTGCGTCTTTAGCGGCGGCGCTAGCGCGGCCCCGCCCACCGCCCCGCTTGTCCCATCCTCGACAGCCTACGTCTATTCCCCTGCGCGGATCGGCGGGAGCGCCGATCTCGTCCCCGGCCGGGGGCTTGCCGCCCCGCCGCCCCCGTCCCAAGGACCGCCCCGCTCCGTGTGATCGTTTCGCCCCGCGCCTGAGCGCGGATTTTTAACGCGCCGCTCCAGGCGGCGCGATCCCATGGGGACGTTCATGAGCTCGTTCAAAAAAGGCCGCATCGCGGCCGCCCTCGCCCTCGGGGCGAGCCTCTCCTTGACCCTGTCCGGCGCCGCTTCGGCCTGCGCCTGCGGATGCGGCGTCTTCGACGTCGGCTCCGGCACCTTCATGCCCAACGATTCCGACAGCGGCTGGTCCGCCTGGTTTCGCTACGCCTACATGGACCAGACGCAGAACTGGGAAGGCTCGTCAAAAGCGCCGGCCGCGGACAACGGCGACAAGAAGATCGAGACCGACTTTTATACGGTGGGCGTTCAGTACGTGATCAACCGGTCTTGGACCGTCATGGCCGAGCTGCCCACCTACCAGCGGGCCTTGACGACGACGGACGACGGCACGGTCTTCGCCGCCGCCGGGAGCGTGTACACGGGGCGCCTGTTTGACCTGGGGGACCTTCAGATCATGGGCACCTACACCGGATTTTCGCCTGATCTCTCCACGGGGGTCTCCTTGGGCCTGAAGCTGCCCACGGGCAATTACACAGGCCCCATCGGCCCCCTGGGCGGTTATGAGTTCGACCGCGATAGTCTCCCAGGAACGGGCAGCACGGACATCATGCTCGGCGCCTACCACGTCGGGCGCGTGCCCTTCACCGACAAGTTGACCTATTTCGTCCAAGGCCGATATCAGGCCGCCTTCCTGACCCGCGACGGCTATCGTCCTGGCAATGAGTTCGATGCGGCGGCGGGGATAACCTACGACCTTGGGAAAGTGGGCCCGTTCGCAAAGGTGACCCCGATCCTTCAGGTGCTCAACAGCTGGCGCTTGCACGATACGGGGCCGGAGGCGGATCCCCTGAACTCAGGCTACGAGCGGGTGATGATTTCGCCCGGCGTGGACGTGCGTCTCACCCCGAAGCTGCGCCTCTCGGGCGATGTGGCGATACCCATTTACCAGCACACCAACGCGGCCGCCAGCGTCGCCCTTGAAGGAACGTCGGGCCAGCTCGTCGCCCCGGCTTTGTTCAAAATGCAGATCGCCTACGACTTTTAACAGCGTGCGTTAAAACCCATGCGCCGGCGGTCCCCTTCGCCGGCGCATGGGCCCTTTGGCACGGAGACCCCCACCATGAGAGCGCCGCTAATCGCCGTCTCCCTCACAGCAGCGCTGATGATGGCTTTAGGCCAGGCGGCCCAAGCGAACCCAAGCCCGGGACAGCCGGCGCCCGCCTATGCGGGGAAAGATCTGGATGGTCGCGCCCTGGATTTGGCGAGCTTTAAGGGCCGCGTCCTCGTTGTGAATTTCTGGGCCACGTGGTGTCCGCCGTGCCGGGCGGAGATGCCCTTGCTCGATGCGGTTTACAAACGCCACAAAGGCGAAGGCGTGGGTCTTGTGGGCCTGAGCGCCGATCGAAGGCGCGACCTCGGGGACGTGAGAAAAGTGATGTCGGGCTTCAGCTATCCCGCAAGCCTGATCTCCGACGCCCAGATCAACGCTTACGGCGCGCCGTCCGCCCTGCCGGCGACCTACGTCATCGACGGGGCGGGCGTCGTCCGCTTCGTCTTTTCCGAGAAAACCGGGCCTTTGACCGAGGCGGCGTTGGAAAGGGCGCTCGCCTCCCTGATCCCGCCTAAGACGCCCTGAACCGATGAGGGGCGCACGTCGTCGCCCGCGCCGCAGGTCCCCTGGGATCAAGCTTCGAGGGAGTAGCCCGCCGACCGCACAGTCCTGATGGGGTCGGTGTCGGCGTCGACGTTGAGCGCCTTGCGCAGGCGGCCGATGTGGACATCAACGGTCCTCGCTTCAACATAGACGTCCGCCCCCCAAACCGCGTCGAGAAGCTGCTCACGCGAGAACACCCGTCCCGGATGCTGCATGAGATAGTCTAAAAGGCGGAATTCCGTGGGTCCGAGATGAACCTCCCGTCCGTCCCGCTTGACCCGGTGGGCCACCCGATCAATGACGATGGAGCCGTTGTGAATCCGGTCCTCGGCTAAACCCGGGCGGATGCGGCGCAAGACCGCGCGAACGCGCGCCGCCAGTTCGCTCATGGAGAAGGGCTTGACGATATAGTCGTCGGCGCCCGTATCCAGGCCCCGAACCCGGTCGCTTTCCTCACCCCGAGCCGTCAGCATAATAATGGGCAGGTTGCGGGTCTCGGATTTCTGACGCAGGCGACGGCACACCTCGATGCCTGAGACCTTGGGCAGCATCCAGTCCAGGACCACAAGGTCCGGGAGACGCTCCTCGATCATCACCATGGCCTCTTCGCCGTCCGAGGCGACGCCCACATGGTGGCCTTCCTTATCGAGGTTGTACTTCAGCAGCGTCGCAAGGGCGTCCTCATCCTCAACAACGAGCACATAAGGCGTCATGCGCTAAGCCCCTCGCCGCCGACGCCGCTCCATTTGGGGCGGTCGCCCTCAATGTCCTCGCCCGTGACCTCGTTGTGAATCACTTCAGCGACGCTCGTGGCGTAGTCGCCGATGCGCTCCAGGTTTTTGGCGACGAACAAAAGGTGCGCGCACGCTGAGATCGTTCTGGGGTCGCTCATCATATAGGTCAAAAGTTCGCGGAACATGGAGTTGTAGTGCTCGTCCACCTCTTCATCCGCGTTCCAAACCCCCATGGCCCGCGCAAGATCCTCCTGGGCGTAGGCGTCCAGGGCGTCGCGCAGCCTAAGCACCACCAGCTTGCCCATGCGCTCGACCGACCGGGTCAAGGGCACCATGGGATCGGCTTCGGCGATGACCAGGGCTCGCTTGGCGATATTCTTGGCGTAGTCTCCCGTGCGCTCGAGGTTGAGGCTCATCTTCATGGCGCCCACCGTACGGCGAAGATCCTGAGCCACAGGCTGGCGCAGGGCGATCATGCGGATCGCCTTCTTCTCGATGTCTTTTTGCAGGGCGTCGAGTTTTTCGTCACGACTGATGACCGCCTGGGCGAGCCCCACGTCACGGTCTGCGACGGCCGCCACGGCGTCGGCCACCTGCGCTTCGGCGAGGCCGCCCATTCGGGCCACCTCCGCTTTGAGCTGCGCAAGCTCTTCGCCAAAAAACTTCAGCGTATGCTCGTTCATGACTACACCGGCCAAACCAGAGGTCCGCTGAACGGACGTTATGGGTCGCGGACCCTGCCTACGGATTGCAGTCCCCTCATGACAGAGATGTGACGTTTTTAAAACAACGGGCTTTTAGACCCTCACTGTCGGGAAATAGGTGGAGAAAGCAGCCCCACAACCGGGCGCGCTCTCAACAATCATGCCGCCGCGGTGCCGGTTCATAACATGTTTGACGATGGCGAGACCGAGGCCCGTCCCGAGGCGCTCGCCGCTCTTCTGCCCCTCCACGCGATAGAACCGTTCCGCCAAGCGGGGCAGATGTTCGCGCGAGAGGCCAGGACCGGCGTCGGTGATGCGCAGAAGAACGTAGCGCTCCTCATCCGCCGCCCGGTCCGGCGTCAAAAGAGAAAGGCGCCCGACGCCGGGAATGGCCTGAAAGGCGGGACTGGCGCTCGAGGCCGCCTCTGCGGCCGTCAGCCCGACGACGACTTCGACCCGCACGGTCCCCGCCGCGGGGGAATATTTGACGGCGTTGTCGATAAGGTTCTGCGCCACCTGGATAATCTGGTGGCGGTCTCCCAGGACCTCGGCGGCGCCGCGCTCAGGCAGCCGCAGGTCCAGGGCGACGCTTTTCTCGGCGGTCATGGGCTTGAGGGCGTCCACCACGTCGGTGATCGCCAAGGCGAGGTCGCAAGACCCTGAGGGCGGCACGTGCTCGTTGAGCTCGATGCGCGACAAGGACATGAGGTCGTCGATCAGGCGGCTCATGCGCTCCGCCTGCGCCGTCATGATCCGCAAAAACTGCTCGCGCGCCTCCGGATCATCCCGCGCGTGCCCCCTCAAGGTCTCGATGAATCCCGACAGGGACGCCAGCGGGGTCCGCAGCTCGTGGCTGGCGTTGGCGAGGAAATCCACACGCGAGCGTTCGGCCCGGCGCGAATCGGTCTCGTCCCGAAAATGGGCGAGGGCCAGGCGCGGGGCGCCCTCCGGCGCGTCCAGCGGGCGCGTGCGCACGGTCCAGATCCGTTCTTGCACGCCCCGCGGCTCATAAACGGCCTCGCAGGGCTCCTGGGCCATGAGGCTCGTCTCCAAGGCGTCAAGCACCCCAGGGTGGCGCAGGACCGACACCAGGCGGACGCCGTCGGCCGGAATACGAAAAAGACCGCGAGCGGCGGCGTTGGCGAACACCACCAGGCGTCCCGTCAGGTCCTCACGCTCGATGCCGGAGACCATGAGGATGGGATCGTGGAGGGCCTCAAGGGCCGCTGCGTAGGGAACGCTGGGGCCCGGCGGCGGCGGCGGGGGCGCCGTCCTGCGGTCAAGGCCCAAAAAGGAGCCGACTCGTCTCGGCGGGGTGGAGGCCATTCGTGGGGATCCATTGCTCAGCCGCAGAGGACGCTGGAATGTGCGACGGTTTCTAGCGCGCCCTGCATGGGGGTCAACAGACCCTCGAGGGCGTCGCCGGAGGCTGCAGGGTGAACTCATGACCATACGCGTCCTGACCTATAACGTTCATAGCTGCCGGGGCATGGACGGCCGGCTCGATATCGGTCGGATTGCAGACGTCATCCTCTCCGCCAAGGCGGACGTGGTCGCCCTCCAAGAGCTCGACGTCGGGCGTCGCCGCAGCGGCGGGGTGGATCAGGCGCACGTCCTGGCCTCCCGCCTGGGCATGGGGTTTCACTTCAACGCAGCGCTCCATGTGGAGGAGGAGCAATACGGCGACGCCATCCTCACCGCCCTGCCCATGACCCTTGTGAAGACCGGGCCCCTCCCGACCCTGCCCCGGATGCGCGGCCTTGAGCGCCGCGGCGCCCTCTGGGCGGAGGTGACGGCCCCCGGCGGCGGTCGGGTTCAGGTCATCAACACCCACCTCGGCCTTGTGCCCCAGGAACAGCGCCTCCAGGCGGCCCACCTCCTCAGCCGCGAGTGGCTCGGACACCCCAGGTGCGCGGGTCCAACGGTCCTCCTGGGCGATTTCAACGCCACGCCGCGTTACGCCGCCTACAAGGCCCTCGCCGGACGGCTTCGGGATGTGCGCCGCGCACCAGGCGGCCGTCGGGTCCCTGCGACGTTCCCGTCAAGACTGCCGGTCCTTCGCCTCGACCATATTTTCTGCAGCCCAGGCGTGGTCGTCGCCAACGTCACGACCGTCACCGGCGCCCTTGCCCGGATCGCATCGGACCATCTGCCCCTCGTCGCAGATCTCATTGCCTCGCCTTAGCGCGCCTTAGCCTCGGCGGATGGCGCGGGCGCAGCGCTCCAGGCTGAGCCACAACGCCTCAGGGACATGGGGTGAACGCAGCGTTGCGCGCCGCAGCGTCATCGGGCGGGAGAAAGCCTATCCGCCGCGAACGCGTTCACGGCGAGGGGGATATGGCAAACGAGGGTCGCGAGCGCCGTCTCGAGCTTAACGCGCCTCAGCCCGCGGGTCAGGAACCGCCTTCCGCCGGACGTTATCTTGTCGGCGCTGGGTTCTGATGGCGCCGGAAGGGGCCTCGAGCGTGCATCGGCGCGTCGCCTGGAGCCTTGGGTCGGCGAAAGTTCGGGCCTCCATGGGACCCAGAGCGGCGTGATGGAAGTGGCGATGGATCATTCATAGGGCGCTACTGGGACCAGAAATTTTGGCCGATCCCGCACGCCGCGGCCCGCCGGCGGGGACCCGTTGGCAGGTGAACACGTTGGATACACGAGGGCGCTGCCTTCCGCTTCTGCTCGGCCGGACGCCGGGCGGGGTAAATCGCATCCAGCAAAGTTCTCAACATGGACGCACGGCCAGCCGTCGCCACGGCGGAGACCCTCTACACCTGCCCCATGCATCCGCAGATACGCCAAGGGGGTCTGGGCCGGTGTTCGATCTGTGGGATGACCTTGGAGCCGGTCAGGGCGACGGCGGCAGTAGGCGAGAACCACGAACTCAAGGATATGAGCCGGCGGCTCCGGGTCGGTCTAGTCCTGACTTTTCCTGTCTTCGTCCTCGAAATGGGCGGCCATATCCCGGCCCTCGGGCTCGACAACGTGGTCTCTGCGCAGGTCTCCACATGGGTTCAATGCGCCTTGTCCACGCCCGTCGTCCTGTGGGCCGGCTTGCCGGTCTTTCAGCGCGCATGGGCCTCTCTGGTCCACCGCAGCCTAAATATGTTCAGCCTGATCGCCCTGGGAACCGGCGCCGCCTACCTCTACAGCGTGCTCGCGACCTTCGCGCCGGGACTGTTTCCCGCCGGATTTCGGGGCATGGGCGGCGCGGTCGCGATCTACTTCGAGGCGGCCGAGGTCATCATCGTCCTGGTTTTGCTGGGCCAGGTGCTTGAACTGCGCGCCCGGGAGCAAACGGGCGGCGCTATCCGCGCCTTGCTGAACCTGGCCCCCAAGACAGCGCACCGCCTAAAGCCCGGCGGCGAGGACGAGGACATACCGCTGGAGCTCATCAAGGTCGGAGATCGCCTCCGCGTACGTCCCGGCGACGGCGTACCGGTTGACGGCGAACTGCTCGAAGGCGATGGCGGCGTGGACCAGTCCATGGTCACCGGCGAGTCGGCGCCCGCGGCCAAAAAGCCCGGCGACAGATTGATCGGCGGCACTGTGAACGGGTCCGGTTCCCTGGTCATGCGCGCGGATGAGATCGGGGCGGACACGATGCTGGCGCGCATTGTGATGATGGTCACGAAGGCGCAGCGAAGCCGAGCTCCGATCCAGCGCCTGGCCGACACGGTCTCGGGCTATTTTGTGCCGACCGTGCTTACCATCGCCGCCCTCACCTTCATCGTTTGGGCCATGTGGGGACCGCCCCCGGCGCTCGCTTACGGCCTGATTGCGGCGGTCTCGGTCCTCATCATCGCGTGTCCTTGCGCCTTGGGTTTGGCCACGCCGATGTCCATTGGCGTCGGGATCGGCAAAGGCGCGGGCGCTGGCGTCCTGATCAAGTCCGCCGAAGCGCTTGAGCGCATGGAGAAGGTCGACACCCTGGTTGTGGATAAGACCGGCACCCTAACGGAAGGTCAGGCGAGGGTCACCGCCATCGTTCCCGCACCTGGGTTGTCGGAGGGGGGTCTTCTGAGCTTGGCGGCTAGTCTTGAACGGTCAAGTGAACACCCGCTCGCAGCGGCCATCGTCAACGCAGCAAAAGACCGCAACGCCTCAATCCACGAGCCGACCGACTTTTTTTCCGTCGCCGGCCAAGGCGTCACGGGAAAAATCGGCGGCCGGCTCGTGGCGCTCGGCAACGCCAAACTCATGGCGGGTCTCGGAATCGCGTTTGGGGACCTTGAGCAAAAGGCTGACGCGCTTCGCATCGACGGGGCGACAGCCCTTTTTCTCGCGGTCGACGCAAAGCCGGGCGGCGTCATCGCCATCGCCGATCCGATCAAGGCCACCACTCAGGCCGCCCTGGATCAGTTGCGCAGCGATGGCGTCAGGATCGTGATGCTCACCGGCGACAACAGGACGACGGCGGACGCTGTCGCCAGGAAACTCGGCATCACGGCGGTCGAGGCCGACGTTTTACCGCAGGACAAGACCCGCATCGTCAAACGACTGACGGCCGAAGGGCGCACGGTCGCGATGGCTGGCGACGGTGTGAACGACGCCCCGGCCCTGGCCGCAGCCTCGGTGGGCATCGCCATGGGAACCGGGACCGAGGTCGCGATCCAGAGCGCCGGCATCACCCTGGTCAAAGGCGATCTCGCCGGCATCGCGCGAGCCATCGTCTTGAGTAAGGCGACCATGCGCAACATCCGTGAGAACCTGATCTTCGCCTTCGCCTACAACGCCATTGGCATCCCGATCGCGGCCGGAGCCCTCTATCCCGCCTTCGGCATCCGCCTCAGCCCGATTATCGGCGCGCTGGCGATGTCGCTGAGCTCAGTGTCGGTGATCGTGAATGCCCTGCGCCTGCGGAGTTTGAAATTTTGAGCGGTAGGCGCCGTCTCGACATAGGATGACGACAGAGGGACGGTGAGAAATTCCGCTATCGGCAGCTGGTCTGCCCCCCCCTCGTCAGCGCGATGGTTGCAGGGCGAAAGCCAGCCCGCGCCGGCGCCTGTTGCGGCCGTTGGCGGCCGGGCCCGGCAACCGCGACCGCGGAGCCGGCGCTGGACTTGGATCCCGCTTCTCGCTAGCCCATGGCCGCGCAGCGGCAAAACAGGCTGCGGCTAAACGGGGGGCGTGAATGACGAAGCGGTTTTTCCAGGGGTGGGTGGGCGCTGTGATCTTGGCGGCCTCAGCGGGGGTTTGCGCCTACGGGCAGCCGAACCCTTCTGAGCCGGTCTATGTCTCGGTGAAGCCTCCCGCAGGCCCCGTGAAGGGGATCGTGGAAGCCGGACAGATTGAAGTCTTTAAGGGCATCCCCTACGCCCAACCGCCTATCGGCCCACTTCGCTGGGAACCGGCCAAGCCGATGGCGCCCTGGACCCAGGAGCGGGACGCCACCGCGTTCGGGCCAGCCTGCCTTCAGCGAACCAAGCTTACCCCGAGCGAACAAGCCGCCGCGGGCGCTGCTCCGGCAAAGGTCGCCGAGGACTGCCTCACCCTCAACATTTGGACGCCCGCACGCGCCGAGAAGCCCTTGCCGGTCATGGTGTGGCTTCATGGCGGCGGCCACACCGCCGGGGCGGGATCCTTGACCTTCTACGACGGTTCAAGTTTCGCCCGGGACGGGGTGATCCTCGTCTCCATCAATTACCGCCTGGGCGTCCTTGGCTACTTCGCCCACCCAGCCCTAACGCGAGCCGCGGGCAAGGCGGGCCCCTTGGCGTCCTACGGCACGACGGACCAGATCGAGGCCCTGCGCTGGGTGCGCAACAACATCAGCGCCTTTGGCGGCGACCCGGCCAACGTCACCGTCTTTGGCGAGAGCGCCGGCGCCCAGAGCACCCTGACCCTCCTTGCGACGCCGGCCGCTAAGGGCCTGTTCGCTCGGGCTATCGCCCAGTCGGCCTACATCGGCGGCAAATTCCCCACCCTGAAGGAGGCGGAAGCGAACGGAGCGAAAGTGGCGACCGCGGTGGGGCTCCCTGGCGCGGACGCCAGCGTCGAGCAGCTGAAGGCCGTGCCCGGCGAAGCTCTCATCGCCGCCCAAGAAAAACTTCCGCCAGGACCCATCGTCGACGGCAAGCTCTTACCCGCCAATCCGGCCAGCGCCATCGCCGCCGGATCGGTGATCCATGCGCCCTTGATGATCGGCACCAATTCCGACGAGGGCTCCTTGGTGAGCCAGCGCGATCCAGCCTCCGTCTTGGCCGAGGGCTCGCCCGCCCTGACGGCTGAGGGCCGGGCCTACTACGGGTCCTCCGCTCCGACGGACGCAGCCCTGGCGCGAAAACTCTGGCGCGACTGGACCTTCACCGCCCCCACCCGCTGGGTCGCCGCGAAGCTGTCAACGGACGCGCCCGTCTACCTTTATCACTACGACTACACCCCCGAGCGCTTGCGCAAGGTCTGGGACGGCGTTCCCCATGGCTATGAAGTCCCGTTCGTCTTCGACAGTCTGCGTCGCGTGCCGCAGTTCGCCGGTCTTGTAACCCCAGCGGACAACGCCTTCATCGCCACGGTTCACAGCTGCTGGATCAGCTTCGCCAAGACGGGGGTTCCGACCTGTCAGGGCGCCCCAGCCTGGCCGGCCTACACGCCGCGGGAGGATGCGGAGATGGATTTCACGGCGACCCCAAGCGTCAAGACGCACAGGGACGCCGGCATTTTGGATCCGATCCAAGCCTGGCTGGAAGCGGAGGGTAAACTCAAGCCCTGAAAGACGTGATCCGGCCGGCGCCGTTCGCCGCCCCTGGGCCCGCATACAGGCGCCGCCGGCTACACGGTTTCACGGCTCAGGACGTCAACGGGAGGGCTGAGACCCGCGTCGGCGATGCGCGCGGCGAGGGTCTTCAACTGCCCCTCCAGCTCGCGTCGCCGTCGCCAGGGCCTCCAGCTGTCGGGCGGACCAGCCGGGTCCCCGAGGTGGTAGGCGGCCACCAAGGACCAGAAGGCGCCCACCGGCAGAAGGTCGATGGGGTGGAGACGCCGCCCCGGACCGTCGAAGCGTTCGATGGCGCGGTGAACGCTTCCAAAGGCTGCGACCGCCTCCGCCAAAGCTTCAGGACCAGCATCGAGCCAGTGGCTGAGGAGGCGCAGCAGAAACCCAAGAATGGCGGCCCGTAAAGGCTCGCCCGCGGCGCCGTCTTGCGCCTCCACGGCCAGATCGCATTCGGTGTCGAAGCCCATGGAGCGGTTGTTCAGGTTGGCGGAGCCGATCCGCAAAAGCACATCGTCGATGATGGTCACTTTGGAATGGACGATGATAGGCCGTCCTTGGCGGGTCAGGGGGTAGTAGGCGCGGCACCGGTCGTACCGATCAACCGATTTCAAGCGCCGCAGAAAAAGCACCCGGGTGCGGTCCATGGTCATTCGGTCAAACCAGGATGGGGACCTTTGGGTGGAGACAAGGACGACCTCAGGGCCGTCCCGCTCCCCCAGCCGGGCCGCAAGGGCTTCGGCGATGACCGGCGAAGCGAAATACTGGTTTTCCATATAGATGCACCGCTTGGCTGCGGCTATGGCCGCCAGGTGCAGGGTCTCCGCCTCGCGCACCTCCTGAAACCCATGCCAAAGGGGCTCGGTCCGCGATAGGCCCGCGCGCACGCGAACCGCCGTCGGCTTCAATTCAGGGGGCCAATGATCTTCGGCGTCTCTCGTGTCCGACGGCTCTGATGGAGTGCTGAACGCCTCGGCGGGGATGCGCCCCCCTTCGCCAGGCCGCGCCCCGCACGCCCGGGCCCAACGCTCGCGAAAAAGGTCCCCGAGGGCGCGGGCCGCCGCGCCGTCCACGGCCGCCATCGCTTCATGGCGCGAGGGGTAGGCGCCGCCCTGGGGCTTCAGCCTCCGGGGATCTGCGTCCCGATGCTCAACGGTGTCCCATCGGTCTGGCGCTATGTCTCCGCCGCCGACGAACGCCATGGCGTCGTCAATGACGAGGGCCTTCTGATGATGACACGCGCCCATGGGAAGGGAGCTGTCCAACCGAAACTGGACCGGCGTCCCTGCAAAGCAGGCCTTGGCCCTGTGGGGAAAGAAGTTCTGGGTGGCCGCAACCGGCAGGGCCGAGCGCCAGCATAGGACCCGGACGTCGAGGTCGGCGCGCTCGCACGCCAGGGCGCGCAAGAAGGGCCCGAAGCGAGCGTCCCACCGCCCTTCGTCCGCCTCGCCCGGATCAAATGGCGTGTCCGGATCAAACGCCCAATTGAGAAGATGAATAGAGCGTTTAGCGCGCATCATGGCGGCTCTGGCCGCACGAAAATAGTCGGCCATGTCAGAGATGAACGCCGCCCGGCCCGCCGTCTCCAGACGCCAACAGGTGCTACCGGGCAGCAGCAACACGCCTACGGCCTCCTAAGGGGTCGCCGCACGGTCGCGGCGGACGGGACTGTGCCCGGAACTGGCGGGCGGCGCAAACGGAGGGCGGCGCCGGCCGAAGGCGCGCGCGGGGATCAAGGCGGCGGGGCCGCGTTTTTTTGTTTGCGCGGCGAGAGGGGCGAGCTACCCCTGACCCAAGGGCCTTCTGGGCGCAAAAGCCATCTCTGGAGTTGATGCGATGAAGACGCGTGCCGCTGTAGCCTGGACGGCGCAGGAGCCTCTGAGCATCGAAACGGTGGATCTGGAGGGCCCCAAGGCCGGAGAAGTTCTTGTGGAGGTGATGGCCACGGGCATTTGCCACACGGACGCCTACACCCTCAGCGGCATGGACTCCGAAGGGCGCTTTCCCTCCATCCTCGGGCACGAGGGCGCGGGCGTGGTTCGTGAGGTCGGCGCCGGCGTGACCAGCGTCCACGTCGGCGACCACGTCATTCCCCTCTACACGCCCGAGTGCCGCACCTGTAAAAGCTGCTTGTCGCGAAGAACCAACCTGTGCACCGCCATCCGCTCCACCCAGGGCCAGGGCCTGATGCCGGACGGGACCTCCCGCTTTTCCAAGGACGGGGCCGCCATCGCCCACTACATGGGGTGCTCCACCTTTTCGAACTTTACGGTTCTGCCTGAAATCGCCCTGGCGAAGGTCCGGCCTGACGCGCCCTTCGACAAGATCTGCTACATCGGTTGCGGCGTCACCACGGGCGTAGGCGCGGTGATCTATACGGCCAAGGTCTGGCCGGGCGCCAACGTGGTTGTGTTCGGCCTCGGAGGCATCGGCCTCAACGTCGTCCAGGCGGCGCGCCTGGTGGGGGCTGACAAGATCATCGGCGTAGACCTGAATCCCGCCAAAGCGGCGATGGCCAAGCGCTTTGGCATGACCCACTTCGTCAATCCCGACGAGGTGGGCCGCGATCGCGTCGTGGAGGCCCTGGTGGACCTGACCGGAGGCGGCGCCGACTTTTCCTTCGAGTGTATCGGCAACGTCCACACCATGCGCCAGGCGCTTGAATGCTGCCATCGCGGATGGGGGGAGAGCATCGTCATCGGCGTTGCGCCGTCAGGGGCCGAGATCTCCACCCGTCCCTTCCAGCTTGTGACGGGTCGGGTCTGGAAGGGATCCGCCTTCGGCGGCGCCCGCGGCCGCACCGACGTCCCCAAGATCGTCGACTGGTACATGGAGGGAAAGATCAACATCGATGATCTGATCACCAAGGTCATGCCCCTGGGGGACATCAATCTCGCCTTCGACCTCATGCATAAGGGCGAAGGCGTGCGCAGCGTGGTGGTCTACGGATGACATCCCCGGCCATCGTCTCGGAGAGCCGCTGCTTTTCCGGGCGGCAAGTGACGTACGAACACCCCTCGCGGGAGACTGGAACGCCCATGCGTTTCTCGGTCTTCATTCCGCCGCAGGCGGAGCGAGAGCCGGCGCCGGTGCTATGGTTCTTATCTGGACTGACGTGCACCGAGGACAACTTCCCGCAAAAATCCGGCGCCCAGAAGTTCGCCGCGGACTTGGGTCTGATGCTCATCGCCCCAGACACCTCCCCACGGGGCGATGGCGTTCCTGACGATCCGGACGGGGCCTATGACTTCGGCCTTGGGGCGGGATTTTATGTGAACGCCGCCCAGGCGCCCTACGCTGCGCATTATCGTATGTACGCCTACGTGGCGGACGAGCTGCCGGACATAGTCGGCGCTCACCTTCCAGCCGACCTCAGCCGCCAGTCCATCAGCGGCCACTCCATGGGCGGCCACGGCGCCCTCACCATCGCCCTTCGCCACCCGCGCCGGTTCCGCTCCGTATCCGCCTTCGCCCCTATTGCGGCCCCGTCACAGTGCCCCTGGGGGGAGAAGGCGTTCACCCGCTATCTCGGATCCGACAGGTCGGTTTGGCGCGCTCATGACGCGACCGCCCTCGTGGAGGACGGCGCCCGTCTTGGGGAGATCCTTATAGACCAGGGCGAGGGGGACCCGTTTCTGGCGCACCAGTTGAAGATCGACGCGTTCGAAACCGCGTGCGCCGCCGCAGGCCAGCCATTGACCCTGCGAAGGCGGGCGGGATACGACCACGGATACTACTTTATCGCGAGCTTCATCGAGAGCCATTTGCGCTGGCATGCTGAACGGCTCGCTTAGACGATTAAGGCCATCCGTCATCGAACTGTGATGTACCGCGGTTAATGCGCACGGGGGATCAGGCCGCTAGGTCCTGCAGGAGGCGTCACCATGTTAAAACTCACCGCGGCTGCGCTTAGCGCGGCGGTTATTTCCGCGAGCGCCGCTCAGGCGGCAGACCTTTCTGGCGCGGGCGCGACGTTTCCTGCGCCCGTCTACGCCAAGTGGGCTGAAACCTACCGCGCGCAGACCGGCGTCGGCCTCAATTATCAGGCTATCGGGTCCGGCGGCGGGATCAAGCAGATCAAGGCTAAGACCGTGGACTTCGGAGCCTCCGATAAACCGCTCCAGCCGGCGGACCTGAACGCCTCGGGCCTCATCCAGTTTCCCACCGTCATCGGCGGCGTCGTCCCGGTGGTGAACATTCCCGGGGTCGGGGCCGGGCAACTTAAGCTATCAGGCGCGGTTCTCGCGGATATTTACCTCGGGGAAATCAAGCGTTGGAACGATCCGCGGATCGCAAGCCTGAACCCGGGCCTGCGTCTTCCGGGCCTGCCCATCACCGTGGTCCACCGCTCTGACGGCTCGGGAACCAGCTTCCTGTTCACCACCTACCTGACCCAGAAAAACGCCATCTGGGCCCAGAAGGTCGGGGGCTCGGATTCAGTGGAGTGGCCCGTCGGACAGGGGGGCAAGGGCAACGACGGCGTAGCCGCCTTTGTTCGCCAGACGATCGGGTCCATCGGCTATGTGGAGTACGTCTACATCCAGCAGAACAAAATGGCCTTCGTGGACCTTCAAAACCGCGGCGGCCAGTTCATCGCGCCGACCGAGGGGGCGTTCGCCGCCGCTGCGAGCCATGCGGACTGGAGCCATGCGCCGGGCTATTACCTCTTGCTCCTCGATCAGCCAGGACCTGACTCGTGGCCGATCACTGGGGCCACCTTCATCCTTATGTATAAGTCCCAATCCAACCCCGCCGCCGGCGCCGGCGTTCTGAAATTCTTCGACTGGGCCTACAAGAACGGCGATGGAGCGGCCAAGGCCCTGTCCTACGTACCCCTGCCGGAGCCGGTGAAGGAACAGATCCGCAAGACCTGGGCGACCAGTGTCAAGGGCCCCAACGGCCAGCCCGTGTACGTTTCTCGCTGATCCTGAAGAGGCGGATGCGGGTGCACCCCGCATCCGCTCCGTGCGCAAGGCCAAAATGTCCGAGACCGCCCTCGCCTCACGAAATGCGCCATCTGCGCCCGAGAAGCTCGCTCGGCCGCGGGGCGCCCGGTTCGACCCTATCTTCAGCGCCCTGTGCCTGGGGGCGGCCACCCTTCTTCTAAGCGCGCTCGCGGGCGTCATGGCCTCGTTGCTCATCGGCGGGTGGCCGGCCTTCGCCAAATTCGGCTTGGCGTTCTTCACCTCCACCACCTGGAACCCGGTGACGGAAGTCTACGGCGGGGCAGGCCCCATAGTGGGGACGTTGATCACCGCATTCCTGTCCCTCGTCCTCGCCCTCCCCGTGGCCGTGGGCGTGGCGGTGTTTCTCACCGAATTCTGCCCCTCGATCCTGCGCCGGCCCATAGGCGTGGCCGTGGAACTCCTCGCCGGCATTCCCTCCATCGTCTACGGCATGTGGGGGCTTTTCGTTTTCGCGCCCCTGTTCGCCAATCTCGTGGAGATTCCGCTCATTAGCTGGGCTCCGCCCGGTTCCATCTGGGAGACCCTGTTCACGGGGGTGCCCAACGGCTCGGGCATCCTCACCGCCTCCATCATCCTCTCCATCATGATCCTGCCCTATATGGCGGCCACCTTGCGCGAGCTCTTCCTCACCGTTCCGCCTAAGGTGCGGGAGAGCGCTTACGGGATCGGATGCACGCCCCTTGAGGTGGTTTGGTCGGTGACCATTCCCTACGTGCGCCGCAGCGCGATCGGAGCGGTCATGCTCGGCCTTGGCCGGGCCCTCGGCGAGACCATGGCCGTGACCTTCGTCATCGGCAACTCCCACGGTTTCCCCCAGGGCATATTCGACGGCGGGTCGACCATCGCCTCCACCATCGCCAACGAGTTCGCCGAGGCCACCGGCGCCATGCACACCGCGGCGCTCATCGCGCTGGGCTTCGTCCTTTTCCTCATCACCTTCACCGTGCTAGCCATCGCCCGCGCCCTCTTGGGAACGGCGCGGGCTAACGGATAAGGGAGGAGGACGCATGTTCGACCGCCGCGCCCGCCGCAAGCTCGCCAACGCCGTTTTCGTCGCCTTCTGCACCACCACCGCGGCCATGGCCATCGTCGCCCTCGCCGCAATACTGGCCTCGCTCCTGATCAATGGGGCCACGGGCGTCAATCTAGCGGTCTTCACCCAGGATACGCCCGCGCCCGGGTCGCCGGGGGGGCTGCGCAACGCCATCGTCGGATCGCTGATGCTCTGCGCCGTGGGCATGGTGATCGCCGTCGCCGTCGGCATCCTCGCCGGGACCTGGCTCGCCGAATACGCGGGCCGAAACCGCTGGACCCAGGCCTACGGCTCCGTCGTTCGTTTCGTGAACGACGTGCTCTTGTCCGCGCCTTCGATCCTCATCGGCCTGTTCATCTATTATCTCCTTGTGGCCAACACCATCGGCCACTTCTCCGGTTGGGCCGGCGCCATCGCCCTGGCGCTCCTCGCCACCCCGGTCATCGTCAGAACCACCGAGGACGTCATGCGTCTGCAGTCGCGCCAGCTGCGCGAATCCGGCGCGGCCCTTGGCGCGCCCCTGTGGACCACCATCCAAAAGGTGCTTTGGAAGGCGGCCGGCGGCGGCATCATCACCGGAGCGCTCCTGGCCTTCGCGCGCATCTCCGGCGAGACCGCTCCGCTTCTCTTCACCTCCCTTAATAACCAGTTCTTCAGTCTGAACATGGGCCAACCCATCTCCAACCTGCCCGTCGTCATCTACAATTTCGCCCTGTCCGCGTACGACGACTGGCGTCGGCTCGCCTGGGTCGGCTCCCTCTTGGTCGCCGGGGCGGTGCTCTTCATCAATATCCTCGTCCGCGTGCTCTCTAAGGAGCCTCGTCGTTCATGAACGCCCCGGTCACACCCCCTCAAACCTATGACTGCTTTACCGAAGCGGTGCCTGCCGATCAGGTCAAGCTGGAAGCCAAGGGCCTGAGCTTCTTCTACGGGAAGACGCAGGCGCTCCACGGGATCGACCTGCAGTTCAAGCGCCACGCCGTCACCGCCCTCATGGGCCCATCCGGCTGCGGTAAATCAACCCTCCTGCGGGCGCTCAACCGCATCTACGCCCTCTATCCGGGACAGAGAGCCGACGGCCAGATCCTCCTCGACGGCGTCAACATTCTGGATAACGGGGTCGACCTCGCCCGCCTCCGCTCCCAGGTGGGCATGGTGTTCCAGCAGCCCACGCCGTTTCCCATGTCCATCTACGACAACGTCGCTTTCGGCGTGCGGCTTTATGAGAAACTGTCCAAGGCCGACCTCAACATTCGCGTGGAGCAGTCATTGCGCCGCGCCGCCCTGTGGGATGAAGTGAAGGACAAGCTCGCCGCTTCGGGCTTGGGCCTCTCAGGCGGTCAGCAACAGCGCCTTTGCGTCGCCCGGGGCGTGGCCGTCCAGCCCGAAATTCTACTTCTTGACGAGCCGGCCTCAGCCCTCGACCCCATTTCCACGGCCAAGCTTGAAGAGACGATCGTTGAGTTGAAAAACGACATCACCATTGTGATCGTCACCCATAACCTTCAACAGGCAGCCCGTATTTCAGATAACGCGGCTTTCATGTTCCTCGGGCGCGTCATCGAGTTCTCGGACACCGAACGGCTTTTTAATAATCCCCGCTCCTCACAGACCGCGGACTACATCACCGGCCGCTTCGGCTGAGGCGCGGCGCCGACGGGGTTTGGGCGCCTAGTCCTCGCCGTCTTAATGCTGTATTATGTTAAATCGTGCGCAGCTCAGACAGCGCGCGATCGCCTGCGTCGTCGTGCGCGCTCCTCGCCCAGGACTCATGACCGATCAAATTGTGTTTGTCTCAACGCCCGCATCCCCCTTGAAGATGGTCAAAGTGGATGGGCCCTACCGGCGTTTGCGCGCCGATAGCAATGCGCATCTCCAGGGGGCCAAGGCGGCACGCTTCGCCTTCCACCGCGTTCTAGTGGGGAGCTGATCATGAACCTTATAAGGGGTCCCGAAGTGCAGACGCAGGTCGAGCGGTTCGGCGGAAACGGTCACCCCCCAAGGGCTGTGGTCGCCATTCCAGTGAAGAACGAACAGGACCGCCTACCCGGGTGCCTCCAGGCCCTGGCGGCGCAGGAGGGTGTGGACTATGCGGACGTCGCCGTCCTGATCCTTCTGAACAATTGCACCGACGACACCGCGCAGGCCGTGCGGGCCCTGGCGAGCGGCCTTCCCTACCGCCTCGAAATGCATTCTGTGGAGCTGGACCGAGCCCACGCCAACGCAGGGTGGGCTCGGCGGCTGGCCATGGAGGCCGCCGCCAAGATCGCTGCTCCGGACGGCGTGCTCCTCACAACGGACGCGGACACCCTCGTGCATTGTGACTGGATCGAAGCCAACCTGCGGGAGATCGACCAGGGCCACGACGCCGTCGCCGGTTATGTCATGGCCGAGCCCAACGAGCTTATGGAGCTGCCCGCCGCCATTTTGGAGCGGGGACGCCTGGAATGGGAATACCAGCAACTGGCCGCCGAGCTCGACGCCCGCGTGGACTGCGAAGCGCACGACCCCTGGCCGCGCCATAATCAGAACTGCGGCGCCAGCGCGGCTGTCACCCTGCGGGCTTACCGCCTCATTGGCGGTCTGCCCCCCCGCCCCGTGGGGGAGGACCGCGCCCTGTTCGAGATGATCCGCCGCATCGACGGAAAAATCCGGCATAGTCTTGAGGTGCAGGTGGTGACCTCCGCGCGCACGGACGGCCGTGCCAGCGGCGGGCTTGCAGACGAGATACGCCTCCGCACAGACCCGGATCATCCCTGCGACGAGGCCCTGGAAGTGGCGATCGCCACCCTGCGTCGCGCCCAGTGGCGCACGGAGTTGCGTCAGGCCTGGGAGGCGGGACGCATCGACGCTCTGGCTGAGGGCTGGGCCCGGAAATTGCGGATCGATCCCGCGAGCTTCCGGACGGCGGCGCATCGCCGCCATTTCGGCGCCTTCTGGGCTGAACTTGAAGCCTTGAGCCCAAAGCTCGTCCGCCGCCTCGTCACGCCTGCGGAATTGCCGCGGGAGCACAGGCGTATTCGCCGCCTCGTAGACGTCGCCCGCGCCCGAGCCCGCGCCAAGGCTCGCGCTGAGCGCGAGGCAGCCCGCCGCCGGGTCGCCTGAGCGGCAAGTTCCCTCAAGCCAGCCAAATCATCATCCGCGTCTCCGCTGCGGCCTGGCGAGCCATTGAGAACCGCCGTTCAACCACGCCCGTGTAGAGAAAGCCCGCTTTCTCGAGGACGCGGCCGGAGGCTGGGTTGTCCGAAAAATGACCTGCGGCCAGCCCCCTTCGGCCGAGGAGCGTCGGAAGGGCCTCGAGGACGGCGTTCAACGCCTCCGTCGCCACGCCTTTCCCCCAGAAGGGTCGACCGATCCAATACCCCACCTCCGGCAGGGGGCCGGCGTCCGAATCGACTCCAAGGCCGCCGAGAAGCCGCCCCGACCAGTCCTCGATCTGGAGGTCAAGGCTTCCCCGCGCCGCCGCCTCCGCCCGGGACGCCAGAAACGCCTCCGCCTCTTTGAGGCCGTAGGGATGGGGGATCCTCGACGTCATCTCAGCTATTCCCACGTCATCGAGGAGCGCACTGAAGTCTTGAGCGTATCCCAAATCTGCCGGACGCAGGACCAAGCGTGAGGTTTGGATCCTGAGGCCCCCCTGAGCGCTCGCCGCTGACATGTCCCCTCCACCGGGCCTTGTGGCCCTCTCCTCGCGCGGGGAATGAAAAAGGGAGCCCGGTCTACCCGGACTCCCCGCGAGATGGCTGCGGTCCGGGTCGAGGGTTTGACGCCCGTCGACCCGGAGGTGCTGAGGGGCGCTCTACTCTGCGGCGGCCTTCATTTCGGCGGCCGCAGGGACGATGGATACGTAGGTTCGATCGTCCCGCTTGGTGGTGAACTTCACCGCACCGTCCGCCGTGGCGAAGAGGGTATGGTCCTTGCCCAAGCCCACATTGACGCCCGGCCAGAACTTGGTGCCGCGCTGGCGCACGATAATATTGCCCGCGACGGCGATCTCGCCGCCGAACTTCTTCACACCGAGGCGCTGACCCGCTGAGTCGCGGCCGTTGCGGGACGAACCGCCAGATTTCTTGTGAGCCATGGTTTGCTCCTTCTAAAAGTCCGGGGCCGAGCGCTAAGCTTCAGCGTCCGAAGGCGGGGGGGTCGTGTCGGCGGGCGCGGCCGCCTTCTTTGCACGGGGCTTGGACGCCTTAGGCGGAGCGGCCTCCACCACAGGCTCGGGCGCCGGCTCAGGCTCGGGCGCAGAGGCGGCGGCGGGTGCGAGGCCCCGGGCGCGCAGGCGAAGGGTGGAGAGGGGCGTAAGGTCCACTTCCCCATCCCAGGTGGCCGTCTTACCCAGACCCTCGAGACCCGTGACGCGAACCACCGACTCGATTTGGCGATGGCCCTTCGTGCGGCGATAGCCCTGACGACGGATCTTCTTGAAGACCTTCACCTTGTCGCCCTTACGGGTCTCAATGAGGGTCCCGCGCACCACCGCACCTTCCACCAGGGGAAGGCCGAGATGGGCTTCGCCATCGTCGCCAAGCATCAGGACCTGGTCGAAGGCGATCTGAGCGCCGACGTCGCCGTCGAGCTTCTCCACCACCAGGACATCGCCCGGCTGGACGCGGTACTGTTTGCCGCCGGTCCGGATCACCGCGTACATATCTATCAAGCCTCTTGTCCGGCGCGACCAGCCGACGTCGTTGAAGGGGTCGCGCAAAAAAGAATGCGCCCGCGAGTAGACCCACGGGCGAAGGGCGGTCTTATAGCTCGCATGGTCGCGAAGTCAACGCGACCGGACCCCCTAAAGCAGCGCACGGGGAGCGATCCCGCCAAAGCTGAGGTGCGGCGCGAGCGTAAAGCTGCAGCCGGCGGGCCAGGGCGAAGCGACCTGCGGACGAGCCGTGCTCACGGGGAGCGTGTCTCCGCGCCCCTTTTCAAGACGACGCCGCGAGCCCACATTCCACCCATGACCGTGTCCGTACCGACCGCCACCCCTGTCACCGTCCTTACCGGCTACCTCGGAGCCGGGAAGACCACGCTCC
>Ga0116230_10001340_pt1 | contig 23252 bp, 20 predicted proteins | sample S1TSphfallax_3_FD_88678 | JGI IMG/M metagenome (GOLD analysis project Ga0116230, IMG submission 88678) | Host-associated microbial communities from peat moss isolated from Minnesota, USA - S1T2_Fd - Sphagnum fallax MG | ecosystem: Host-associated > Plants > Peat moss > Unclassified | place... | reverse complement strand
CACCGCCGCCGGGATGGTCAATGCCCTGCTCGCGGAAGACGCGGATGTCGTTGGCCTTTCCTTCAGCACCGCGACCTATGTGCACTACACGCGCGATTTGCTCGACAAGATGAAGGCCGCCGGCGTGGATGACGTGCCCGTGATGCTGGGTGGACTGATACATCGCGACGATGAGCCTGAGCTGCGCGCCATCGGCGTGAAGGGGATTTTCGGACCGGGATCGACCACCGACCAGATCGTCGATTTTCTGCAGAAAGTCACCGGCAAACGCCTGCATGCGGCGCGTGAGCCCGGCTGACTGCGCGCAGATCGTCGCGGCGGTGCAGCGTGGCGACGTGCGTCAAACGGCGCGCCTCATCTCGCGGATCGAAGACGACGACGAGTCGGCCACGCCGGTGCTGCAGTCGCTGTACCGCGTGGGCGGCCGCACGCCGGTCATCGGCATCACCGGCCCGCCGGGAGCGGGCAAGAGCACGCTGGTCGATCAATTGGCGGGCAGCTATCGCTTGCGAGCTCTCAGCGTCGCCGTGTTGGCCGTCGATCCCGCCAGCCCGTTCAGCGGCGGCGCCATCCTGGGCGACCGCGTGCGCATGGCGCGGCACAACACCGATCCGGGTGTGTTCATCCGCAGCATGTCGGCACGCGGGGCATTGGGAGGTTTGGCCCGTGCGGCCGGCGATGCGCTGACCGTGCTCGACGCCATGGGCAAGGATGTCATCCTGGTGGAAACCGTCGGCGTCGGTCAGAGCGAAATCGACATCATGCGCCATGCGACCAGCGTCCTGATCGTGCAGACGCCCGCGGGCGGCGACGCCGTGCAGGCCGTCAAGGCGGGCATCCTGGAAATCGGCGACGTATTCGTCGTCAACAAGGCCGACACGCCCGGAGCCGACCGCTCGGTGGCGGCGCTGCGCGAGGCCGTGGAATTTCGCTTCGACCCTCACGATGCGGCTGCATGGCATCCGCCCGTACTCAAGACTCAGGCGACCGATTCGAGCGGAGTTTCCGACCTGGTTGAGGCCCTCGAGCGTCATGCCGCGCATCTCGCGGCTCATCCTGCGGCCCTGCGCCAGCGCTTGCTGATGCGGGCGCGGGTGCGCGTCACCGAGCTCGTGAGCGAGGCACTGCGCCGGCGCTATCTTAAATCCGATTCGCTGGATGCTGCCTACGCCGCGCTGCTCGACGACCTGGTCGATCGTCGAACCGATCCTCATGAAGCGGCACGGCGATTGCTCCTCTCAAGCGAATGACAAACTGGACGCGCGTCGCGACGCTCGCCGCGTTCGGCGACCAACGCCAGATGGTGTGCAGCGTGGATGCCCTGCGCCTGCTGCTGTTGCGCACCGCCGCGGGGGTGGTGGTCCTGCGCGATCGTTGCAGCCATCTGGGCGAATCGCTGCTGGGCGGCCGCGTCATGGCCGGCCAGATCTCCTGTCCATTTCATGGTGCATGCTTCGACCTCAAAACCGGCGCCGCGGTGTCGGGACCCGCGGTGTCGCCGCTGCGGGTGTTTCCGGCGCGGGTCGAGGATGGCGTCATCTGGGTCGATCTGACTTGAGCGTGCGGCGAATAGGGCACAGGACTCAAGTCGCCGCTGTTCGTCAACCCGCGGTTCGCCCCACCAGCCGATCGATTTCTGCGAGGTAGTGTCGGATGCGGCTTTCGGACTCGGACAACCGCGCGCCCTTGAAGGCGTCGGACTCGATGCCCTTTTGCACTTCGGGGATGCGGCGCACATCCTGGGCCAGCAGATAGCCGAATTCTGAAAGCTCCTTCGGTACGAACCTGGCGGGGCGCTCTTCGCCCTTCCAGCCTTTCGGGCCCATGGATTCCGGCCCGAAGGAATTGAGGTCGAGCACCGGGGTCTCCTCATCGGCGACCGGCAGGCACAGGGTGATGGCGTTGTACCAGCTCTTGCGCGGGTCGGTGGCGTGCGGCCGGAAGATCTGCAGCAACACCGAATCGGCGAAGACGTTGATCGTCATGTTGGGAAAGGGGAAGTAGTTCCAGTCATCGACGATCTGATCGTCGGTGAGTTTGTCGAAGTGGGGGTATCCGTGCTTCTTGCCCCACTTCCGTTTGGTGTCGGTGAGCGCCTTCTTGTACTCGTATCCCTTGAGATGTTCGTAATCCGCCGGATTGCCGCCGTACACCGAGACGAACATTTTCAAATAGTCGTTGACGGTATCGCGATCCTCGAAGCGGCTCGTGACGTAGCCGATCGGGATGATCATGCGGCTGACGCCGTTCTTGTAGAGGTCGTACTGGCACTCGAGCGTTTCGCTGACCGCAATGGCCTCGGGATGCACGTCATCGGCATGGTAGAACTCGACGAACGCGTCCACCGCGGTCTTCCAGTTCGCGTCCCAGCAAAACTCCAGGTCCCGCAGCACGCGGAACTTCGAGAAGTCATACGGCGCGAGGTGCTGCGGAATGACGTCCAGCTGCTCGATCAGCGAGGTCTTCGGGTTGGGATCGGGGTTGACGAAGATGAGGCTGTTCCAAACCTGACAGCTGACCCGGGTGAGCCCTGGCCGGTCGCGGATCACGTCGGGCCTGAAGATCACTTCGTCGCGGATTTCCTGGTTCTTGCCTTCCAGCGTGTACTTCCAGCCATGAAAGTCGCAGGTGAAGCAGTTGTTGTTGGTGTGCCCGAAGTCGTTGTGCACGAGACGGTTGCCGCGGTGCGGACAAACGTTGTAGTAGGCTGCGATGCCCGCGTCGCCCGGTGCATTGCGCACGACGATGAAGGACTCCTTGCCCAGGTTGTAGCGCAGGTAATCGCCGACATTGGGTACGTCGGTGGCCAGGCCGGCAAACGCCCAGACCTTCGTCCAGACCTTCTGCCACTCCAGATCGGCTTCTTCTTTCGAGAAATAACGCGTGCGGTCGGGTGGCGTCGTGCCATGATCGACATAAGGCGCTTTTTCGCCCGTCGGGCCGGAGCGGCCTTCCGGATAGGCGACAAAGCCTTTCCTGTAATCGTACATGACCTTGGCCATTGTGTTCTCCCGGCAGTAATTGCACCCAACCAGTTCGTTACCGTACCATATTAGTAAGCGCTTACCAAATGTGAGCGACGCGGATAAAGATTACGAATCGTCATTGATTGGAATTGAGGAGCTGGCACATGCACATCGATTCGCGGTTCAGTTGGGCATGGATTGCGGCAGTCGCACTGTTGCTGCTTTCTCCCGCCCGTGCCGAGATGGCGCCCGTGGTCGCGTCCAACGCCACCTCCGCGTCCAACGCCCCCGCCGACTCCGGCGGCCTGGAGGAGATCGTGGTCACGGCGCAGCGGCGCTCCGAGAATCTGGAGCGCACGCCCGTGGCCGTAACGGTGCTCGGCAAGGACGCGCTCGAAAAGCAAGATATCGTCACCGAGGCGGATCTGCGCACGGCGGTGCCAGGCCTCACGGTGCGTGCGTCGCTCGATTCCAACGACCTGAACTACTCGATACGCGGCCAGACCGTGGATGCCTTCAGCGGCTCAACGCCCGCCGTGCTGCCGTACATCAACGAAGTGCAGGTGGGCAGTTCCGGCGGCGCATCGGCATTCTATGACCTTCAATCGGTGCAAGTATTGAAAGGGCCGCAGGGGACGCTGTTCGGCAAGAATTCGACGGGCGGCGCAGTATTATTCACCACCGCGACACCGACCCGCGATTTCGGCGGTTATATCAGCGCCAGCACCGGCGACTATGGCCTGGCGCAGTTCGAGGGCGCCGTCAATATCCCGTTGAGCGACGCGGTGCAGGCGCGCATTGCGGGATTCTACGAGAGCCGCGACGGCTTCCAATACAATACCTTCACAGGTGGCCATGGCGGCGAGGTGCTGCGCGACGGGGTCCGCGCGACGCTCGCGGTCAAGTTTTCCGACAGCGTCAAGAATCAGTTCGTGGCCGATTATTTTCATGCCGGCGGCACCAGCACGAACTTGGTGTTGTCCGCGGTCGCCGCACCCGGCAGCAATGGCGCATTCGTGCCTGCGAACGTGTTTTACACTCCGGCGCTCGATGCCGTTTTCGGTCCGGGCGCATTCGCGGCCTTCAGCGCCGGTAATCCGAGGATTCCGGCAGGCGGAATCTTTTCGTTTCTGGCATTGCAGAATGCGCGCGGTCCGTTCGTGATTTCGGACAACATCAACGATGCGCACAAGGCCAACAACCTCGTGACCTCGAACATCACGACGGTGGATTTCACGGGCCAGTTGCAATTCAAGAACATCGTCGGGTTCAACAAGCTCGTCTCGTCGGATAGCGACGACGCCGATGGTTCTCCCTATGGAATCCTGGGGACCGTCCCGGGCAACGAGTACGGGATCTTCAAGACGCTGGAACAGTTTTCCGAGGAGCCGCAGCTGCTTGGCAAGGTGCTCGACGACAAGTTGTCCTACGTGACGGGGCTCTATTATTCCTATCAGCGGCTCAACGACCGCGATGAGACCTCGTTTCTCGATCTGAGCCCCCTGCCCGTGCCGCTCACGGTCCAGCATGCCGATACGGTGACGCGCGACGCGTCGTATGCCGGCTATGCAGAGGGTACTTACGACCTCGGCGACGTCGCGCACCTGCCGGGACTCAGCGCGACGGCCGGCATACGCTATACGAAGGAGGAGGATTCGATGGATCAGCTGCCGTCGTCGACCTCCTACGATCTGCCGGCGCCTTTCGTGAACGACCTGGCGAAGAATTTCGACAAGATCAGCTGGCACTTCGGCGTGCAGGAACAATTGAACAATGATTTATTGCTCTACGCGGTGTCGCGGCGCAGCTTTCGCAGCGGCGGCTTCAACAATACCGCTCCTCCCATACCCGGCTTCGGCAACGAGGGCGGGGCGGGGTTCGATGCCGAGACGGCAACGGATGTGGAACTGGGCGCAAAGTATCAGGGGAGCGTTTTCGGACTGCCGTCGCGGTTGAATGTTGCCATTTACGACGAGTCGATCAAGAACATCCAACGCGCCGCGTACACCGTGGTGGCCGGGCAGATTGCCGCGGTGACCACCAACGTGCCGAAGACGCGGGTGAGCGGATTGGAAGTCGAGGGTCAGGTCAACCCGCTTTCCTGGTTGCGAACGGGGGTCAACTTCACGTACACGGACGCCGCGTTCACGAGCAACCAGGTGTCCTTGCCGGGGCCTCCGCCCATCACCGTGGGGTTCGGGCCGTATCCGGATACGCCGCGGTGGAGCGGCACCGTATTCTCCGAGGTGACCTTGCCCATCACAGCCGCTCTCGCAGTCGCGGCGCGCGGCGAGCTCTACGACCAGACTAAAATCTACTATTCATCGACGTACGACACGCTGACGCCGCAGACGTCGATCCCCGGATATGCGGTCGCCAATTTCCGTCTGGGTTTGGACGACTCCAAGGCAGGATGGTCGGTGGCAGCCAACGTCAAGAATGCATTCAATCGCGTCTATTACGTCGGCGGCTTGGCGGCCATCAACGTTATTACCACCAACGCGGTGATTCCCGGCGATCCACGTACCTTCGTGGTCACGCTGCGCTACAACTTCTAGGCTTCGAAACAGCAACGCTAGGCGTCGAAGCAGGGGTGAGTGCGCAGGTGCGCGAGCGCGCGCGACAGATGCTTCTCCACCATGCTGACGGTGACCCCCATCTGCTCGGCGACCTCGGCATACGAGAGTTCCTCGAGTTTGTGCAGAATGAAAGCCTGCTTGCAGGTGGCGGGAAGATCGTCGAGGGCCGCGAGCACGCTCGACAGACGCATGGCTGCGTCGACCTGATCCTCGGTGCTGCGTCGCGGGCAGACGACTTCCAGTGTGTCGCCCTCGTACGCCGCCGGCTGATCGCTCATATCCGGAAACAGGCGTCGCAGCCGTTGCGCGCGGCGCACGGTATCGACGGCCAGGTTGGACGCCACCGTGAACAAGAATGCCTTGGCGTTGCGCAGGACAGCATGGTCCTTCGGGATCGTCAGCATACGAATGTAGGCTTCCTGCACCACGTCCTCGGCCTCGCAGGGGTTGCGCAATTTGCGTCCGATGTGACGGCGCAGATCGCGGAATTCCTGCGCGTATAGGGTACTTATGGATGTCTCATGTGCCAGCATGCTCGACTCCCTCAGATTCGATTCGAGATTTATTTCGTTCTACGTATGGTATCTAGAAACTAGTTACTAGAAACTACAAGACCGATGCCGCGATTGCAAGCGCTGAGGGCTGGCTGGCGGCGGTACGTCTAGTTCGAGTTCGAGGAAACCCTAAGGAACGTTATGTCGTCTCGCGGCGTGGTGGTGGTGAGCGGCGCCAGCCGCGGCGTGGGGCGTTCTGCGGCGGAGATGCTTGCCGATGCGGGCTACTTGGTATTCGCGGGCGTGCTCAACGCCCAGGAAGCGGCGGCGTGGCAGGATGCGCGCGTGCTCGCAGGGCGGATCGTACCGGTGGCCCTCGATATCACGCGTCAGCAGGACATCGACGCGCTGCTCATGACGCTGCAGCGCGACGCCGGCGGCGTCCCGTTCCGGGCCCTTGTGAACGTGGCGGGACTCGCGCAATTCGACGTCATCGAGCACGTCGATCAGGCCGTTATGCGGCGCATGTTCGATGTGAACGTGTTCGGCGCGCTAGCGCTCGCCCAGGCGCTGCTGCCGCTGATCAAGCATGATCATGCCCGCCTGGTGTTCGTTACCTCGATGGCGGCACGCGCCGCCGCGCCCGTGCTGGGTGTCTATTCGGCCACGAAGTCGGCCATGGAATCTCTCATCGACGCGCTTCGCGTCGAGCTGCGGCCGTGGGGGGTTAGCGTCGCCATGGTGGAGCCGGGCGGCATTCGCACTCGCATGACCGATGAGGCGCTGCTGCACTTGCGGCAGGCCGGTGCACGCAGCGCCTCCGAGGGGCCGGCGAGTGCGCCCTATGCCCTAGCCTACGCATCCATCGCCGACGCCATCGTGTCGGGGGTGGGCAAGTACCTGGCGCCGGAGGCCGTCGCCGCGACGATCCTGGACTTGGTGCAGGCGCCGCGCGTCAAGACGCGATACCTCGTGGGATTCGACGCCAAGGTCATCGTGCTGCTGCGGCGGCTCTTGTCCGATCGTTTGCTTGATGCGTTGTTTGCGAAGCAATTCAAGTTGAACAAGCGGACCGCATGACCCGCGTTGAGTCGTGCGCAGCTGCAAAGCGTCTATCTACATCAGGCCGGAGAATGACATGAATCAAAACGTTAAGCCGGCGACGCTGGCCGACCCAGAGTTCTATCAAAACCCGTATCCGACCTACGATCGGTTGCGCGTCGAGTCCCCCGTATACCTGGACCCCGTCATCGGCCTGTATGTCGTGACCGGCGCAGAGGAGATGAAGCAGGTCCTCAACAACCATCAGGATTTCTCCAGCGTACCGGATACGCGGGTCATGGCGTTCTATTCCAACGCACCCGAGATTCTCGAGATCTACGAGAAGGAAGGCGGTTGGCCGCCGATGAGCACCTTGGTGACCAGTGATCCGCCCGAGCATCGACGTTACCGGGCCTTGGTCGAGAAGGCGGTCGGCGCCGCCAGCGTGCGCACCTTGCGCGAGGACGTGGGCCGAGTCGTCAACGAATTCATCGACGAGTTCATCGACCTCGGCAAGGTCGACATACAGGCCGCTATTTCGATGCGCCTGCCGGTGGCCGTGATCGGCGACTTGTTGGGCATGCCCCGCGAGCTCGGCGGAGTCTTGCAAAGCATGGCGGAGGCGACCACCAAGCTCGCGGATGGGACCCGGCTCACGCAAGAGGAACTCTTCGAGGGGCACCGCACCCAGATCCGCGGCCAGAAGGTGTTTCACGAGTATTTGGAGCGCTATCGCCGGCAACCGGCCGAGAATCTCCTCAGCCATCTGTTGTATGCCCGCCTCGATACCGGGGAATCGCTGTCCGAGCGCGAGATCCACTCGGTGGTTCAAGCCCTGCTGGTCGGAGGCAACGACACCACGCCAGGCGCCATAGGCAATTCGCTGTTGCTGCTGGCGCGGGATCCGGCGCTGCAATCGGCATTGCGCGCCGAGCCCAAGCTCATCCCGGCCTTCGCCGAGGAATCCATGCGTCTGGAGAGTCCGGTACAGGGATTATATCGACGCACGGTGCGCGAACTGACACTCGGCGGCGTTACCATACCGGAAAATGCGACGCTCACCATTCGCTATGCGGCCGCGAACCGGGACGAAAAAGTGTTCGAACGACCCAATGAAATCGACTTGAATCGCAAGGGCATTCGCAACCACTTCGCCTTCGGCGGCGGCATCCATTATTGCGTTGGCAATATCCTGGCGCGCATGGAAGTCATCGTGGCGGTCGAAGAGCTGCTGGGACGCCTCGACGACATTGCGCTCGATCCACCGGATTTCGTGGTGCGCTACGTTCCCAAACTCGTGGTACGCAATCCGGAATGCTTGCCGATGACATTCAGTAAACGAACATGACCGTGAGCACGCGTGCGCGCGAGGTGTCGCGGCCCATGCCGCTGACCGTAACACCCGCATACCCGGTCAAGGCTTTCTCCGTGCTCGGCTTGATCGTGGCGGCGGTCTACGCCGAAGTGTTGTTTCGATGGGTGACGGGCCCTTACTTCAAAGCCTCGCCCGTGGGCGCCGATCCCATACCCTCGTGGGAACTGAACCTGATTCGCTTCAGCGAGGTATTTTGCGGGGCCTTGATACTGCTCTTCCTATGGGTCTTGTTGATCAAGCCCTGGATTCGCGACAGGCGCATCTCCTGGGACGGCATGCTGATGCTATGCCTGTTTTCCATGTGGGTGATCGATCCGATCTGCAACTACTTCAATTTCACATTCATGTACAACGCGTATTGGATCAACCGCGGATCCTGGTGCTTGTACCTGCCGGGGTGGCAGTCGCCGCGCGGCAGCAATCTGCCCGAGCCCTTCTTCCTGATGGGCGGAATCTACCTGTGGTGGACCACCATCAACGTGCTGGTGTTCTCGTGGACCTTGCGCAAGCTCAAGGTGTGGATGCCACGCTACTCGATGTTGGTACACATTCCGATCGGCTATGCCGCGATCTGCGCGCTCGACATGATTTTGGAGCTTCCCGCCTGTTTCACCGGCCTGTTCGCTTATCCCGGCGCGCCCCGTTGGGCGACGCTCTGGGCCGGCACACCCCATCAATTTCCGCTCTACGAAACGTTCTTCATGAACTTCAACTACACCTCGATCGGACTGCTGCGCTTCTATCGCGATGACCGCGGCGAGTCATGGGTGGAGAGAGGCGTCAGCCGCATGAGGTTGTCGCAGAGCGCAAAGACGACACTGCGCTTCTTCGCGCTCATGGGCTTTTGCAACCTATCCTATTTCGTCGTCTACTTCATGCCCTATAACTGGATGGCCATGCAGGCCGATACTTTTCCAAAATATCCGTCCTACATGCGCTATGAGATTTGCGGCCAGGGCACGCCGTATGCTTGCCCAAGCCGCGAAGTCCCGGTGCAGAGCCGCACTTCGCTGGCGATAGGACCAGACGATCCGCGGCTGTCACCGACCGCGCGACAGAACTGACGCATGGGTCAACCCCCCCAAATGGCAGGAGACACGATGAGCCGTTACAACCGCGTGCGTGCACAGGTATCCGATGTGGTTCCGGTGGCAGCAGAAGACTATTGGCAGCTTTTGCTCGACTGGCCGGCCATTCTCGACTGGATGCGGGTCGAGGGTAGACCCGTGCCGCTGATCAAGGTGGAACTCGCGCCCGGCCACGCCTTGGACCGTTTGCCTTGCACCCGCAATTGTTTCTTCGATGTCGCCAAGCTGCCCCCCGGTATCGTCATCCCGGAAGTGGTCCCGGAAACACTGTTGTATGTCGATGACGAGGCACGCTTCATCTACTACAACATGGAGGGATTGGGACCCTTCGGGATGCGCAATTACCTCGCGACCACCGAGGTGGACGAGGTGAGCCCCGAAAGTTGCCGCGTTACCTGTTCCGGGCGGTTCGATCTGCCGGCCGCGGCGCCGGTGGATCTCGTCCGAGGTGCCATCGAGGCCGTCTACGATTCAATCGTCCACGATATTGCGGCGACGGCCGCGAGACGGCGCCAGGCGGTGGCCTAATTCGCTGATCGAGAGCGCCGAGGCGCTTTGACAGTCGCTGCAGTTCGCTTCGGCCGCCGGCCCGGCGCGGGCGCCGCGTGCGCGTGGCTGTCGGGCAGGGCCTTGCGCAGCTCCGACTCCATCATGGCGCTGAATTGCGGCGCGAAATAGGGCGCGACGATGGTCGAATTCAAGGACACGCCGTAGTACAAAGCCGCGTCCCCCGGCTCCTCGTTGCGCGGATTCGCGATGTGTTCGAAGCGCAACCAGCTCAGCCACATCATCCAGCAGCAGCGGCCGATCATGTACGTGCTGTTGGGTTCCACACGCCGCATGTAGCCCTGCGCGATCAGCTCGTCGAACAGATCGCGCAGGGCGCCGACCACGACTTCTTGCAGCGTGGTGAAGCGTTCGGCGAGTTCCGGTTCATCGGGCAACAGCTGGGTCAAAGCATTGAAGAAAAAACGATAGCGCCACAGGGTGCGAAACACATTGATCTGATGATGAACGGCTTCGGAGGGCAGGAAAGGCCCCCCCGGCTTCTTCGAGTCCCGCACCTCTCTTTCCAGCTGCGGAAACACCGCTGCGACGATGTCGTTCTTGCTCTTGAAGTGATAGGCCAGATGTCCCGGGCTGATGCCCAGATGCATGGCGATCTTCAGCGCCGGAACATTGCGAAACCCCTGTTCGTTGAACAGGCGCAAACTCGCCTCGAGAATTCTCTCCCTCGTGCTTCGGGAGGCGGGCGCCATCGTCTTCTTCACCGCAGCGGCTTTATGGGCCCTGCGCGATCCGCGGGCTTTTGTACTGGTCTTCGGCACTATCATCGATACGTACTATAGTGGACGTCCAAAAATCTGAACACGTAAAAATCGGACGCAACGCGTTATCGCCGTTTCAGACGGTTAGCGCATTGCCCCGCCTCAACGGTTGGCGATTTGGGGTGCGCTGTAGTTCGAGACGTCTTGACTAGAGTTCGGTGAAAAGTCACTGCGGAGTTATGTAGTCATGCCCATCAAGACGCTCGAGGAATTATGCCGTTCAAGACCGTGACGGTATTCGGTGCCAGCGGGCGCCAAGGCCAGGCGCAAGTCAAGTGCCTGTTGGCCGCGGACTACGGTGTGCGCGCGGTGAGTAGACACCGGTCGATCTTCGACGCGCCGGAGTTTGCGGGCGCGGCCGTGGTTGCCGCAGACTATGCCGATCCCATCTCGCTCGAGCACGCGTGCCGCGGGGCGGATGCCGTTTTCTTTCAGCCGCCGCAGGCGGAGCGGCCGGATCTGGTGCTCGCCCATGCGCACAACGTGGCCGCAGCGGCGGTCGCCGCGGGCGTTCGGCGCGTGGTCCTCAATTCGACCATGTGGGCACCGGACGCGCCGTGCGGCCAGCCCATGTACGACCTGGCACTGGCGATTGAGAACGTGTTTGCGCAGGCCGCGGCGCCGCTGGTGGTGCTGCGCCCCACGGTGTTCATGGACAATTGGCTCACCGCCTTCGCCAAGCCCACACTGGTGCGGGAACACAAATATCGCTACCCGCACAAACCGGAACTTCAATACAGCCCGATATGCCTCGATGATCTTGCAAAATTCATGGTGGCTTCCCTGACCCAGGATGACTGGGTCGGCAAGCGAATACGCATCGGCGGCCCGGAAACGCTGACGCCGCCGCAGGTGGCGGCGATCTTGAGCGAGGCCATGGAGGTCTCGATCTCGTATGAGTATCAGACGCCGCGGGACTTCGGCTACTACGTGCACAGCTTGATGGGTGCGAGCACGGGCCTGGATCGCGAGACTTACGCGGCGTACTTCGCGAATTTCTATGATTTCAACAACGACGCGCCGCAGAAGCCTTTCCTCTACGACGTCAGACCGCTGCTCGAGCAAGTCCCGTTGAGACTCGAGACCTTTCGCGAGTGGGCGCGGCGCCAGGACTGGACCTCGCTCGACGACGCCGTGGGCTCGACGACCGGTTAGTCACGTTGATCACGCCACGTTCCACGCCTCAATTCGTCGTCGTACGCGACATCGAAGCACCGCGGAGCGTGGTATTCGACGTCATTACGTCTGAAGCGGGCATGCGCGCTTGGATTCCCCTGTGCCGCAGCGTGGAGTGGCGTCATCCGCCCGGTCGAACCGCGCCAGCCGCGGGATCGGTACGCTACATCGTGCTTGCCGGCGGCCTGATCGCCGCGGAACGCCTGATCGACTGGGATGAGGGTCGGGAACTTCAATATACCTTCGATCGATCTTCCATCCCGTTGGCAGCAGTGACCACGAACTATGTGGGTGCGACGCGCCTCGAGAGCGAGGGTGCCTCCAGGACACGGTTGATCTGGTCGATTTACTTCGATACGCCAGGCTGGCAGGGGCTGCTTGCACCTGTCCTGCGACTTAACTTGCGCGGTTTGATCGGCTTGATGGCGGGCAAGGTGCGCAAAATCGCGCAGCACGAGATCGCGAAAACTAAAGAATACTGAGGTTGGAGCCGCGCGCGTACGTCGTGCCAGTTGGAGTTAACGAACGGTCCATGGCGTTCACGCCACGCACGATCCGAAGGCTTTGAGAAGGGGAACGGAATTGAACAAGACAAGACCCGCGTCGAGTTGGAGTTGCATTTGCATTCTGGCATCGAGCAGCGCAGTGTTGCAGCATGCGTCGGCTGCCGAAGCAACGGATGCCGAAGCAACGGATGCCGCCGCAGCGGCTACCGCCGCGCCGAGCACCGAGGCGCCCGGGGGTGCTGCGTCTGATGCCGACCAAAGTAGCAGCACGGGGCTCCCCGAAATCGTGATCACCGCGCAACGCCGCGAGCAGCGTCTGCAAGACGTGCCCATTTCGGTGACGGCGGTCACCGAGGCGGCCATCGAGACTCAGGGACTCACGCAGGTCGAGAGTCTCGCATTGGTCAATTCCAGTTTCGTTGCCGGTACTCAAATCGGCTATGGACAGCCCTACCTTCGGGGCGTGGGCTCGAGCATCATTACGCCGGGAACGGAGTCGAGCGTCGCGCTCTACATCGACGGCGTCTATCAGTCGCGGAACTTCGCGCTCGAACAAAATCTCACCAATGTCGAGCGCCTGGAAGTGCTCGAAGGTCCCCAAGGCGCTCTCTACGGACGAAACGCCACGGGCGGCGTCATCAACATCGTCACCAAGACGCCAAAGGAGGGCTTCGAGGCGGACGTTGAGCAAACGGTCGGCAATTATGGGTTGTTGGAGACCAAAGGTTACGTCGAAGGCGGTAGCGGCACCGTGGAGGCGAGTCTGGCCGGATACACGCGGCAGCGCTCCGGTTACTACACGAATTTGACCTACGGCGACCACGTGGACAAGGAACGCGATTACGGGTTCGCGAGCAAGGTGGTCTGGCACGTCACCGACGTCGATGTGGCGACGCTGGCTGCCGATTTTGGTTCCGTCGGCCCCGATGCGGGCGCCTACGTGAATCAATTCGGCGTCAACAACGTGACCGCCGGCATCTTCCCCGGAGCGAAGTACACCTCGCAGCCGTACGTGACCTATAACAACAGCACGCCCGCCGAGCCTCTGGAGAGCAAGAACGATACCTACAGCGTCAATGCGCGCTGGCGTCATTCCTTCGATGGGTTCGATTTGAGCACCATTGCGTCGTATCGTCACTTGAGCGCCAAGTCCTCGGCCGATATCGATGCGTCCAGCGCGCCGTTCATTTATTTCGCGCAACCCATCGACATTGCCCAGGACTATTCCTTCGACATCGATTTGACTTCGACCAGCCCGGGGCCTTTGAGCTGGTTGGGGGGCGTCAACTATTTCGAAACCGACTCCAAGAGCAACAATACGGTCAACGAGAACACGCCTGTGGCGGCCGTATTCGAGAACTTCACCGCGGATTTGACGACGAAGGCGTTTGCGGCGTTCGGGCAGGCCGACTACGTGTTCGGCAACGACAACAAATGGAAGGCATCCGCGGGTCTGCGTTACACGGATGAGGAGAAGACGATCGACGGTTTGACCGATATCTTCGAAGGCATTGCGGTGCCCTTGCCCCTGGCCGAATCCGTCCCTGCGCTCGCGTCGAAACAGTGGAGGAATGTCAGCGAATCGGCCACCCTCAACTATGCGTGGACGCCGGACATCAACTCTTATTTCCGCTTTGCAACCGCGTTCAAGAGCGGTGCCTACAATTCCTCGGCACCGAACGCGCCGCCGCTCGATCCGGAGAAGATCAAGGACTTCGAACTGGGCACCAAATCCGACCTGCTGGGCCACCGGCTGCGCTTGAACGGCTCGATTTTCTATTACGACTACAAGGATCTCCAGGTCGGCCAGATCAGTGATACCGGCGCCATCATCTACGCCAACGCGGCCTCGGCGAAGATCTACGGCCTCGAGGCGCTCGCGGCAGTCGAGCCCATCGACAATCTGGAATTGCAATTGGGAGGCACCTGGCTGCACGCGCGTTACGCGCAATTTCCCGCCGGCGTTGCCCTGGCCACGTACCCGGGGGTGGTGGGCGGTGTGCCGGGCAACTATGCACCGGCTGCGTTGGGCCTGCCGGACCCGAACCTCGATGGATTTCATATGGTCAATGCGCCCGACTTCAGCGGGACCGCCAGCGCCACCTACACGGTGCCGACGCCGATCGGTGCATTCGATGGGAATGTGACCGCTCGCTACACGGGCAACTACTACTTCGATATCGGCAATCAATTGCCTCAGAAGTCATATACTTTGGTGAATGCCAGTGTGACCTACCATGCGCCGCAGGACTGGTATTTCTTGAGGTTGTGGGTGAACAACCTCACGCGAGCCAAGTACCTCAACTTCGAATCGCGGACCGGCGCGGGAGACTTCGGCAACTATGCCGACCCGCGGACCTTTGGCCTGACCGTCGCATTCAAGTACAAGTGACCAGCTGATTTCCGAGAGATTGGACGCCAACGCGACCATGCACAATCAAATGCCAGTACCGCCGGTGGAAATGGTCATGCCGCCCATCAATACGGTGGTCGCGATCGCGAACGGGGTGATTTTGCTGTTGGTCGCGTTCTGGGTCGCGAGGCAGGCGCGGCGCGATGGTTCGCCGATCCCGCTGCTGATACTCGTCGGCGCCGCCGTCTCCTCTCTGCAGGAGCCGATCTATGACATCGTCGGCGCGGTTTGGTACCCCGACCACCAAACCGTGGCTTATCTGCGCGCGTTCAACGTGTCGATCCCGCTGTGGCTCATCCCCGGATATGCGTGGTACATCGGCGGCCTCGGCAATTACATGTACAAGGTCATGCGCGATGGCAGCGGGCGCCCGCTGTGGCAGTATTACTTCGTCTTCTGGCTGGCGAATTTCGCGCTCGAGATGCCGGGGCTCAATCTCGGCATCTACCGTTACTACGGCGATCAGCCGTTCCGCTTGTTCGGATTTCCGCTGTGGATGGCCGTCACCAACGGACTCATGCCGCTGATGATCGGTGCGTTGTTCAACAGCTTGCGCGGCATTCTCACAGGCCCCGCGGCGCTGCTGTCAGTCGTGCTGGTGCCGATGGTGGTGGGAGCGGCCCAGATCGCGGCGGGCTGGCCCATTTGGCTTGCGCTCAATGCCGGAATCGGAGTTTCGGGCACCTCCGCCGCTGCGCTGGTCTCGCTCGCCTTCGCCTTTTGCATCATTTATCTGTTGAGCAAACAATTTCCTCAGGTCGCCGTCGCTCGCCGCAGTGTTCATAATAGCCGTGTTGCCATACACGTTGCGGGTGAGGAGATCTCGAGACGTTGAATTCCGGATATATCGCCTCAGGCCCTGAGAAGGAAATATTCAAGGCAGCCTGGTCGAACGGCCTCCCCGTCTTGTTGAAAGGGCCCACCGGTTGCGGCAAGACGCGCCTGGTACAGGTCATGGCCGAAGAACTCGGCCGACCGCTGGTGACGGTCGCGTGCCACGAGGATTTGACGGCGGGCGATCTCGTCGGCCGCTTCTTGCTACGCGGCGGCGAGACCGTCTGGGAGGACGGCCCCCTCACTCGCGCCGTGCGTCAGGGCGGTATTTGCTACTTGGACGAGATCGTCGAGGCGCGCGCCGATACCACGGTGGTGATTCATCCGTTGGCCGATCATCGGCGCGAACTGAACATCGATCGTCTCGGCGAACGCTTGATGGCGCCGCCCGAATTCATGCTGGTGCTGTCTTACAACCCGGGCTACCAAAGCGTGCTCAAGGATCTGAAACCCTCGACCCGGCAGCGGATGGTCGCCATCGAACTCGCGTATCCAAAGCCGGATGTGGAGGAGCGCATCATCGTGCAGGAGGCTCGCGTCGATACGTTGCTGGCGCGGCAACTCGTGCGTCTGGGGCAGGCGATTCGCGCACTCAAGGATGAGGGACTTGCCGAAGGAGCATCGACGCGCACCTTGATTGCGACGGCGCGACTCATCCAGTCGGGAATTGCACCGCACGTTGCCGCCGATGCGGCGATTGCGGCTGCGCTCTCCGATGACCCGGCTGCGGTCGGTAACTTACGGGAATTGTCCCGCATCTATATGGGTGCGGCCTGACCACCACGGTGCGTCAGGGCACGATGGACGCGGTCGATCGGCATCGCTTTCTGGCCAGCGCCATCGTAGGCCGGCCGGTCATGCTGCGGGAATCGCACACGGACACCTCGCTGGCATTCAGCGACGGCCAGAGCATATTCCTGCCCAAGTCGCCGGACGATGGCCCCGATACATGGCCTGCGATCGCCGCCCAAGCCGCATTGATCGCCGCCGGATCGCTCGATGCTTCCTTGCTTCGGCAGCTCGTGGGCCGGCCGGCCGCGGCGCAGCGCTATCTGTATCTCGAAGTGCTGCGAGCGAGCCATGTGCTCAAGGACCGCTTGCCTTGGGGCTTCACCGAGCGGGCCGAACTTCGGGTGATGCCGCGGACGGGCTCCGCGGCGGAGTCGCTCGCACTCGCGGCGACCACTGTCAGCCTACCGATGACCCCTGATTATTTTGGGGCTCTGCGACCGCTGCTGGCATTGACGTACGCGATCGGCGAGCGAGGGCTCGCCGCATTGTCGAGTGCGAAGAAGGACAAGGATAAAGATCAGGAAAAGGCACGAAACGGCGCCGCCACGCCCGAATCCGGCGCCGGCGCCGGCGCAAACGAAGCGCCCGAACTCGACGAGGATGACGAGGGCGAGTCGAGCAAAATTCTGAGATTGCTGCAAAATCCCTTCACAGCCGGCGGCACATGGTCGGATCTTCTGAACAGCATCCTCGGCGCCGGCACGCAGAAGGGCAACCGTGAAAGCGGTCCGGACGGCTCCTCCGGCGCCGAGATCCCCGTGGGCCGGGTGCAGCGAGTGTTGCGGCGCGGCATCCACGCCATCAGAGCCGCGAGGCCGATGATGGCAGATATCGACGCGTCGCTCGAGCGTCATTCCCTCAAGTATCCTGAATGGAACGTTCATACGCGAAGCTATCGTCGCGAGTGGGTTGCCGTTCAGGAAGTGGAGCCGGCGCTCGCGGACGCCGAGCCCACGGACGCGGGACACTCGCACGATGGGTTCACGCACGATGGCTTCACGCACCATGGCCAGTTCCAGCGTCCGTCCCCGGCCTTACGGCGGCAACTCGCAACTTTGGGACTGGACCTTCGACTGCGCGGTGGACAAAACGAGGGCAGCGAACTCGACATGCGGCCGCTCATCGACTGCGCGACTGACCTGCGCGCCGGGCATTCACCGCCCTCTCTCAACGTCTACCGCGCCTCACTGCAGGCGCGGCGGGACTTGGCGGTCAACGTCATCGTGGATATTTCCGGGTCGACGGGCGAACGGCGGCCGGACGGTGGCACCGCGTTCGCCGATCAGCTCGCGCTCGCCTATCAGCTCGGCTCCACGTTCGATTCTTTGGGTGACGCCGTGGCCATGATGGGGTTCCATTCGTGGGGCCGGGGTTTGGCGCAAATCGTGAGAATCAAACGTCACGATGAACGTTGGAGCCTGCGGGTGGCGCAGCGGCTGCGGTTGCTCGAGCCCGTGGGATACACGCGCATCGGCGCGGCCATTCGCCACGGGCATCACGTGCTCAACACCCGGATTCGCCTGCCTCACCGGTTGTTGATTCTCGTGACCGATGGCATTGCCTACGATCAAGACTACGAACTCGAGTATGCCGCGGCCGATGCGCGCAAAGCATTGGGCGAGGCGCGCAGCGCCGGTACCGCATGTGTCGCGATGAGCGTCGGCGGCGGTGCGCGGGTCGAGGAATTGGCGAAAGTCTTCGGCGGCGGCAACCTACTTGCCGTCGATGCGGTCGCACAGGTGTCCGGGCGCATTCGCGCGTTGTGCCGCCATGCGTTGGCGGCGGTGTCCAAACGGCGTTTGTCCGCGCCCAGCGCGGGCCGTCAGCGGCCGCGCTGATGGACGGGCGCCGCGGCGCCTTCCATGGCAGCGATGCCTTTCTTCGGCAGCGGCGCCGGCTGGGACCGCGGCACGCTTGGCAAGAATAGTGAGATAGCGTACCGTATTCAAAGAGACTAATTTAAGGGCTGGAATGGCACCCGTCGCCGACGGGAATGGGGAGCGATGAGCGAGTTCAAAAGCAGCGATTTGACCAAAAAACCCTTCTGGGAGACCAAGAATCAGTCGTTCGTCGCGGCCACGCCCGCGTGCGATCTGCTGCATCCCGAGACGCGCGAGACCGAGCCCGGCGATTCATTGACGGAAACTCAGTATCTCGGATTCAACATTCCCGAGGAGCGCATTCATGGGCTGTGCTATATCTGGCATCACCCCAACCTCGGCATGGTCACGGGCGGTGCTTGGGCGTGGCAAGGCACCAAGCGACATAATCTGTCCTCCGAGTTGTTCGACTTCGTGACCTACGAAAGCGACGCCTGCCTGAAGAACGATTTGTGGGACTACGAGCTGTCGAACAGCTATCACGTCAATACGCTCGAGCCGCTGCGCAAACACCGTATCCGCTACTCCGATCCACGGCTCAAAAATGCCTTCGACATCGAGCTCGAGGCGGTCATGCCGGCGATGGTCTTAGCCTCCGGCATGCATCTGGAGCAGGCGATGAAGACCCGCGGCTGGCTGCGGCTGCTCGGCAAAGAGTATGCCGTCAATGGCTTCACGGTACGCGATCGCTCCTGGGGTCAATTGCGCAAGGAGGGGCATCAACCATTTCCGCCGATGGCGTGGATGACGGGTGTCTTCAACGAGGGCTTCGCCTTCGGCTGCACGGCGTTCGACAATCCGGAAACCGATCCGGATTGGAAGGGGTTGTTGGAAATACCCGGCGGACAGAGCGTCAAAGGGGGTTGGGTCTACCGGGACGGTCAACTGGTGCCCATCGTGTCCGCCATGAAAAAGACCGTCCGTAATCGCGACACGTTGTTTCCCGAGGGCGTCGAGATGACGCTGCACGCGGCGGACGGCCGCGAGTACTTCCTCAAGGGTCAGGTCATCGCGGCTGCCGATTGGCGAACCTGGCACAACTTTCAGTCGATCATTTGTCTGGTGCGCTGGGAGTGCAACGGGCTCGTTACCCATGGCGACTTCCAAGAATGCCAATGGGCCGACTACATTCGACTGCTGCATCCTTAAGCCATGCTCCTGCCCTCAGAAAAACTGCTGATCGCGCTGCGATCCGAGTTCGGGCGTTTGCAGTCTGAACTTCCCGGCGGCGAGGCATCCGCACTGCAGTCGATCGGGGTTGTGCTGCAGCTGCTGCTGGGCCGTGAGCAGGGGGATGTCGAGGAGCTTCGCGCGCAGGTCGACGTGCTCGGCGACCAGCTCCGCGCCTTGGGCGAGACGCTGCCCGCGCATGCGAGTTTGCAGCCGTCATTGGACGGTATTTTGGCGCTCCTGGCCGAAACCCGTGCTGCGACCAACCTGGCCGCCGGCGAGCGCGCCTGGCGCAAGACACTCGAGCAGGTCGAGTCCTTCGCCGCCCGGGTCGCCCATGACAGCGGTATCGGTTCGGCATTGCGCACCCGCATCGGACTGATGCTCGGCAGTTGGGAACGAGATGATTTGCTCGCGCCGATGAAGCGTCAAGTCGCAGCCGGCGCCGGCATGGCGGCCAACACGGAAATCAACGCGCAGAGCCTCGAGCGGTACTTGCGCGATCGATTCGCGGACGATCGGTTGACGGTCACCGCTTGCCGCTCGTTGCCGGGCGGCTTCGGCAAGCAGACTTTTCTGTTCGAATGCGACGGCGAAGGTTTACGCGGTTCATTCGTGCTGCGCCGTGATCTGGCCGAGCCGGTCATCGACAACGATTGTCATCGCGTCGCAACCGAATATCAGTTGGTGCGCGCGGTGCATGCACGCGGGTTTCCGGCACCGGACGCCGTCATGGTCGACACCGCGCATGCGCTGTTGCCGGGCGGCGATTTCATGGTCATGCGCCGCGCGCCTGGAGTCGCCGGCGGCAGCGTCTTCACCGCCAAGGGCCAGGTGCCGGCCGAGCTGGTGCAATCGCTGGCGGACATCTTGGCGCGATTGCACCGACTGCCGCCGCTCCCGGAACTGGGTGAGCTCACCGAATCGATCCGCGGCGAGCAGTGGAAGATGACCCGCAAGGAATGCGTATACCGGTACATCGACGACTACCGCGCCTTGTTCGAGCGCGAGCCCCATTTTTCGTCGCCGGCCTTGGTGACCTTGTTCGGCTGGCTGCTCAACAACATTCCGCCGATGCCGGGCGAGCCCGTGCTGCTGCACGGCGACATCGGCTTTCACAATTTCCTGTTTCACGAGGGTCGCTTGTCCGCGGTGCTCGACTGGGAGTTCGGACACCTGGGAGACCCCGCGGAGGATATTGCGTATGCGCATAACACCCTCGGCGATGCGCTCGACACTCGCTCGTTTCATGATGCATACCGCGCAGCGGGCGGCGAGGAAGTCGATGCGCGTCGAGTGCACTTCTTCCGGGTGTGGGGGCACGTTCGCAATGCGTGCGCGTCCAACCTCATCGCCGCGAAGTTCGCTGCCGGACGTCTCAACGATCTGAAGTTGGCAGTCCTGCCGAACGTGTACATACCGCAGTTCCTGGACGCCGCGCTGAAGCTCGTCGAGCAGTTTCAGGCGTGAACGAGCGCTGCTGAGCCGGCCGCTCCCGGCTCACGGCGCCACCAGCTTGCGCTTGATCTTATCGAGCAGCGCGTGGAGCGTGGCCAATTCCGCGCTGGTGAGATTTGAAATCGAACCTTTGACGATGGTCTCCGAAGTGCGGCGTATCTGCGCGGCAATCGGCTTTGCTTTGGACGTGAGGCGTACACGGTTCAGGCGCCGGTCGGCCGGATCCGGGAAACGCTTCACCAAACCCTCGCTTTCCAGGCGGTCCACCAACTTGCCGAGTCCCGCCTTGCCGATATCCATCACTTCGGCCAGCTCCTGCTGCGTGCTGCCCTCGAAATACACCAGAAAGCTGATCAACCACCAGTGTGATCGATCGAGGCGCAGGCCCTGCATCTCCCGATCGAATGTGGTTCGGTAGAGCCGCGCAACCTCGGTGATTTGAAAGGCGATGTTGGCGGCGAGTTCCTCGCCCTGCTTCGACTTGAAGGTTTTCATCGCCCATCTGCCTGCGCTGCACGCGTACAGCCGCCGGTGCGGAGTTCAGCGCGACGCGCGAAACAGCATGAAGAATGCCGATAGCTTGGTCTTGAACGACATGAGCCCCAGGGCGCGGCGCAACTCCGCCGGTTTGACCACCGCCTTCACGGGCATCGCGCCCATGATGGTTCCCACGACGATCAGATTGCCCTTCTCGGGATAGATGGACGACACTTCCATCAGGTCCGAATTGTCGGTCATGTACAATTTCATGGCTGTATTTCCCGTCCCGTCACTGGTCCACCCCCCTCGCGCCGCATGCCCATCGACAACGTCGAGATGCGCATCGACAGCGTATAGTACGCTAGCAATCGAGTAACCTTAAGCAGCGTTTTCGAAGAGTCTTTCAGTACATGGGCCAAGCATTTGACATTGTCGTGGTGGGCGGGGGCTCGAACTCGTTGAGCGCCGCCGCCTACATGGCGAAGGCCGGCAAGCGTGTGCTGGTGCTCGAGAAGAATTCGTACTGCGGCGGCGGAGCGGTGTCGCGCGAAGTGGCGCCGGGTTTCATTCACGATCCGCATGCCACCGGGCTCATGACCTGCATGGTCAGCCCGACGCTCACCAAGGACGAGCTGCAACTCAAGTCCCGGTTCGGTTTGCGGTTTGTCGAATGGGATGCCGCATTCACGACGTTGTTCGACGACGGTTCGGTGCTGGCCACCTATCAGTCGCTCGATCGCACCTGCGAGTCGATTGCCAAGTTCTCGGAACGGGATGCCGCCAGTTACCGGGAACTCGGACTCCGCTGCATCAAGTTCGGACCACTGCTGAACTTGGGCGCTGCCACGCCGCCGATGCCCTTTGCCCGGTTCCTGGGGCTACTGGAGAGCGACCCGGCGGGTTCCGAGATCGCCGCGGGCATCTTCAACAGCGCCTATGACGTGGTGTGCCGATATTTCGAATCCACGGAGGTGCGGCTGCATTATCTCAAGTGGGTCGGCGAAGCCATGGAGAACCCCGAGTCGAACGGCACCGGCGTGCTCGTGTACAACCTGCTCGCGCTGGTGCACGGCGCCGGGCCGTTCGCCGTGGTGGGAGGCACGCAGCGCTTGTCCGATGCGCTGGTCGCCTGCATCGAACATCACGGTGGTACGGTGCGCACCGGCGCGGAGGTCGTCGGCATCGAGGTGGCGGGCGGACGGGCGAAGGGCGTGAAATTGCGCGATGGCGAGGCCATCAATGCCGACGACGCGGTGCTCGCCTGCATCCACCCGTGGAATCTCTCGACCATGATTCCCGGCATCGACGCGCAGGTTGCGGCCGATGCGCGCGCCGTGCGCTTGAGCAACCACGGCGCCGTCAACCAACAGATCTCGCTCCGCCGTGAACCTAAGTTCATCAGCGATGACCCGGTGCTTCGCAACAGCATGGTGGTGGAGTACATGCCGCGCGGCGATTTCTCAGCGATGCGGCGCATTTACGACGGATACAAGCACGGCGAAATTCCGCATGGCCATTTCAATCCCTTGACCGTCATCAATTCGTTCATCGACAAGACACGGGTGCCCGCGCCGGACCAATGCGCGCTGTACCTGTATCACTTCGCGCCGCTGCAGCTCAAAGACAGCGGACTCGATGCGTGGGACGCGCAGCGCGAAGCCTATGGGGACCT
>Ga0116230_10001338_pt1 | contig 23276 bp, 22 predicted proteins | sample S1TSphfallax_3_FD_88678 | JGI IMG/M metagenome (GOLD analysis project Ga0116230, IMG submission 88678) | Host-associated microbial communities from peat moss isolated from Minnesota, USA - S1T2_Fd - Sphagnum fallax MG | ecosystem: Host-associated > Plants > Peat moss > Unclassified | place... | reverse complement strand
GCGCTGCACCGCCGTGACGTCGCCGGGATCGTTGCTCTTGTTCTGATTCTTCGAAAACTGGTTGACGTCGACCTGATCGCGCAAAGCCGCGAGATCAGCCATGTTGGCGAGCAAGCCGCTTTGCGATGCCTTGACGCGCGGATCGACAGGCGCCTGAACTCGCGGTGTGGGCTTGGCGCTGACCGGCGCCTTGGGTTCGACTTTCTCCGGCTTCGGCGGCGGGGGCGGCGGCGGGGGCGGCGGCGGTTCCATGACGAGTTGCACGACGCGCTCGGGCAGCGACTCGGTGTTCGTGACCTCCTGGTGGCGCGGCAGGAACGGCATGATGACCGCGATCACCGCAAACGCGATGAGAAGAGCGCGAAAAATGATCCGGAAGCGCCGCTCCATCTCCTCGGAGGGCGACCAGGGCAATTCGTAACGCCGGAAATACGGTGCGAGGCCGGTCGAACGGTCCATATGATTCGCCGCGGCCATTTATGTCGCCGCCCTCTCGCGTTCGACCACCGCAAACGACACCTTGCCGTAATCGGACTGACTACACGTCACCATGATCTTCTTCATGACGCTGTAGGGTGTGTTCTTGTCGCCCATGATGGTGATCTCGCGCTTCGCGATATCGGCCTGTTGACCGCCGTTGAGCAGCAGGTTGTTCTGCGCGACCAGCGCCGCCTTGAGCGGTGCATATACGGGCTCGGGATCCGCCACTAGGTCGGCCACGGTCGTGACGAGCTTGCCGTCGACGAATATCGATTCCTTGGTCACCATGACGACCACCGTACCGCTCGGCTTACGATCGGACAGCGACTGGGGAATCGAAATGTTCTTCGTGTTCGGGAGGATGTCGACCTCGGCCGTATGCGCCAGCAGGAACACGACCAAAATGGTCATCATGTCGATGAACGGCACGAGCGCGAAATGGCTTGCTCCGTGATGCCGCTTACGCCGCCGCAGACGGGCCGCATTCATGTGGGCGCATCTCCGATGGCGATGTCCGGGAACAACTCGGCCTTGGAAAACGGGGCCACGGGTAATTGATAAACCCGCACCGTGTCCATGACCTGCACCAGCGTATCGTACGACGTCGCCGGACTCGGCAATATCGTGGCATCGGTCATCTCCGGGTATTGCGACTTCACCTGGCGCATGAACTCCGACAAGCCGTCGAGATCCACGCCGCCCGCCGTATTCGCGAAAGTCTTCAAAACTGTCCCCGACGTTCGATCGTCGACCACGACATCGTCGGCATGAATGATGACCTCGAGTTTCAGGGTCTTCGGCAGATCGAGCGGCGCAGCCGTGCTGGCCGCCGGCAGGTTCAACTGCAACACGTTCGTCTTCGAGAACACGGCGGTGAAGATCAAGAAAAACACCAGGATCACCATCATGTCGATCATGGGCACGATGTTGAGGTCATCGCGGCCCTGATGGTAGCGGGCGTGGTTGCGCCGGACACGGCCGATGGACTTGGACTTCATGGCGTCGCCGCTAGATGGTACCGCGCGCAGCGGCGGGTGCGCGCGCCGCGGGCGCGGGAGCCGGTGCGGCAGCCGGCGCAGCGGCGGTGTCGTTCTGCCGCTCGGTGATCGAGTTCAAGAATTTGACCGACGCGATCTCCAAACTGTCGATCAGCGCCGTGGTTTTCGCCTCGAGGAACATATGCGCCAACAACAGCGTGATCGCCACGCCTAAGCCGGAGGCGGTGTTGTTCATGGCCACCGAAATGGCCGCTGCGAGCAGACTCGCCTTTTCCGCCGGGTTGGCGGTGGCCACGGCGCTGAAAGCGCCGATCAGGCCGGTGATGGTGCCGAGCAATCCGATGAGCAGGCCGACATTCGCCAGCGACGACAGAAAATGCGTGCGCTTTTCGATGCGCGGTATGACCTCGAGGAGGCTCTCATCCATGGCCTTCTCGATGTCGTCGCGACGCCGCGCGCTGGCGACCCGGGCCACCCCATAGTTGAGTATGGTGGCGATCGACGCCTTCGAGTTCTGGGTGAGCGCCACCATCTGTTTGAAGTTGCCGGAGCTGAGCGCCGGGACCAGTTCATCCCACAAACCGCGGTTGCGGACGGTTTCGCGCGTGAGATACACGTACCTCTCGATGGCGATCGACACGCCAACCACGAAGATCAACGCCAGCGGATAGAGGAAAAAACCACCGTCCCTGAAGAAATTGATGACCGAATTGATGAAATTCATCGGAAACTCCTAAAAAATGCTCATCCGCCCGCACCCAAGATTCAATCAGATTCCTCGAAAATCGTGGTGGACTTACTTCTCACCCTGCTGCGCCGCCGAAGGCGAAGCGCCGTTGGCCGGCGCGGCTTTGACCGCGTCGTAGTACGCCACCTCGCGTTTGAACTCTTCGCGATCCACCGGCGCGAGCGCCTCATCCAAGAGGCTGTTCATGGGTTTCCCAGACAGGTCGCCGATGTTCGCACTCTTCCACGGTACGACGTACATGACTTTCGGCTGCTCGTGATCGCCGGTGACGGTGGCCGTGCCCAAATTGAGGCGGTCCACCGCACCGGGCGACTTCGCCCCGCCAGTGCCCGGTGCACCGCTCGACGTATGCGCAGTGCCGGTCGCTCGTGGTTCGCCGGCTTCGATCTGTGCGGACATGGCCGCTGGCGCCAACTTGGCCGGGGTCGTGGACTTGGACCGGGTGGTCGACCGGGGCGAAGTTGCCGCGGTCGATTGGTCGGTGACGGCCGCGGCCGCCGGCGCAGCCGCGGGTTGCGGGGGAGCCTGTTGCGCCGCGCCGAGGCCGGCGGCGAACAGCATGGGCATCCAAGTACACAGCTTGCCGAGGGTCATCATGCAGGCTCCTTCTTGGCGGCCGGTGCCGCGGCACCGACGCGTTTTCGCAATTCCACCATCCAACCCGCGACTTGTTTGTTCTCACCCGCCAGCTGAACGTAGTGTTCGAACTGCTCGAGCGCTTTTTGTGGCTCGGCAAGATACAAATCGTACAAAACCCCCAAATTCAAATACGCGGGGGCATAGCTTGGATCAGCGGTTATCGTACGCTGATAAGCCGCTTCGGCTTCTGTAAATTTCCCCATTTTGCGTTCCGTGATGCCGAGTTCATTGCCGGCGACGGCGTTGGCTGGATTGCGTTCCAAGGCCGTCTTGAACGCCGCCTCCGCCTCCACCAGTTGGGAGCCTTGCAAATACAAGAGACCTAAATTCACCTCGGGACCCGCAAATTCCGGGTACGCCTTCGCCAACCGTTGCAACTCGGCCTCGGCCTCGGCCGATCGTCCCGATCGCATGAGTCGCAGTGCATCCGCATATTGGTCGGCCGCTTCGGCGGGAACGGGGGCGGGGCTCACCGACGCAGCACTGGGTGCGGACGTGCCCGAGGCTGTCATCAATTCCGGAGCGGCCGTGGCCTGTGCCGCGTGCGGCGCGCTTTGGCACCCGGCGATCAGCGCCGCCCCGCAGAGGCTAACGAATCGATTCGACAAGCGGCTCACCGATCTCCACCTTGCCATAGCGGCCTGGATTGAGTTGTGCCAACGCAGCAAAGCTCTTCTGCACCCACTCGTCGTAGGTGCCGTTCTTCGCACGCGCCGCGTTCACTTCGTGCAATTTGATCGCATTCTCCTCAAACGGAAAGGATTGCTCTTCGAGCAATACGTCGTACTGTTCCAACTCGTCCTTCGACAAGTTCTTCGGCCGCTCCGAACTCATCAGGTCCTTGCCCAATTGCCGGTACAGTTCCGCGCTCTCATACGTCGCCGCCGTCGTGACCTCGGTCACCTGATAGTCGGCCGCCAGGGTGTATCCCTTGAGCGCCGCCTCCATGGCCTTGCGTTTTTCGGCCAAGGATTTCTTGAGGGGCGCCACCAGTTTGATGCGTATGAATTCCTCGCGAGCCGGCGCCGCCAAGGTGAGCGTCGCCCTGGCGGCGAGCAGGCGGCTCCGATCGGTACGCGCCGCGCCGGCCGCACGATCCGCCGCGATGATGTCCCTGAGCCAGTAGTCACGCCCGCTCAAGTCGCCCGACTTCGCGGCCAGCTCGGCGAGCCGGCTGCGCGCGTCGATGGCTGGATTCAGCGGCTGCGGAAAATGTTTTATGAACGCCTCCAGCATGCTGCGGTAGCGGGCGGTGTCGCCGGCTTTGTCGTATAACTCCGCTGCTTGCAGCGTCGCTTCACGCTGGACCTCGGGCGCCTCTGCTTGCGTCTGCGCGATCTGCTCGAATTCGTGGGCGGCCGGTCCCGGTCGGTTGGCCGCGGCATACGCCACCGCCAGTTTGCGCGTGACGTCCGGCTGCAGCGGGCTTTGCGGAAAGTTGCGGCGAAAGCCTTCCAAAACGAGGATCGCCTGATCCCACTGTTTGTTCGCGATCAACAACGCCGCCGCATCGAAATCGGCGTTCGCGCGCACCTTCGAGGTGGGCGCCTCCTGCGAAACTCGCAGAAAATCCTCGACGGCGCCGGCGCTGTCGCCGGACTTGCTTTTCTGTTCGCCTTGTTTGTAGATGGCCGCGGCGAGCCGCTCGACGATGACCGGTCGCTCGGGGTCATTGGCGGCCATCAGCGACGATGCGCTGCCATAAGCCGCCTCCGCCTTGTCGAACTGGCCCTGTTCGAAATCGGAATTCGCAATGACCGTCCAGGCAATGCGCTGCTTCGCCACGTCCGCCGGCGGATTGCGCGCGAGGATCGTCTGCGCAGCGGTAACCGCCCGTGAATAATCCTTGGCTGCGTACAGGTCCGTTGCCGCGCGCGTCAGCACTTGCGCGGTCTCCGGGTAGAGCGGAAAGGCTTGCGCGAATCGCAACGAGCTGTCGACGCCCTGTGCATGCATCTTGGCCTTCGCCTCCCGATTCTTGCCATCGGCCGCCATCGAATCTTCTTCCTTGCCGTAGGCGACGATGGCGGCATAACCGGCCGCACTCGCCTTGTCGTGCGGGCCGTAGTCGTAGGCGGTCTTTTCGTATTCCTGTGCGGCCGCAAGATACTCCTTGTTCTCAAATAAGGTCTCGGCCAGCAGGAAATTGGTCGCGGCCGTATCGGGCTCTTTGGGAAAGTTAGCGATGTAGCTGCGATACCATTTGGCGGCCTCCTGATAGTCCGCGGCGCTCTTGTTGCGCTGGGCCTGTGCATGGAGTAGGTCGCGAGGTCTTTCAGATTCGTGGCCAGTTCGGAGACGACCACAGGCTCACCCTGGGGGGTGCGGCCCTGCCAGTACGCCGTGCCATAACCGTAGTTCTCGACGAACTCCTTCTTGCCTTGCAGGACGAGCTGGGGAAAACCGCCTTTCGCATAGGCCTCGATAGCCTGCATCTGTAGCTGCGGCGCCTTCTCATTGTCGGGATCCTGAAGTACGAAGGCGCGGTACGCGTCGGCCGCATCGGTGTAGCGCTCCTTCTCGGCATAAAGATCGCCAAGGCGGGCGTAGAGGAGATATGCATAAGGTCGCGGGTGGTGCTTGACGAAGTCATCGATGCTCTTCGGACCGTCCAGGTAGGAGAACGTGATCGCCATGACGCGGAAGGTGTCCTCGACGAGCTCGCGATTGGCACGACTCAAGCTGTCGATCTCTACCAACGCCGTCGGATCGCGCTTGGATATCAACACGGAATCGAGCACGCCCGCGAACGACTCGAGACTGCGCTCGTTCTCGCCCTGCTTGAACAGCGACCAGCCGTGCTTGTAAAGGCTCTGATTGTAGAACGGTGAAGATGGCCCGATCTGCACCACCGCCTCATAAGCCGCTTGGGCGGCCGCATAGGTTTTGGGCGCGAACAGGATCTCGCCGCGCCGGAATTGAGCTTCATCGATGTAACGGCTGTTCGGATATTCCGCCACCAATCGATTGAGCGCCGCAAGGGCCTCATCCGACTGCCCGTTGAGTTCGTATGCCCGTGCGAGTTGGTATAGCACCGCATCGTTACGATCGTATTTCGGGTATGTTTTCAGCAATGCGGAATACAAGTGAATGGCTTCCGTCGCGCGCAGACCCTCATTGGTCACAAGTTCGCGCTCGATGCGCTCGGATTCCGAACTCTCCAGGTTCAAGTCCCCCAGTCGCCGCAATGCCTCGGCGCGCAGGCCGGCATCGCCGGCATTCAGATCCAAGAAGCGCCGATAGCTGTCCATCGCCTTGTTGGCGTCGACATTTTGCGGTGGCGCATCGCTGACCACGACTTGGCTATCGTCCAGATCTTTGATGGTCGGCGGACTCTTCGCCGCTGCCGCCCACGTCGCCCCCGTCGTGACGCCGAGCGTCACAGCCCAGGCCAGCACGACAGACGGGCTCACTGTGCCCTTCACGGATGCGCCTCGGGCGTCGCCGTGGGACTCGGCGCGCCGGTGGCGCCCGGCCGGCTGGCGGGGCTCGTCCGATCGCTGGTGCTCGCCTTGTCGTAGATCGCCGCCAGCTCATAGCGCGCCTGAACCTGATACACCTCGATCCGGCGCTTTTGCGCCTGCAGTTCGCGGATCGCCAGCGCCTGCAGATAGCGGTTTTGCTGACCGGACAAGTCGGCGAGCCTGGCCTCCAGCTGATCGATGCGGGCTTGCACGGCCGTCACGCGGCCGGCAAACGTACCGGTGCTGGAGGGCATGGTTTGGCGGGCCTCTTTGACCAAACCCGCCCGCTTCTGCGTCTCGACGAGCGATGCTTCCAGTTCCTTGACCGAACGGCGCTCGTTCCACAGTCTGGCCTTGAAACTCTGCGAGAGCCGCCAGTACATGACGCCCTTCAGGAATCTCAGTCGATCGCGCATTTCAGCGAGGTCAGGGTCATCCGGATGTCGGACGAGATACGCCTCGATGCGCTTGAGGCTGGCCCAATTTCGCTGCTCATCCGCGGTGCCCATGGCGGCGACGTCATTGGATTTCTCAATATTATCGATGCGGGACTCGAAGTCGACCCGCTGCTGCGTGAGCGCGGCAAGGTCGGTGGTCGACATCAAGGCATCTGCCTTGGGAACTTCCTCATCGTAAGCTTGGCCGCGCGTGTCGAGCATGTCGTCGAAGGCCGCCAGATCCTCGCGCCAGGCATCGAGGTTGCGGCCCATGAAATTGATCTCACGGTAGTTCTTCAAGCCCTCTTGAAACTCATTGCTGGCCAGTAGTTGGTACAGATACCGTGACTCGGGCGCATCGGGGATCGTCTTCAACTGCCAATACCAGGTCAGCGCATCCTGCTTGTCATCGGTCAACAATCGGTCCAACAGACTCCCGCTGCGAATTTCCTCGATCGACTGATCGAGACGCGACGTCTCCGCATCATAGGACTCGATGGCCGAGTTGTAGTACGTCGCGGCCTGACCGGTCGCGCCCAGTTGGTTGTAAGCATAGGGAACGGTGAGGTAGGACTCCTGAACCGCGGAATCGAGCAAGCTGCGCTTCTGCAGCGCCAGCCAAGGCACCAGAGCGCGCTTGAACTGGCCGAGGGCCGAGTCGGCCCAGCCCACCCCCAAGAGCGCCTTGCTCGAGAACGGTCCGTCGAGCCTGACCCTTTCCAGTATCGGCCGTGCATCGGCGGCCCGCTGCGCCTGCAGCAGGGCGAATCCGAGCGCGAGATTGGCCTTGTCCTTGAGCGCGAGCAACTCTTCGCTCTTCGTCTCCATTCGACCCACTTGATCGAGGTGGGCGATCGCGTCGGGCAGTCTGCCCTTGCGTACCAATGCGACTCCTAGGTTGAACTGCGCATAGGCCGTCCAATCCGGTGCGCCATGCCAGGCGCCGAGCGCGGCAATCGCATCATCGTAGCGATCCTCACGCAACATGAGCTGTGCCAGCAGCATGTAGCGTTCGGCGCTGATCCGGGGTTGAATCCTGTCGGAAACCTTGTTGAGAGCGCGTTCGGATTCCTGCAGATAGCCGCGCTGATACCAGACCTTGCCGAGGTAGAACCACGCCTTGTTGCGCACGTTCTCCGACGTGTTGGCGGACAGTAGCTTCTCGAAGATCTTGCCGGCCTCGACGTGTTCGCCCAAGGACAGGTACAGCCCGCCCAGCAGCAGATCCGCCTCGCCCTGGGTGTTCGGCAGTCGATTCAACTCCTGCGCCGCCAGCAGGCGCGTGATGGAATCGAAGTAATCGTCCTGATAGAAGTAGTAAAGGACGTCGCCATAGCTTAAGTCCCTCACGTCCTCCGGCGGCAGACCGTCGGGATCGGGCGTGACGAACTTGTCTTTCGCGTCGACGGCCGACATCGTCAACAGCGTCCAGCCGAACAACAACGGCCACAGCTTGCGCATCATGGCCGCACTCCGTATCTCACCCGCCGCGTCACTGCGCCCGCCACGTCGAGACTCCTCATTCCCAGTCTTTGATCTTGAACTCTGGCTGATGCTTCGTAACGCGGTCGGTAATCTTGAGCTCGAGGTATTTTGCGCCCACGCTCTTCGCAAAATTGATGGTGGCGCCACGCTTGTAGTCACGGTCCATCGGACCCTTGCCGGTGAAGAACGCGACGAGTTCGTGCTTGCCGACCTTCAAATTGCCCAAGTAGAGCTCTTGCACCCCGCCCTTGAGCAGAGCTTCGGCTTCGCGAGCCGTGTAGAGATAATTCTTTACTTCCTTGTTGTCGATCTTGAGCGTCACGGAATCCAAGGCGAAGAAGGCGCCCACATCCATCGAGACGTAGACGGCCACCTGCGTGTTGGACGGAAACAGCAACTCTTCCTGCAGAACGAACAAATCCTTGTTGAGTTCGATCACATCCTTCTTGGCATCCTGAATTTCTTGGTCCAGCGTCTTGAAGTCGGCGGGCGGCGAGTCGGACGCTGGCGTACCCGTTGTTGCCGCTGGCGTACCCGCGGGTGCCGCGGGCGTGGCGGGGGGCGTCGCGTCGGGTGAAGTCGCCGCAGGTGCGTCGGCACCGGACACCGGTGCACCGGCACACAGCGCCAAGACGCAGGCGAGCATACCGGCACGTGTCGTCATCGAAATCGGTCGCTTCAAATTCATAAAAAAACCCGGCCTATTCGCGTAGCAGTTCGCGTATTTGATCCAGATACATGCGCTCGTCGCCGCGCTTGAAGCCGACATTCGAGTAGCGCACGACGCCCGTCCGGTCCACGAGGATGGTCACCGGCATTTTCTCCAGCAAGTAATCCCGGCCGACATCCGGCGTGGTGTCGAACAGAATCGGATATCGAACCCTCATCCCCGCGGCGAATTCGCGCGCACGGCGCAAATCCTCATCGACGGAGACGCCGATCACCACGAGGCCGGCGCTCTGATACTCGGCGTTGATTTGATCGAGCGCGGGCAACTCGACCCGCGAATCGCTCGCCCAGCGTGCCCAGAAATTCAAGAGCACCACCTGGCCCCGGAATTCGGACAGCCGCAGGTTCTTGCCGTCGAGGCTTTTCAATGCAAAGTCCGGTGCATTCTTGCCCACCAGCGTGGGTGTGGCACCGGCCGACGGAACGGCGAACCAGGCACTCAAGGCGACCACACAAGCGAGCGACTGTATCCGCGCGCCGGCGCCGTCGCGCAGCAAACCAACCTTCATTCTGGTAACCCCGCTGTCCTGGCGCCCTATCTTATGCAAAATCGCACACTGGTAGCCGCAGTGTCAACGCGATGGCCAAGGGCTTGATTGGAATCCGAACCTGGATCACACAACGAGCTTCTTGGTCACGCAAGGTGTGCGTCACTCTCCGTGAAGCGGACGTTCCGTCGCCTAGGACACCATGCCATTCTTGAGGCCGGCCAACGGCTGGAATGCGATCAGCGGCTCCAACGCACTACCGCTGCCGAGTCCGTTGTTGAGGTTGGGACCGGTATTGCCCGGCCCAGGCCATAACGTCGGCCATGCTGAGACTGCATTGGCGTCATGGAGCGCCATGTAATTCAACACCACCATCTGCACGAGGTTCGGCACGTTGTTGCCCGCAGGGCTGCTGGTCGTGTTCTGGGAACCATCGGGATTGAACCAGCCCAACTGCAGGCTCAGCTCCGGATTGGTCTGCGCCGGCACGGGTTTTCCCGCCGGGTTGTACACTAAAAAATACGTGGCGGCGACGTTTTGGTTGTCGCCCGTCCACACGCCCTTGCCGCGTCCTCCAGCCGTGTTGTCGATCATGCCGTTGCTCGCGAGCGACCCGTCGCTGAAGACGTAAATCATGACGGGCTTGCCGACGCGCGCGGCATACTCGAGGCAGGCGCCGATGCAATTACCCAGGTTGAAATCACGCGCTTCACCGGTGGCCCGATCGCCGGTGTGGTAATCGAACCCGTCCATTTCGATGGTGCCGGCCGCGGCATTGCCGTCGATGACGAGCTTCATGACCGCTGCGGTTTTCTGATAATCCGAGTTGGCCTGATACTCGGTCGTATTGAAGATGCCGCTTGGGCCCACGATGTTCGGGTCCACATCAGGATTCACGGCGGACGGGCTGTTGTACTTGTCGACGATGTACGCCGCCTTGGTATAGCCACACGCTTGGATCTGCTTGCCGGCCGTATCCAAAGCGGCGTTCGCCGGATAGGCCTGCACCTTGGCGTACTTGGCATCGCTGACGCGCTTCATCGACTCGAGCACGTTGGTGACGTCGCTTGAATTCGGCAGGAGGGTGCTCAACTGGCCCGTACTCACCAAACCGGTGGTATCCGCGGAACTCGAGACCTTCGTGGGCTGGGCTGCGGGGATCACCATGGTCGGCGGGGCCATCGAATTACCGCCGGAAACTGAGCTCACCGAACCGACCAAATTGAGGAGGCCGCCGCGCGCGCCGTATTGATAGATCCCGTACATGGGGTTGTGAGGGTTCACGTTGGTGTCATTCTGCGACAAGGCGGGAATGATCGTGCCGTTGGTGCCCATCATGGCCTTGGCGCTGGTCCTCGCCTACATACCCCTGAGATGTGCGCTGTCCGAATGGAACCGCAGACCAAAGCTCGAATCGATGAAGCTGCCCGTGGTGCTCTTGTTCGGCACCATGGTGCCCGGCAATCCCAGTTTGCTATAGCCCGCAACCGACAGAAAATCCAGCTGACCGCCGGGTCCGCCGACCAACACGTTCGAGCCGGCAATGTTGCCGCCACCGGCCAGATCGAAGCAGATGAACGGTATCTTGCCGGCACCGGTCGTGATCCCGCAGCTCGTGACCGCCGCTTGGATGTCGGGAGCCAAAGCCGCGCGGGCTTCCCGGGATGCCAGCAGGCCCAACAGCGTCGGACCCACCACCGTGGCGGCGCCCGTCATGAAACTCTGCGCAAGGAATTCGCGCCGCGTGCGCGGGCGCGGGTGCTCCTGCAACCGCAGCGGGTCGTGGATTCCCAGGGTCTGGCGTTTCTTACTCATACAAAAGACCTCGTCGATGCCTTAAGGCTCAATTGATCAACATGTCGGCGCTGCCGAAGGCGGTCGCGCATGCCGCGGCCGTCACGGCTTGTACCCGGGCCGTCGTATTGCAGGCCGTGGTGGCACACAACTTGCCGATCAACGAACCGAGTTCGCCGGTCACGGTCGATGCCGCCGGTTGGGCATTCGGGCTATTGCCAAGAACCCGGGCCGCGAGCGGGCCCGTTACGGAACTGATCCCGCCCGCAGTGGACAGCAGGGTCGGGCCGAACGTCACGCCCGGAAACATCGCCGCCGCGTACGAGGGCGTGTTCACCATGACGTTGCAGTATTGGATTGCCAGTTGCGCGATCCCAACCTGGTCGGCGGACGAAAAGCTCTCGAGCGTCGGCGTGGACGGCAGCTGCTGCTGCACGGCCAGGTAGGTCGCGTTGACGGCCGAGTTCGTGGCGGGCACGCCCGTCAGCGCCGACAGCGTCGAGTTCACTTGAGCGAATGTGCGAAGGCCGATATCGGCGACCACCGGGCCCAACGCCGTCGGCGGTGCCACCGGTGTCGGTTCCACGACCACGTGGGTATGGCTGCCCAACTGATCGAAGGTCAAGAAGAACTGGTCGGTCAACGGCCCGTTCTCCAAACCAATGACCGTGCCGATCGGCGACAAGACTTCACCCTGCGACGTGTAGAGCGCGCTCGTGACCGTCGTGTTCAAGGGAATATAAGCTTGACCGACGCTCGGAATCGTCCCGTTGATGCCGATCCGAATGCCCTTGACCACGATATTGTCCGGCTTGACCGTGGGATCGAGCGAGATGAACGTCGGGCTCGCGAACAGGTAGCTGTAACTATCGTACTGGCTCACCGTGAACATCATGTAGGACTGCGGCACGCCGGTGACACTGGTCACATTGAACAGCATGTAATAGCGCTGGCCGACGCCCGCGTTGTAGTTCTGCAGGATTTGCGCCGGTGACAACGCCCGGCTGTGGATCGCGACGAACTTGATGAGTCCCTGCCACGATCGATCGCTCGACACCTCGTTGCCGAGCACGAACGCGAACGAGCTGTCCCAATTGGCGATGGTGCCGCCCTTTTGCGGATCGACGACGCCCGTGTTCACACCGTTGACGAAGATCTGGCGCCCGTTGACCGGATCGTAGGTGAGCACCACGTGCTGCAGCGAGGCCTGCAACACCGTCGCGGCCGTCGGTGTCGCGAGCTGCGGCATCCCGTTGAGGTCGGAGTTGGAACTGCGCAGCATGAAGTCGTAGTTCTGGTTGGTCTGACCCAGCGTGAAATTGCGCGAGGTATCGCCGCCCGAATAGCTGACCATGTAGGAATTGTCGACCGCCACCAGGGCCGGTGCGACCCAGGCCTCCACCGAGAATTCGCCCGTGGCCTGCAGGAGATTGTAAATTTTCGCACTCGACGAGGTGGTCGCCTGGGCCTTGCCGCCGGCACCCACGTTGATGCCCCACCCGCCTGCCCACGTCACGTTGCCGGTGATCGTCAGATCCGCCGAGGGATCAACGCCGCTCGTGTCGTAGGCGACGAGACCGGTACCCGTCTGGAACTCGTATTTGGCGATCGTGTCCGCGTCATAGCGATTGGCACCGCTCGCGACGGTACCGTTGGACAGAGACATCGCCTTGCTGACGACCAGGCTCGGATCGATGGTGGTCGGCGTCAGCATCTTGGCGAATGCCTGGATTTCCGCAAGCATGGCGGCCGCGTCGGTGGCGCAGTTGTCCCAACAGTTGTGATTGTCGATCAGCAGACGCTGATAGAAGCGCGAATTGGTGCCGCACGAGCCGGCCGTGGTCGAAGTCGCCAGCGTGTTGCCGGGGACATACGGGTAACACCCCGTGAAATCGATTTTCGGAATCGCTGCGGGGTATGCCGTGGTGAGCGTCGGGTCCGCGAAGTACGGCGATTGCATGGTCGCTGCGCTCGCGGTCGACGAGTGACACCGCACACAATACTGGCTGGTGAGCGTATAGACCGTACTCGCGTAATCGTTGGGCGACGCCGGAAAGTTCAGGCTCTGTCCCACCGATTGCACTGGCGGTGCGACGAGTTGCACCGTGGTCGCCGATCCCGTGCCGGTGGCGCCGGCCCAATTGCTGATCCACTGTGCGAGGATGGCGCCGCAGGCGTTGTTGTCGGCCAGCCAGCAATTGTGGCCGCCGCTGACCTTGGTGACGACCAGCGAGGTCGACGGTTGGGAAAGATTGACCACCGTGTTCGCCTGGGCATAGGCGAGATTCACATTATCGCTGCGCGCGAAATTCGGCATCTGCGCGGGCGTGGTGGCGTTGTGGCACTGGCCACAGCGGTTCTGCACGCGGACGTTGTTCCAGAAATTGACCTCGAAGGCCTGGATGTCGGCCGTCGCCGGCGCGGGCCCGGTATAGGCACTCGCCGTGCTCGTGGGCGCTTCGGTGGGCGTGGCCGTCGTGGCCGCACCGCCACCGCCGCAGGCACTCAATGCGAACGACGCTGCCAGGGCGAGCCAACCGCTGTAACGGAGGAGGTTCATGCTCAATTCCCCATGCAATACGCGGCGCCTTCAGCGAAGGCCTGCCGCAAGGAGTAGTTGTGCGCCTGGAACGAGGCGATCATCGATTTGACCTGGCTTACGTCGGCCGCGCTGTTCGGTGCGCGGAAACAGACGGTCTTGAACACGCGCGTGACCTGGCAGCTCGAAAAGGCGGCACTGCTCTCGAGTTCCTCGCCCAACGACTTGGCGCCGTTGCCGCTGCCACCTGTGGCGCTCCAGCCGAGTATTTCGTTGGGTCCCGTGCGCCAGCGATTGCTCCACGCATCGTCCTGCGTGGAGAATCCTTGCGGAAAGTTGGTGTTGTTGATGTGGTACTTGGGCTGCACCTGGCCACCGGTGTAGACGATCTGGCCCGTGGTGCCGGCCGTCGTCGGGTCGGTATTGCTGAAATTGTAATAGGCGAAAGCCTGAGCCATGGGGTCCATGCCGCTGTGGCAGCCGATGCAATTGGTCAGAAACAGCGTGCTCACCCCGCCCGGGCTGCGCGTGACATCCTGGCGAATCCGGTCGGGGGGGCGGGTGATGTCCATGATGGTCTGCAGATCGCTGCACAGGTGATTCATCATCGTGAAGCGAAACATGGCGCGATTGGTGCCGTTGATGAAGAACGCGGCGGCGGCCGCCCGCGTGGTCAGCACCCCGGCCGTGGCCGCCGCGGGGACGCCGGTCAGCGCGGACTGGGTGGTCTTGACCAAGTGCGCTTTCATGTCGACGTTGTTCTCGTCCATGGCGAGATACATGGCGTTGTTCGCCGGCGAGTACGCCGGCACGCCCGCGGCCGAATCGGCGACATAGAGCAGGTCGGCGCTCAGCAACGTGTTGAAAGGCACGTCGTCGCGGACCATGCCCACTACCGTCGCCGTATAGTCGTTCAAGGGCACGAACACCGATTGATCGCGGTTGGTCCACGGCGCCGCCAGATTGCGCACGGTGTTGTTGTAGAAGGCAGGATCCTGGGTCGCGATGATGCCGGCGCTGACGGCATCCGTCGCCATCATTTGCGTCAGCACCGCGGCCGGGGGTGGCACGCCGGCGATCCGATTATAGATGCGCGTCGCCTGGTCCGCGTTGGGGTTCGCCGCCAAGGCGTTGGCCGCGATGAGGGCCATCGCGCCGACCCACCCGGTTCTCGCCGCCCACCGGCGTGTGCTCCGAGCACTGGCCTGATCTGTCCCGTTCTGCATGGTCACATCCGCTCGCGTGAGTTGAGTGTCAACGTGCCGCGAATATACGTGTCAGCATGCCCCGCCAGTATTGTCTCATCCGAACGACGTCGGCATTCGGCGACAGACCGGTGGGTGCGCTTCCCGTCTATATTCGGCGTGCCGATCGCACCGCCTGGCCACAAGAGGCACAGGGAAACGGAAGCCGGCGAGTTCTTCTGTGAGTGTGTTAACAGAATGCACATGAACATCCAACGAAGATGCACATATGACCAGAATTAAGTTCAATCCGGGTTTTTCGAGAGCGTCGGCCATGCCGGGGCTCATGGTTGCGATGGTGGTATCGCTCTGCGTGCTGGGATGCAGCAGCGCGCAAAGCGGTCACGCTCCGGGCGTCGCCGGCGGCCAAACATTGACGCCTGGGATCACCAATTATCCCTTGGCCTATATCAAACGCCCCGTGCCCACCACCGGCCTCGACACGCTCGACGCGCTCGATCTCATCACTCCAATCCTCGGCGGCGACCTGTACGTGCGAGATCAAGCGAGCGCCGGCGGAGCGGAGACCAATGTCACGAAGTCCATCACCCAAGGTAAGGGCGATGTGCGCGACCTCGACGTATCGCCCGATGGCACGAAACTCGTGTTCTCGTTGCTGAAGCCGGCCGACCCGACCACGCCCAACGTCCAGCCGACCTGGAATATCTACCAATATGACGCCGCCGCCAAAACCGTGACCCAGCTCACGAACAACGACATCACGAGCGGCCACGACATCGGCGCCCACTATCTACCGGACGGCCGCATCGTGTTCGCCTCGACGCGCCAGCTCGCCACCCAGTCGATTCTGCTCGATGAGGGTAGACCGCAATACCAAGCCGTCACGACGCTGCCGTCGGGCGATCAGCAGGCGATCTTTCTGCTGCACGTCATGAATGCCGACGGCACCGGGATGCATCAGATCAGTTTCAACACGCATCACGATTTCGCACCGTCGGTCTTGAACAATGGCCAGATCGTGTTTTCCCGCTGGGAAGTCGTCGATGGCAAGGACGAGATCAGCCTGTACCGCACCAACCCCGACGGCACGGGCCTTGCGCTCTACTACGGCACGCACAGTCATGCGACCGGTGCCAACATCGCCGGCACGAACGACAACTTCATCCAATTCTTGAGTCCGCGCGAGCGCGCCGACGGCAAGCTGATCGCGATCGACCGGCCCCTCGAGGGCACTGAGCTCGGCGGCGATGCATTGTTGATCGACGCCAACGACTTCGTGGAGATCACCCAGTCGAGCACAACGAGCCCCGCGACCGGCGTCGGGCAAACCAGCGCCACCGCGCTCGGCGTTACCACAGATGCCGGCCTGCCGTCCTTGGGCGGCCGGTTTGCATCGGCTTACCCCCTCTATGACGGCACCAACCGCATGCTCGTGAGTTGGTCACCGTGCCTCGTGCTGACGGGCTCGGTGACTACCCTGTGCAATGCCGGCAATACCACCGGAGCCACCGTGATGCAGGCACCGCCCGAATACACCTTGTGGATCTACGATTTCGATACCGGGACTTTGAGCCCGGTGTTGAGTGCCGAAGCGGGCACCATGACGGTGGAGCCCGTCATACTGCAGTCGCGCAAGCCTGTGCCGACCTTCATCCCGGATGCGGTGCCCACCTCCGTCGCGGCCCAGAACGAGGTCACCGCCGGCGTCGGCATCTTGGATATCAACAGCGTCTATGACGTCGACGGCAAGGATACGGCGACGCCCAATATATCCGCGCAATCCGATCCGGGCGAAGCCGCCTATTACACTCGCCCGGTGCGCTTCATCAGAATCCAGAAGGCGGTCGAAAAGCCCGGCAGGAATGTTCGCGACATCGATGACGGGGCCTTCGAGCCCGCCGGCAACGGCATGCGCGAGATCTTGGGCTATGCGCCGGTGCAACCCGATGGATCGGTGCGGATCGAGGTGCCGGCCGACGTGCCGTTCACGATCGATCTGCTCGACGCCAATGCTCGCCGCATCGAGGCTCAGCACACGAGTTGGCTGCAACTCCTGCCCGGCGAGACCAAGTCCTGCAATGGCTGCCACGATGGCGCGAACGGCACGTCGCACGGACGTCCCGGCCTGACGACCCCCGCGTACACCGGGGCAACGACGACGGGCATGCCGTTCTTCTTGGTTTCCAATCCCGACCTCACCGCGGTGAAGAACGAGACCATGGCGCAGACCCTGGCGCGCATCACTTGCGCTGCCGGCAACGTGGGTCCGTGCTCTCAGATATTGAGCACCGACGTGATCTACACCAACATTTGGACCTCGGGCGTGCTCTTGCCGGCCGGCGCTGTGGACGCCGATTTTTCCTACACCTATGCCGACGTCTCGGGGCAACCGGCACCGACCAACGCCAATTGCGTACCGTGGACGGCTCAGTGCCGCGTTACCATCCATTACGCCGCGACGCTACCGGGCGTCGCGACGATGCAAATCTACCTGCAATCACTGTGGAATCTGCCGCGCACCGCGACGGTCAAGGGTGTGGCCAACACCAATGTCACGTGCACGCTGTGCCACGGTCCGGTGAGCGCAGCGAACGCGACGCAAGTGCCCGCGGACCAGCTGGATCTGACCGGCAGTACCGATGGGGCGGTCGTAACGTCTTATAGCCAACTGCTGTTCCCTAGACAGGGGCAGACGATTAATATGGGCGTGACGCAAATCATTTCGCTGCCCGCTCCCATGAGCGCGGGTAGTGCCATGAATTCCACGTCGATGTTTTTGGCGATATTCGACCCGAATTATCAGGATCCCAACGCTGGCCAACCGGGGGAGGTTGACCATCGAGGCTTTTTGACACCCGCGGAGTTGCGCTTGATCTCTGAATGGCTAGACATTGGTGCTCAGTACTACAACGATCCCTTCGTCGCCCCGAAGAAATGAACTGATGCGACGCCTGCTTGCGCTGATGCTGATGCTGCAGGCGTTCTCTGTCGGGCTGGTGCATGCCAAGACACGACTCCTCGAGGTGGTGGTATCCGAACCCTTTCTAGAAATGCATTCCGGACCGGGTCGCGGCTATCCTGTGATTTACGTGGTGGGGCGCGACGAGGTGGTCACCGTGCTCTACAGCCGCACCGACTGGTTCAAGGTGCGCGCTCCGCGCGGACAGGAAGGGTGGGCGCGGCGTTCGGAATTGGCGCTGACCAAGCTTGCGTCCGGGGAACCGGCGCCCATCCCGCCCTATCCGGATTTCGCGGCGCATCGCTTCGAAATCGGCGCGGGCTACGGCGTCTACAACCGGCAGAACCTGGTCTCGGCCTACGCGGACTACGGCCTCACGAACAGCATCGATGCGGAGTTCGTCGTGCAGCAGGCGTTGGGCACCTTGGACAATCGGTACGTCACGTCGATCGGCCTGCGCCACACCTTCATACCGGAGTGGAAGTGGTTCTCCCCGACGGCCTCCCTCGGAGCCGCGTTTCAGCACATTGAGACCAAGGAGCCCCCGGCACCGCTGCAGGCCAACAACGAACTTGCCTACGTGTCGTTGGGCGCGCGCGGCTTCATCACCAAGCGGTTCATGTGGCGCGCCGATTGGCGCCATTACATCGTCTTTAGCAATCAGAATGCCTATGAGGATCTCGAAGAATGGAAATTCGGCTTGGCAGTGTTCTTTTAGCGGCAACGCTGCTATCCGGCTGCGGCTGGTTTCATCGTGGCGAGCGGCCCTCCAATCAGGTCGTCGTGGATGAGCCGGAAGGCGAACCGTCGATCGTCGAGCCCCAGGTCAAGCGCCGGGTGGTCAAGGTGCCGAAGATCAAGGCAAAGGACTTTGAAGTGGGTGCTTACTTCGGGGCGTTGAGTATTCAGGATTTCGGCACCAATCCGCTCTACGGCGTGCGATTGGCATACCACGTGTCCGAGGACATCTTTTTCGAGGGCTATCTGGCACGCTCCAAAGCCGGCACGACCAGCCTCGAGGACGAATTACCCGGTATCACGGTCGTCAGCGACGCTGGGAGGCGCTTCACGTATTACGACGTGGACTTGGGATACAACGTGCTGCCGGGGGAGATATTCCTGGGGCGAGGGCGTGCCTTCAATTCACAGCTCTATGTCACCGTGGGCATGGGCGACGTGAAGTTTGCACAGAAGGACCAATTCGCACTGAACTTCGGCGTTGGCGAGCGCCTGGTGCTCACCGACTGGCTGGCGGTCCACCTCGACGTTCGTGACCATATATTCGAAACGGATCTGACCGGACGGACCAAGAATGTGGACAACATCGAAGCGACCCTGGGCTTTACCACGTTTTTTTGAACATTCGCCGCTCTATGAGGAGAGATCGATGCAAAACTCATCCGCAAAGTTCTTGAAGTGCTGCGCCTTGGCCACGCTCGTCATGGCGAGCTGCGCCTGGGCGGCCGATGCCGGGGGGCCGGCTCCGCCGTTCTCGCTCTCCTCGGTGTCCGGAGACGCACAAACGCTGAGCCAATATAAGGGTCAGGTGGTCTTGGTGAACTTTTGGGCAACTTGGTGCGGCCCGTGCCAACAGGAAATGCCGCTGCTCGATCAAATGTACAAGAAGTACAAACCCGCGGGATTCACGCTGATCGGCGTCAATGTGGACAAGACGGCGCCCGCCGTCAAAGAATTGCTGGCGCGCAAGCCGGTGAGCTTCCCCGTACTGCTCGACCCCGCCAACCAGGTCAGCAAGGCTTATCATGTCGACGAAATGCCGAGCTCGGTCATCATCGATCGAAAGGGCCAGATCCGCTACATCCACCGGGGTTACAAGCCGGGCGATGAAAACGAATACCAAGACCGTATTCGCCAACTGATCCGGGAGTAAGCTTGTGACACGCCTAAGTCCCGTGCTGCACCTGCGCCCGCTGGCTCTGGCGGGCTTGCTGTTGTTGATGAGCGGCTGCGCCATCCAGCCTTGGGTCAAGCCCTACGAACGGGATCGGCTGGCGGACCCCATCATGGCCTGGAACCGTGACGCCATTTCGGCGGCGTATCTGGATCATATCCGGGAATCCCGCGAGGCCTCGCGCGGGGCGACGGGCGGCGCCGGCGGTGGATGCGGCTGCAACTGACCTGCATGAACCCGCCGCGTCACCTTTGGACTCGCATCGGAATGGTTACGGCCCTCCTACTCGTGCGCGCAACCAGCGCCGACGTGTTGCCGGACGATCGTGCGGATATCTTCTACAGCAAGTACAGCGGCGGCGGCATGGACATCACCGGCAAGTCGGTGCTGGTGCGCAAGAAAGTGACCGAGAATCTGGCGGTCGAGGCCAATTACTATGTGGACACCGTCAGCGGCGCGTCGATCGACGCCTTGAGCAATGCCAGCGTCATCAAGGATGAGCGCAAGCAGAAGAGCGGCACGGTGGAATACCTGCACGATAAAACCACCTACTCCCTATCCTTCATCAACAGCGCCGAGCGCGACTACATCTCGAACACAACGCATTTCTCGCTGAGCCAGGACATGTTCGGCGATCTGACCACGCTGACCCTCGGCTGGAGCTACACGCGCGATCAGGTCGGCGAAAACGAGGGCAGTGCCTTTCTGCCCAACGTCAAGTGGCTCGGGCATGCCGAAAGCCAGAGCTATGACGTCGGCGTGTCGCAAATTCTGACGAAGAATTTTATCGCGGGCTTGACCCTCGAAGTCATCACCGACAACGGTTATCTCGCCAACCCTTACCGCCAGATCCGCTACCTGGATGACACTCCGCTGGGCTATTCGCTCGCTTCCCAGGTGTATCCGGACACGCGCACCAGCACGGCCGTCCAAGGTCAGGCGAAATATTATCTGCCCTATCGAGCCGCCGTAACGGGCTCATACCGGTACTTTCGCGATACTTGGGGCGTCACCGCCAATACTTACGAGCTCGATTACACCCATCCCTTGTCCAATATCTGGATATTCGAGGGGCGGCTGCGCTACTACAAGCAGGGACATGCGTCGTTTTACGCCGATACGTTCCCGTTCGCCGATTCACAGAATTTCATGGCGCGGGACCAGGATCTGGCCGAATCGGACAACAACACCATCGGCGCCAAAGTCACGTATGCCTTCCTCCCGGATGGTTGGAAGATCTTCAAGCGCGGCACGGCCACGTTGGACATCAGCCGGATTCAATTCCGCTATCTCGACTTCCGCGGGGCGCTGTATGAGCCATTGGCCACCGAGCCGAACTACCACTTCGACGCCAACGTGTTCCAAATCTACATGTCGCTGTTTTTCTAGGCCTCCATCCCCATTCGCCGCCACCAGACCAATATCATCGGGCAGAGCGCCCCCATGATCGCGATCGTATCGGCCACCCAATCCCAGAAATCCCGGTCGCGATGCACGATCGGCAGCCCTTGGACGTACTCGATCAATGCTCCGAACGCCGAGAGAAGCGCGGCGATGACAAAGAGATTACGCTTCGGAAACGCCGCCGCCGCGAGGCCCGTCAACGCATAAAACGCGATGAAGTGCTCGGCTTTGTCCCACGGAACGAGCTGCACCGCATGCGTCGGTGGGATGACCGCGCTATAGAAAGTAAAGATGAGGGCAGAGAAAAAAGCCAGCTGCGCCAGCCGAACGAGCAGAGAAAACTTGAGCACGGTTCTTCCAAAACCCCCAGCATAGCACCGAGCCGCGATTCGAATCTGCGCGTGACTACGGCACCTTTTTTCTGCATATTAAGGCCATGAATAATGATGAAGTTTCACGCCGGGCCTTCGTTGAGCTGCTGTTCTGTGGTGCCGCCGGTGCCGTGATCTCGCGCTCCGTCTCGGCCGCGGAGGCGCAAAAACTCGACGTCAAGGATCCGGCCGCCGTGGCCTTGGGTTACGTCGAAGACGCGAGCCACGTCGACTCCAAGAAGTATCCGGCCTACGTCAAGGGCTCGAACTGCGAGAATTGCCTGCAACTGCAAGGCAAGGCTGGCAACGATTACCGGCCTTGCACCACGTTCGGCGGTAAGTTGGTCGCGGTGAGCGGTTGGTGTTCGGGCTGGACCGCGGAAATGTAGCCGATTCCGGGAGCCCTGCTGGCAAACGGTCCCATCGACAAATTGCTAATGAGGGGCTGACCGACTCGCCGCATCGCGAACGCGCGCACCGATGCCCGGAAAATCCGTGAAGAAACCGTCGATGCCGCGTGCCACGTAGCGTTCGATCTCGCCTTGCAAATTGCCGTGATCCGCCGGCTCCCGACCCATCTTGAGATCATCCGGCAAGAATTCGTTCTCAGCCCGGAACGTCCAGACGTGAACCGCCAAATGGACCGCATGCGCCCCGCGAATGGCCTGCGGTGTCGCCAACGACTTGGCAATGCCGATCGCATCGGCGTACTCCGCGATGGTCGCGAGATCGCCGAGCTCGTGTTCCAATAGCTGCACCAACGGCAGACGAGTCATGCCGCGCAGCTCGCGCAGATTTCCCGGATCGAAGGACTGGATGAAAACAGGAGATCCTTCGTGGTCGTAATCGAAACGCTGCAGGGCCTTGAGCACCGCCCTTTCTTGAGACAAGCCGAGCGCGGCGAAATGCGCGGGGTGTTTGGTTTCCGGATAGACGCCAATCCGGTTGGCCGCGTGCCGGCGCTGGTTGGCGGCAGTCGCCAATTGCAAGATCTCATCGAACGTCGGAATCGATAATCGTCCGTCAAACGCACAATTGCCCGGGCGTAATTCGGGCAGCCGCTCGCGCGCGCGCAGCGTCTTGATTTCCTCGAGCGTGAAGTCTTCGGTGAACCAACCCGTCATGGCCTCGCCATCGATGCTCTGGGTACGATAGCGCTCGGCAAATTCCGGATGGTCCGCCACATCCGTGGTGCCGCCGATTTCGTTCTCGTGGCGGGCGATGAGTACTCCGTCCCGAGTCATCACGAGGTCCGGCTCTATATAGTCCGCCCCTTGGTCGATGGCCAACTGATAGCTTTCCAGAGTGTGCTCCGGACGTTCTCCGCTCGCACCACGGTGCGCAATCACGATGAGGTTGGCCATGGGGTTCCCCTAAAATGGCCCTCCAGTCTAGCAGGCTGCAGATGAGCAGCCTGCTAGACCGATCTGCGGGGCCCCCTTATTGGGGCGGCGCCAGCGGCCGGTTCGCCCGCTCGCCCGTTGACATCAACATGTCGGTTCCAGGAATCCATAGAGCGGATTGCTGCGCGCCCAAAGACGACTGGTCGGCATGCTCGGACGTGGGCTGCGCCGCAAAAGCGGCGCCGAGGGCGAAAACCGCGGTTGCCATCACGATGACTTTT
>Ga0116230_10001337_pt1 | contig 23279 bp, 32 predicted proteins | sample S1TSphfallax_3_FD_88678 | JGI IMG/M metagenome (GOLD analysis project Ga0116230, IMG submission 88678) | Host-associated microbial communities from peat moss isolated from Minnesota, USA - S1T2_Fd - Sphagnum fallax MG | ecosystem: Host-associated > Plants > Peat moss > Unclassified | place... | reverse complement strand
TTGGTCGATGATTTGTTTGATTTGTCTTCTTTCCACTATTGGAATAACTTCGTAAGGCATTGGTGTGCGTTCTTCGAGAAGCTTTAAGATGTTGTATGCCATTGATTTTTACTCCCTGATTAGACCTTGTACCTAAACAACAGAGACTAAAGTGTGGCCATGCAGTACCGTAGGCAGTGCTAGCTGCGAAGACTGCATAAAATCTATGTAAAACCTATGCACTGCCGAGAGCGGGATTTAAACAGTTGATAGCGGTGAGACAGCATCTGCTGTCTGCGCAATATAACTGTGATGGCTTCTAGCTTGAAGTATTGCCGTTAGATGTCTTTGATCAGTGTTTAGGTAAAGGTACTTAATCGTTGTAGCAAATGGATGACAGCCAGTGCAACAAGAATCAGCCTTTCAGCATGTTTTAGTTTCTATCGATCAAACTTAACACCTCTTGCATACTCATAAGAGCCTGTTTTGCCCATTGCGCCTGCTTGCGCAGCATTGGTTTAAACTTTATGGTTTGGCCTATGCTTGAGTTGAATCTTCACCGATGCTAGCTGGCATTAAGAGTAAAATCTGCATAAAAGCTGATGTGTTTTAGGCGAATTCCAAATCTGGAAACAACATCGCAGCCGCAGGTTTTTGTTATGCCGAAAATTTCTATTGTCATTTGACAACAATTTTACTTGAACTTTCTTATTCTAAAAGAGCGCACACTTTGGTGCGTTTGACCGTTTTTTACTATCTACTATTCTGCTGTCGCCTCGCTTGTATCGTTGTCTATTTCTTTAGACAGCTTTGCCATGTAAGTGCGTGAGCACACTCATTTAAGGTGGTTACCAATGAATACAAATGCTCCTGAATCCGACAATCCTAAGATCGGCGAGTTACTTGTTTCTTTAGAGATTGTCGATGAGACTGAAGTCAGTAAGTGTTTGAAGGTCGCCGATCAGACTTCAAAACCAGTTGGTCATGCACTGCTAGAAAGGTTTCTTTTGAGTGACAGTGACCTCCAGCGTGTCTTGACTTTGCAAGCTTCTATGAGAGCGTCGGGTATGAGTATCGATGAACTTTTAGAGTCAGTTTGTTTTATGAAAAAACTATCGATTTCGCTTGGCGAAGCACAGGTGAAAAACCAAAGCAAAGCGAGACAAAAGTCCCACAGCGTTAAGCTCGAACATCTCCTGATATTATCGGAATTGGTGAGCAAACAGCATGTAGCGCGAGCTTTGCAACTTAGTTTGGTGCGTGGATGCCCTATTGGCTGGATCCTTTGTGAAAAAGGTGTTATTTCAAAGACTATTTTTGACCTGGCGACAGGTCTTCAGAATGATATAAATCACGGCAATTTAAAAATACAGGATGCTGTTGAAGTACTTGCCCGTTTAAAGCCATGCAGCTCGTTATTTCCGAACGCGGCGGTGCCTCTTGTCGCGGTGTAGATAAAACAACGTGGGAATAGGCGCCACGATTGCTCATAGATAGAATTTGATGAGGATTTTATGCAGTGTGATCCATACTGTTCAGACCAGCTTTTTCAAGTGGGGAAAAGCTGGTTTTATATAGATATGCATAACTTCCCCTTGTGCACAAAGAGTCTAAAATGAGCGACCAAGACCTTACCAGGGATCACATAAAAGTAAGCGATGCATCTATGGATAATGGTGCTCGTGCCGGCATAGATACAGGCGCTCGTAATCCAAGCGCTAACGACGTCAACGTCGCTAATGCCTCATCAATGAAGGCCGCTGATCCTGTAAGCAATGGATTTCCGGCCGGCCATGATGTGATAAAAGGACTCGATGCTCCTTACGATAAGCAGCTTGGCGCTCCTGGTAGTGATGCCAGACCAGATATCCTGCCTGGTATCTATGGAGTAAGGATGTTAGATAATAAAAGTGTCTATCCGGAAGCAATGCAGGCTAATGAAGCTGTTCAAAACGGCATGATAAAAGGCGGCGATAGCTCAGCTCTCAAAAACTTAGCCCAGGGCGCTCATGACGCAAACGGTGAGGACGGTGTGACAGGCCTCGCGCAGGAGTTGGATGATATTGCATCGAGGAAGTCCCCGGGCGGGCAAGTCGACATGAAACAACTGAAAGACTCTCCTGATGGTAGCGAAAACTACCAATTTAAATTTCAGCACCAGGGTGCGTCCGGCAAAATGGAATCGAACAGTGTCAACATTTCTGTAAAACCTGAGGCGCCAAGATCTATTGAAGATACAGCTCCTGGGCTATGGTATCCAAATGACAAGGGTAAAGCCGGATTTTCGCCGATCGGTTAGCCTGGCATTTTATGCTCATTTGATATTTGATGCGAGCTTAGTATTTCTCGGAATTTTATACAGGTTTTATAGTTGGCACCACTTACGGTATTGATGTGGCAGGTCCATTAAGTGTAAGCTGAACAAGCTTTTTCTACAGATCAATGGCGCACTTTAGGCAAGGTATCTAATTTCAATAAAACACAGTCTGTGAAACGTGTCTTTTGTGCCGATTATCTAGCGGCGCTGCTGCTACTAGCTATGAATGACGAGCTTCGTACAACTATCAAATTGCTATAAAACGCATGTCCAGCAATTGAGGAAGCGCTGTGAAGGTCATGCCATCTGCGCCAATCTGGATGGGCAAACCACGCGTGGTTATCCGTCTGCAATCTATAAATAATCAGTTATAGATCAGAAACTCGGCAAGACGAGAGTCCAATTTTTATTATTGGCAGTCTTCTCTCACACCCCCGAAAACCAGGCCAGGAAGGACGCTGAATGCTCTTTGTTGCTTGCAAATTAGCTCCTAGTAGGCAGATATTGCCGGCTGTAATGCCTCTCGTGTGCATGTTGCTACGAGTGCAACAATTTTGCTTACAATGATGAACGCATTTTCATTTATTTAAAAAGAAGGAACTCTACTAAACAAGTCAGGCAAGCAAAGCGATTACAATACCCTCCCGCAGGCAGCAGCCGCTGTTGCGGTTTAGCCATCAGTAGAGTCAGTAATTAGAAAGGGTCAGTAAATACTTGTAATTTTATGCTGATTTTACATAAGGCACCACGGGCAGTACTGTAGTCGGTAGGCTGTTTACTATCTCTACCGCTACGAAATCATTAGATCCTTTGTATAGCGAAGATTTGTCGCGATCAGAAAATGAGAGGATACGATTTCTGTTGCTAAGTGAATTCGTCGCGGCCTTCCAGATCCAACAATTGATCAAGCTTAGTAGAGGTTACAGAAACTGCGCCAATCTGGATGGGCAAATCACGTGTGGTTATCGATGTGCGACCTATTAACAATGCAGAATCGCTCTGAAAATCGGATATAAATACTCGAAAATTTATTATGGGGTATCCCCTCAGGTATCCCCGATAAGCAGAGCAGGATGGGCGCTGAGGCCTCAGCATTGCTTGCGAATCAACTGATTACGTACCGATCTCGGTCGGTACTGCGCCAGCAAAAATCTTCTTGCAATGCGTATGAAGATTTTGCTTACAATGATGAACACATTTTCATTTAGATACAAAGAAGGAATTCTACAAAACAAGTCAGGCAAGCAAAGCCATTACAATCCCTCCCGCAGACAGCAGCCGCTGTTGCGGTTTTGCTATCGATAGGGTCTTTAATTGGAAAGGGTAAGACAGCACTAGGAGTTTTATGTGGATTTGATGTAAGGCACCACCTACAGTACCGTGGCTGCAAAAGTCTTAACAGCTTCTTTGAAATGAAAATCATTTGTTCTTTTATATATCCAGGATTCGTCGTGAACTCAAAATCAGAAAAGGTTGATCTATGTCGTCGTTCATAATCGCCTTCGCCGTCCGACTTTGTTTGATTGCTGAAAGTCGCCTGAAAGGCCGGTGCATTCCTCAAGCTACAAATAGCGAGCACTGTACAAGTATCAAATTTCAATAAAACGTGGAAAGCTGACGGCCTAGAGCCAAGCATCAGAGCTTGGTCTGTATCGGACGAGTATTGCGATAACATACCTGGCTGCACTAAGCCGGTATTACAAGCAGAGAGCAGAGCACGAGCGTCAGGAAAGTGACGAGTTCAACAACTTTTGGGCAGAGCAAGAGCTGAAGGCGGAACTGCAACAGGAGCAGTTTCTATATGTTGCATATTCCATTATGGAACCGCATATGCATGAAATAAAGAAAATGCAAGAGGAACTTAGGCGTAACCGCCTTCGTAAGTTTAATGAGGACTAAAAATACGGCTTAGGCACATTAATCCACGAAGCTGAAGGTTGAATCAGGCTAGATAACCGGTATACAGAAAACTAGAGAAATTTGCAAACATATGGAGAGTCCTATGAAAATGTATTATCCAAGTGTTCGGCGCCTTTGCGTGCTGCTTGATGAGTTAAACGTGATGCCGGAAAAGGTCAATCTGAGCCCGAAGGACATTATTGAGCTTTCTGCGAATCGCCAGAAGTTGTTCCACTGCTGCACAGAAACTGGCAGAGCCGAAGCCCTTGCGCTTGTCGACGAACTTCTCCCGGAGGCCGAAGTTTTCTTGAAAGCAGAAGTGAAAGACCAGCGGACAGAAGTATTCGGCGGCATCGCTAATGCAATTGCCGGTGTCTTGCTGCTAGTCGTTGGCATTTTGGCTATTGTTCGAGCTCAGGAGGAATGGCAAATCTGGTTCGCCATGCTGCCTATCTTTGGCGGGTCTTCAGTCCTTGCCTTGATTTTTATCATCGGTCCCATTGTGAAGCGTAGAAGTGCGGCTTCCCTTGCTGCACTCGATAAGGACTTGTTCAACCAATGGGCACAGCTGGATCTGCTCATCGAAAAAGCTCAAGCTGCCGGGCAAGCAGTCTAAACTCACAATTCAAGAAGTCGGCTATATCAACCGTGAGGCGCCACCAGAAGTCACCGTTGAAGTATGGCCCGAAATGACAATGGCTGACATCGTAGAAACGCTTACAGAGGCTCCAAAAAACGCCTCTGAGTGATGTAAAAAAAACGAAAGGCAAAAGAATGACTGAAGTAAGGATTATAAAACTTGGTCCCGATGCGTTCACCGATATTACTTTCGAGTATCCACCGGAAATCTCTGCGGCGGAAGCTCTTACGAATAATGCAATCAGTACAATTCCTGAGATTCGCGAACCCTACCTCTTACTAGTAGGTTGGGCGCAAGCGGAGAGTATCTGGACAGTTGGCCCTGAGGCACTGAGCGAAAACTTTTTGCGAGCTGGATGGGACCTGGCTATGAATACTACGGCAGCTGTGTTCCGTGGCTTCTCGTTGTTCAAAACGGCCAAAGCATGTTGGGATAAAATCGGTGAAGACCTTCAGGCGGAGCAAAAACGTTTGGTGCAGCAGGTTTGTCCTGTAGATGTAATTTCAAGGCAAATTGATGAAGCTCACAAAAATTCTTACCGCCTCAAAGCAGAAATAGAGCGGCTGGAAAATTGCTTTTCTGAAGTCCAGCTGCTGCTCATGCACCGGGTATTCTTCGGCTTCTCTGAATATTACGGTCTTAGCGTTGGTCGGCGCTCACCCCTTCAACCGCTTTGTGATGTTGATGTTTCTAAAAGTCAGGCCGTGCCTCTGCATCCGCCAAAAGTCTTGCATTAAAAGGCCGCGTCAAAGCCAGCTAAGATCTAATAGCAACGGCTTTCTATAAACAAGGATTGTAGTGATGAATTCGCAAGTGAAACAAAATCCTTTACACGCACTGCTAGCAGAATTTCGTGCGACTGAAGGCGTCGCTGCAAAAAATGGGCGTATGAGTGCCATTGCGGAATATCCATCACCAAGGCGAAGCACTATGATTTGCATGGGAAACTCTTTGGTAGGCGTTTTTAGGTGTAATAGCGAGGTCGAGGTGCAGTATAGTCCTGCTGTGGATTTGATCACTTGCTATTACGCCGTGCACGGCTAACAACTTGAAATCCAATAGGAGATAAAATGCGCACAATCGCTAAGTTTTTCGCCTCAGGCATTCTTGCATCGACCCTCGTCACCTTTGGAGCTCACGCTCAGTATCAGACTGCTGTAGATTTCAATCCCGCTCCGTATACAGGCCAATCAATAATGGTTTCGGAAGCACTGGCAAAATGGAACGGCTTCGGCTTGAACCTTACTCCGGACGATGCGAAAAAATTACAAAAAGCCGTGTTTGATCATGAGACGGCCCTCGTCTCAGTATTTATGCTGCCACAGTTAACTTCAATCAGTCCTGACGAAATGGTCCGCGAGCTTATTGCAAAAAATCAAACCGTTGGTAAGCGGTACCCCGGCAATCACATTCTCGTCGCTATCGGCAGGCGCAAGGATCGTGATAGTAATCCTTACGGCTATGAGTACGGGATGTCGATCGGGCCTGACCTGGAGCAATACACTCGATATCCAACATTTGCTAATGATGTCGCGCAAATATTGAAAGACGAAGCCTTCGAACATGGTCTTTCTAAACAGAGGCCAAAATTGATTGGTGAATCGGACGGCACAGAGAAAGCAGATATCATGGCATTTTCTGATGATGTAGAGAAAAAGATCGCTGAAGTGATTGCCGAACACGGTGGCCCTGGACATGGTCAAAAACTAGCAGGGCGCTTTATTTTGGCGCTGGTCCTAGCATTATTCTTCGTTATCATCTATCTGATGCGGAAGGAAAGAGTTCGTTTGTTCAAAGAACTGCGCGGCGATAAAACGGGCGATTGAGCTCACTTTTCTCATCTGCTTTAGAAGTTGGTAGCTATCAAAAATCAGGACAGCTTCTCAGAAAGTAAATCGGCTTAACGCTAACTACGTCAAACATTCAACACGATACGCAAAGCTTTTGCAGAGGCAAGAGCCATTACTCTTTTGGAGACCCGAACATGAAGCGCACACCAACTCTGGGCGGAAGTGTCTTATCGCCCAGTCCATTGAAACCCAAGATGAAAGAGTAACAACAATGTCAATCATCCAATCAATAGGTGCAAACGCAGCATTTTTCGCTTTGGGCGGCCTGTTCTTAACTGTCTCATACGAATATTTGGTCCCTGCTTTCACGGATAAGCGAGTCGCTTTCACCACCAATGCTACATTGCAAGACAAACTCCGGTTCGGCTTTCTGATGTCCCTTCTATGGGTTCTTCTGGTGCCAGCCGTAAGCCTTTTGATCTCTCCTCACCTGGACTATGTTGTAACCTTGCCTGGTCTGGTCGGAGACATCTTATTCAGTGGCGTTTACTTTGGAGCAAAATCTAGCTTCCAGGGCTCGCCAGAGATAGTCAACTTCTCATTTGCACTAGGGGTAGTGGCACTGGAAAGTTTTATTGCCTCGACTATAGTAAATGGAGCCTTTACTTGGTTACTAGGTAAATGCAAAAGAAATGTTGTGACTGTTGATTCTCTTCGCAGTGCGGTCCAAGCAGGTGCTGCCTCTGGCATCGCTTTAGCAGTCCTGTGTGTGCCCGCGTTTGTTATCTATTGTTTGTTGCTCGCAACGAATGAGGCTCTTGTGAAGTCTTGGTGGGGCATCTAATACGTCGCAAATCTTTAACTCCAATCTCTAAATAGAAAGAGAAAAAATGTCCAAATTCCTAAAAAATGCAGCCGTAATGGTTCAAAAATTTGTCGCTACTGTGCTGGCCATGTCTGCAGCCGCGGCCATAAGTTTCGTCTCGATTTACCTACTGCTCTCACACGGCCCCGGATGGTCGACTGGGGGCACCGCAGAGATTGTAGCTTTCGCGCGATACTTTGCTACACTTCTCGCCCTGTTGATAGCATTTGGCGAATATTTGGGCATGGAATGGTGGTCTACATGCGCACAAATCCCGGGCGTTATTATTTGCCTAATCATTGGTTTAGATGCTCTCGGCGTAACAAATGACTCGAAGGAATGGATTCGTTTTCTGGACTCACTAGTCGCTATCTACCCGGCGTCATTTGGATATGTGCTGGTTCGCAAAGGCCTCTGGCCTCGCGCAGCCTAAAAGGCTGGTTTTGCTAAGGCTGTATTGATACGCAAAGTCGAATAACTGGAGAAACACTATGCTTAAATTTGGTGCTTACGCAATCTTGCTGACTGGCATGGGAATGGGCGCTTTTCTCTATCACTTCCCCTCAGAAACTATAGTTCTGGATTCCTTTCAGGGTAACTTGGCCCGGTATTTTGTAGGTGCAGCGTTGCCTTTTGTCGCTGGTGGATTGCTTTACAGGGCTATTTGCCAACGGTACTACGAAGCGACAGCTTTCCCCAGCTTTAAGCGTGACTATTTACTCGAAAACTTTATAGTCGCTTTTGGGCTAATCTGCAGCGGTGTTTTGATCTGTGCGGCAGCGAAAATATCAATGCTATATAGTCTGGCAACCTTAATCGGTGCAGTCGGTGGATGGTTGATCGGGCAGTCCGGTACTGCGCGTCAGTATCGCTAATCAAGCGAGTGGGAAGCCATCATAGACGGCTTCCCACTTGCCATCGGAGAGCTTGCAGCCGTATTTACTATCACTGGAGAAGCTGATGTTTAAAGTCGCCGCATACGCAGTCTGGTTTACCGGCATCGCCCTTGGTGCATACTGCTATCACTTACCAGCTTCGGATCCTGCGCATGGTCCCTTAGCAGATCACTTGGCCGGACTAGTCTTGCCTTTCCTCAGTGGCTTTTTGCTTCGTGGCATCATTAACAAAATCTCCTATGACCGCACAGAAGGCCCTAGAGAACCGCTTTTATATAAGTTCGAAGCCATTCTCTACGCGTTTGGTCTAGCATTGAACGTCGCCGGAATCTGGATCGCATTTGCAACCTCTACGATGTACGGTCTTGCAACCCTGATGGGCTCAATTAGCGGATTGCTGTTCTGGCTATCGGCTTCTGGTGGGGATTTAATAGACAGAAGTGATAAGGGCAATGAAAGCCGCGCTTCCTAGAAGTATAGCTTCAGCTGTGGCGTCACTTTGCGCAATGAAAAATGACTCAGGGCTTTACTAGCCCTGACTATTCCTCGGCCTTATCTTCCAAACAACTTAGAAAGGGAAAACAATGAAATTAGATTTTCGCGCAGGTTTTTATGGCCTATTGTTGCTTGACTGGATTGGAGCTACGATTTGTGGATTCCATTTCGGATACTCCGCGGCTACCTATGGCGCAATACTGACAGTGGGTAGCTGCTGTGCAGCGATAGTGTCGTTTTGCTGTGGGGCGATATTTAGAAGCGATAAGTTGATAGCACCTCTGGCTATTGCACTTTGCTTGATGGCCTACTTCTGCCTATTTGCAATAATGAGTGAAGTGGCCATTTGGACGGCTATGCTGCCGGGATTATTGTGCATTGCCGGCTGGGTGCTGTTAGCCGTAATTAGCATAGTTTCTCTACTAGTGTGCGCTTTGACACTTAGGGATATTTGAAAGCGAGCCAGCAGAGGCCAGTGAGGTTATCTACGGCGACGATGGTGAGTCTTTCCGGAAACTTGGAAGTGAGAAATTTCGGTGGGTTCTTAAGGAGAGGTTTGGTATCGAGCTATAACAGGGCCTTCGTGCTAGTCAGAAACATCCCCACGTGTAAGTAAAACGTCAACCGATATGCGTAACAAAAAACTTGCAAGGATCACAGTGATGTCAAATCAAGCAAACCAGTCTTCCGCAGCCGGTATTGTGATTGTTCAACCCGCTGAAGCCACCCTTGTGCGACCTGCCAAAGGGTGGGAGCGACTCGTCGCGGTGCTTTGCCACCTGTCAACGATCTTTTGCACTCCTGTCTTAGTAAATCTTCTGGTGCCGGTCATTGTACTCGCTGCTTGTGGACCTTCATCCGAATATGTGACAAAGCATGCCAAAGAGGCCCTGAACTTTCAGATTAGTGCCTTAATTTGGTTAGTGATCTCGGCGGTGGCGTGCCTTGTGGTAGTTGGATATTTCATGTTAATAGGCCTCGGAGTGGTGTTAATCATTCTTCCAATAGTCGCTGCTATCAAAGTAAGCGTTGGCAAGGATGTCCACTATCCATGGACTTTTCGCCTGGTCAAATGAATTTGAGTACTTGAACCACACGCAAATCCTTATTAATAGGACAGCACTCTTGAATGTTTTTTTGAGCGCTGTCTGACGTGTACTTCAAATATGAGAGAGGTCAGAAAATCTGGGGACAGTGAAAAACAAAAGACCGGTGTAACTGCCGCTTGAAAATATTCAATCGTCGAAACAAAGGAACCAGAAATGGACATGATTAAGAACATCGAAACACCTCAAAGCAATCGAATCGTAGAGACTGGCAAAGTGGTATTTAAGGCAGTCTTTAAAAAAGCCAAAATCGAAGGCGGAAGCAGCGCAAAAGCTGCCGCTGCTGAAGACACTGTCATTATGTCTGTCCGGACTTCGCTTAAAAGAGTTTACACCTTCTGCGGAACTGAACCTGAATGGTTTGCAGCGCAGGTGGGATTTACGATGACGTTGGTCTCGGACGAAGAGGGGAAGCACTGGGAGCGACTTATGGTGGATTGGGAAAAGTCTCTTCCCCTTGGATGCGAAGTGACTAATACAACAGTCACTTTTTGAGGTGGCCTTGGTTGAAGCAGCATGAAGCGCAATATTGACCCTCAAGCGCAGCAGGAGTCACCGCCAATAGTATCTTACGAGAAGTTCTTAACTAGTAACACCACGGAGAAATCAAATGGCTTCAACGATTCAAGCTGAGAATGAGCCTAAAATCACACCGCTCCAGAATGGGTGGTTGATTATCGAAACCCCAAACTACATCCTCTCACCCAGACGTGCTGGATACCTTGGCCTGGTGCCTGAAGATGCCTCGCGCAGTTTCCTCGCGCGTCTGGCGGCCAATCAGACTAACCTTATGCGCGCAATCAAACTCGGCGACGACCCCGTCCTTGATGCAGCGGCTGCAAATTTCGCGGCCTGGCTTGAGCAGCAGTTTGAAGAAAAGGCCGAGCGCGACGAGAGTCGCTTTCGCATTGAAGTACAGACAATGCCCATGGATAAGGTGGTTGATTTGACTATCCTCACCCTTCGCAAACGGGGCTGGGACGTTGTCGTACCGGGAAGGTCTAGGACAGGGAAGGGCAAGGTCAACTCTGGAGCATTCTATCTCCGGGTGGCCTGACTGCCAGCGCCACTGTCAAAAAGCTGTATAGCTTGCTTCGTCCTCATCAAACAAACTCAGCAAAGTAAAAGGATAGAAAAATGAACGATAGCGACAACGTGGTCGGTAGCCCCGGCATAGGCTTCCTTCAGGATGAGTTGGACGCTGCAAGGCATCGGGTGGACTACTGGAAAAATCAGCAAAAGCTTGCAGGCAAAAACGCCGCAGAGGCAGAGGAACTGGTCGATAGTCTTGCAGAGCGCCGTGCCAAAATTGCTTTGGATGCCTGGCACAGCAGTTTCCCAAGACTAAATTGGTTTATCCAATCTCTGAAACATGCCCGCCTTGCTTATTTTTGCGCTTGCGCGATGCTCAGGCGGAGAACCTTCCTGAAGCATCAGGAACACCGATGGAATCAAGTCAGTGCACAAAAAGATCGTGACGACTTTGTTCAATGCCGATGTCGTAAAGGATATCGATCTAACCTGGGTGAAGAAAGTTAGCGCTCAAATGCTTGAGGTCATCGCCGCAGCTAGAGAAGTCACTGCTTTGTGTGGTTCGGATGCGGAAACCGTTAGGTAAGACTTAAGTAAAAATGTCAGTTGTTTCGTAGCTGAATTGCATGTTGCTAAGTATCGCATTGGCTATCAAATTGCTCTTGCCCGTGAGATTCGGAACGCCTTGAGATAAATGCAACCTGACAATAATCAAAAGGAGGTTTCCAATGAACAACATCATCATCAGTACCGAAGCTATTGCAAATCTAAACATCGCCCTCGGCTTATCGTGCTTGGGGATTTGCGCTCTAATTCTTTCATGGCAGGTGTGCGAGGATGTTTGCGGCCGCTGGAGTCGTAAATCATCTATGTGATTGAACGGTAGGAATGGTCCTGCTGTAAGACACAAGCACGAGGCGATGCTCGAAAAAGTACGCTCGTGACGTAACCAACTTTTTAAAGGAGTACAACTATGGTTCCGGATTTCAGTGGAATTGTGATTATCTTCTTCGTTCTCCTCGGTGCCTTAATTGGCGCTCTCATAGGTTCGTTCGGAGGTTTTGTCGGTGCCTTCGGAGGACTCGTTATCGGGGGCGCTGTTGGTAACTTTATCGGCACACAATATGCCCGTAAGTGATGGCCTCAGATGGACATCTTCTACGACAACTACAGCGGGGCTAAGTTCTTGGAAATGCGCACCTGGTCTGTGGGAAAATAGGCTACCCACGATAGCAAAAACTACCGCGAGACTATTCTCCTCCGCAGTCTCAAAGAGTGATGAAAGTTGCGATATCTCCTGCGAGCTAGACCGCTGTTTTGAGTAATCCAAAATTACATTGCCGCCAACAAACAAGGAGCATCTTTTGTCATTAAGCAGCGAACAAACCATCACGACAAAATTCTATCCTCTTCAGTCAACAGCTGGTGAATTTAAACTACACATGCACCCTGCGCGCAAAATTGTACAGGTCGTTATGTGCGAAGGAGCGCCTTTTATTGTTGCTGAAGAACCAGTTGAACAAAACGCTCCCACTGAGGGTTTTATCTTTACAGCAATAGTGCAAGGTCAAGCTGTGACTGTATCGGCCCGGTATGAAAACCCAGTGACCTATCTAGGAAGCTATGAGGGCAAAGACTGTCCTCTCAGCCTCTACGGCGTAAGAGAGGCGGTAAATTTCGGCATGGGTCGTGCTCTCTAATGAAGAGACTTGAGCCGCAGAGGTTTTTGCTGAAGGACACAAAACTCTTGCTGACCGACTCTCACCTCGAGAGCTATCGGCTGATCGTTCTAACGACAACTGCATTGTTGGAAAACTGAAACAGAAGCGCCCCTAAGGCCGCCTGAAGGCTTTTTGAGGCCTTTGCCGTCGCCAAGGCTCCTCCCATTCTCTCGACTCTAATCTCTGGCCAATAGATAGGAGATACCATGACAAACCTTCTTTCCTTCACCGTTGAAAAACATGCTGGACGCTTTGTTGCCATCTTGACTCCAGTCATGCCGGCTCTCGATGCCCAAAATCGCCAATTGGCAGAGGAGGAGCGTGCTCTGCTTAAAGGAGTTTCAGTTTCAAAAATGGCCGCTATTACTGCGCCTATGTCTTCTGTATCACACAGGCACAGTCACTTCGGCGAGCGTGAGCTGACTGCTCTTCAGGCGAAGTTTTCCACAACTCCTTCGATGGTCCTGCATGTCAAAGGAAAGGAAGATGAAGTTATCGTATTCGATGACCTCGACACATCGCCCATTGCTGTCACCTCGGCCGACCTAGCTCTTCTGGATGAAATCTATCGGCAAATAGAATCTGTGCGAGTTTGAGCTCTTGCAATGATCGATAAAGGGAAGGGAAAGTCGTGGGTGTTTTGGCTGTGCATTGAGAGCGATCTCCGCTGTCGATCGGGCTTCGTTGGGCTTGGCTAAGGATGCTGCTGACGCGCTTCTGAGTGAGTGTGTGCAATGCGTCGTTCAGACTCTTAGCGAAATGAAGCATTAACTTTAGCGTCCTTAACAGTCGGTTCCGATCCCTGCAATCTCTTACGAGAAACCAGCTTTCTCGTCGACTACGAAAGGTACAATGCAAATTGGCACAGTCAAGCACCGCATCTCTCTGCTCCAATCCTCCCGGCCGTGTTTTAAACTTCAGGAAGGCGAAATCCCCAAAGAAGCTCAGGATATTGATGTTGTCCTGGGAATATCGTCCGCGCAGGCTTGGTGGCCTTGAGAGAGTTGTTTGGGCACTTGCCCAATGGTTTACCAAATTAGGATATGAGGTCCATGTCGTGACCATGGACCATCCTGGCTGCGAAGAGTACGCACTTGACGGTGCTGTGCATGTGCACCGTGTTAAGGGACTGCCCGAATGGACACCAGATTTTCATTCGAGCATGCACGAGTTTAATTTCGGGATTATTCAATATGCTGCCAGGCTGCATAATGTAGAACCCTTTGCCTTGATCCACGCTCACGACTGGATGGTTGGTGCTGCGGCCCTGACCCTGAAACAAATATTTGGTTTGCCGCTGGTTACCACCATGCATGCTACCGAGCGTGATCGCATAGGAAGTGATTTTTATAACGATCTCCAGCGTTACATAGACCAGACGGAACGCCGACTGGTCGAGCTCAGCGACAAGGTGATCGTAAACAGCCGGTCTATGTATGAGGCATTGACCCAACGCTGGCAAGTCCCTTCGACCAAATTAAATGTCATTGCTAATGGTGTAAATCCGCGAGACTTACAATGTGATGCCGCCGTTGAGTCTCTGAGGGCAAAATACCATCTGCCTTTACATGGACCGGTAATACTCTTTGCCGGACGTCTCGTGCACGCAAAAGGCTGCGATCTATTGATCGAAGCTGCCCTTAAAGTCTTAAAAGTCTTTCCCACTGCCACGTTTCTCATCGCTGGCGACGGTCCTTGCTCACAAGAGTTGCAGTTGCGGGTGAGATACCTGGGCATCGAAAGGCAGGTACGGTTTTGGGGACAGGCGAACGATGACACGCTGAGAGAGTTTTATAAACTCTCAACCTGTCTTGTTATGCCAAGTCGCGACGAGCCCTTTGGCCTTGTGTGCATTGAGGCTATGGCTGCTCATCTTCCGGTCATAACCTCAGATGTCGGTGGCCCACGCGAAATCAATCTACACCTGCAGACAGGGCTGACTACCTATGTCGGAGATGTAGATAGCATTGTTTGGGCTCTTCTGACTATGCTAAACAATCCAGACCTGGTTAAGAGCCTCAAGACTGCGGCTTACGAGCGCGTCTGCGCATTGTATAGCTGGGAAAGAATAAGCCGAGCGACTCTGCGCCTTTACGACAAAGCAATGCTCTCGGTCAAACGGTAAAAATAGCTCAGGGCTCGGAAGTTATGTGAGCCCTGAATCTCGCTATGTGCAGCTAATTGATCGACGTTCAATTGCGTGCATGGCGCTCCATGAAGCGTCGTTTGAACAATCGCAAAACCAAAAACCAAAGGATCTAAAAATGGCCAATCAAGCATCTATTAATGCCGCTGAGCTCAAGCTTTTGGGCTGTCTCGAGCGTGCTATGGGAAATGACATCGAAACAACCTTTAAAGAAATGAATGCTTATATGGCGGATACTAGTATCTCCGTTTCTGATAAGGCTTCCAGCATGTTTGCAGGCAGCCAATCGGGCTCCTTTCCAGGAAGTGCAAAAGCCCTTATCGCTAAATTGCAGGATGGCAAAGCCCACCAGGTCTACAGAGCTCTTCAAGCGTTTAAGCGAATCGAATTTCAGACGCGGTGCGGGGATGCCGAATTTTTCATTCAGCAAGATAACGGTGATTTTGCAGGACCATGCGGCAAAGACCATTTGAACCATGTAATAGGCCACAAGAGAATTCTTTTGGATTTCTTGAAGATTGCCGGTTACTCGATGACCATAGAAGACACCCCTGTAGGGACGCGTTGTACTATCAGCCGCTAATTGCTAAGGGGCTACTCCTGCACCGCGCCATTTTGACAATGATTGCGCGGCGCAAATAGTCAATCCCAACGAATGTAAATCAAAAGGAGACTCAAATGGATGCAACTAGTTTTGTCGGCACTTGCATGTTGATCATCATTTTCTGCTTCTGGCTTTCGCTAATCGGGACTGTTAAAGCAAAGAAGATCGCAACCAAGCAGCAGCTAAAGCAAAGCGAGGACTATAATCGGAAGTTTGCAGAAGTCGCCGATCAGTTTAATCTCTGTCGAGAAAACTTTGCTGCTAGAGCGCGATCCGAGGGTATAGATTTGGCGCTTCTATTGCAACGGTGGGCGCCTGTTTCTGGAAAATATGAGGATGGCCTTATTGCATGGCAAGCAAGAAAATATGCAGAGGCGATTGAAACAATGCGCGAGGCCGTTGCTCTTGCCAAAACGTTATCGGAGCAGCCCATTTCTTTGGCCGCAGTATTAAAAGAAATTGCGGACGCTTCAAGATGCAGTAAGGCTTGGAGCAAAAGCCGGAGGCGCAAGTGAAATAGTTTCGGGGCTAGTGTTCTTAGCGATGAGGAAATGTCAGTCGCTTCTCCACTGATAGGGGAAACAAATCAACGACCAGACGATTGAGCCTAGTGCTCAGTCGCCTGCAAACACAGTGCGACAAATTGTCACCTGAAAGCCTGGAGAATGTAATGCCTGACAATATGCCCGAAAGCGACAAACAGACGAACAACAATATCCAGCCCGAAAACAACAACCAGACGAATAACAACAACCAATCAAATAATTCGCCTAAGGATAATTGGTTCCTTTCATTGATCGAGACGGTAGTTGTTTTCTCACGCTGGCTCCTGGCCCCCTTCATTCTCGGCCTGGTATTGGTGACGGCCTACCTTGGGTGTGCATTCCTTCTCGATGTTGTGAGGCTCCCTGGGCACGTGGATTGGCCGGATGGTAGGGACATCATTGTTGCTATTCCGACGATGTTGGATCAGTTATGGCCAGACGATAAGCATCTCACCGTTTCTATTCTGGCGTTGCTCGATAAATTTATGGTGGGCCTGGTGCTTATTACCACATTGATGGGCACATACGTAATCTTCATACGCCCCTTCAATCCTGACAGGAAGTTCAATGGATCGTTCCTGGAAGGGATCACGATAAAGCATCTGGAAATTGCTATGTATCTTTGTTTAGGCGGAGTGACAGCCATAGGACTGCTCCAGGACCTTAATAATAAGGAATTGAGTTGGTATGGATTGAGCCAGCATTTGGCCATACATTTCACAGTTATTTTGTCTGCAATGGCGATATCCCTGATTGTGAGATGGATGCACTGAGGCCTGTTGAACCTGCTGTTGCCGTAGCACCAGTAGGTGGCAGAGTTAAGCACTATCATCATCATAAATAGAAACACCAACAACTTGATCGAGGAAAATCAAATGAAAAATTGCATTCGTAACTTCGGCCTCGGCATTTCTGTAGTTGGTATTACTTTTGGGACGATTGTCTTTGCATCACCAGCTATGGCAAGTGCTGGTCCTGAGAAAAGCTTCAGACGGAAGGCAACTAGCGCACCTTTTGATGAAAACAATTGGCAGCGCGGAGCTTAGCGGTCGTTGAGCTGCTCTCGAAATCTATTACAAATGAACCGGCGCGCAGCGCAAGGTTCCAGAGACTCAGCTTGAAGCAGAAGAGCTTCTCAAGCTAAAGGACAAGAATCAAAGGCTCGGCAATTTTTCCGCTGACTGATTTCCAGTTGGTGCCCCAGACATATCAAAGGACAAAAAGATGAAAGTAATAACCAGCTTCAAAGCGCCTAATTACTTCGGAAATGAGGAAAAGGACGGTGTCAGGTTGACTCCGGCCGAAACTGGTGATCATCTTCGACTGGTCGTAAATGAGAAGAGTTATCCCATCCTCGCACGCATGAGCAATGTTGCTTTTGAGGAAGCCGTAAGGCGCGGGGACGCCCTGACTGAACCGCTGATTACTTTGAAGCACCACTTTGGCCGCAAGGAAGCGCGGCATATCTCTCACATCGGGGGTTTGCAGGTGAAAAACTGTGCGGTGGAGCTGAAAGAGGACGGGATGTGGCTGGTGCCGGAGACCACCGAGAGCAACGCTGTATTGCTCTTCTTAGAGGTGGATGAGTGGATGACTCATGGACGCAAGATCACTGTCGAAGGTGGCAAGATATTAGCTAATATCGAGGATAAGTCGTTGAGGCGGCATTGGAGTGCCATCGCCATGGAGCCAGGCTCTTCGGTTAGAATAGCCACCTATGATCTCAGGAGGGTCGAGGGGTCAGGTCCTGACGTCTTGCACTGGTTCCGCAAGGAACGTTGGGAACCAACCATAGTTGGGGAGAAGTTACTGACGCTAAGCGCAGACGGCAAGGAGTTGATGCTTTGATCGCCACGGTTGGCTTGTAACAGTTCAGATTGGCGGCGCAGTCTAACAACACGGCCTAAGAGCGTGAATGGTTTCATGCTCTTAGATAACGACCTCTAAAACGTAGCATTATTTCGACCTGTTGGCTTTGCAAGCTCTTTGGGCGCTGGCCCACATTATCATTTCACTCTGCCACGAGACCGTCGTAACAATGCCGATGAAAACTGCATCGGCATTGTTAAAGGGAAAATTCTATGTTTCTATCGCCATTTATCAAAAAAAAATTACCCAATGGGGCACCGCTGGTGGTGGCATTCTGGCAATTGTTTTAAAGAGGCTTAAAAGGGATTGGCATCTGAATGTAAATGTTTCTGAGTCGCATAACAATCCAGTACCAGTGCCTCCGCACATCGAGAGGCCACAGCATGTTTATGCACCTCAGGCTCAACACGTTGATACTCATACTGCTTGTCCATCTGCCGATGCCGCCTGAAGAAGTTGCTGAGCAGCCTGGTCACAAAACTATGTCCTTAAAAGATGAGAGCACCGCACTCAAAATCGTTGTTGAAACGGCACTGAAAAAAACTGAGCTCACTGGCGAAGGACCTTTAGCCGAGTCCAATATCGTTCTTACTGTAGGGTAAAAGTGGGTCGATTCAATCTAAATTTTATGTAGACTGCTTTACCATCATGCTGATACCAATCCCGAGGTACCAGTATGGGTTTCGACAGTCACCACTCTGAGTTGGTCAAGCCAGATCACCATCAGGCGGCTACATCTAATCTTGCAGAGTTCGACGATAAAAGATTGGAGAGTCTCATCAATAAATGCGAGAAAACGTTTTCTTCCAAAGAATCTTTTTGGGGAAGTCTTTGGGCAAAAGCAAATATTTCTCTGGAAGATTTTGGAATGTCAGATCCCCCGCGAAAGTTATATATTTCTGTGGAAGATATCAACGCGGCTGACCCAATAGAGAAGCAAGAATTAGCTAAAGAGCTGGGCTTTCCACAGTCGGACAATATTATAGGTTGGTCCCGAGCTGCTCATCAGTGTGATGCCTTAAAAATAGAATCTGAGCGGCGTACCGATGAGAAAAATTATCCTGAAGAGACAAAAAAAATAGTCGAAGAATTAAATCAGGAAGTTGGAGATAAATTGGCTGAGAGTATTGTTAATGGTCAGAAAAGTCCCGTGCGAATATTACAGCTTGGTTTGGCGGGCTTTGACCACGCTCAATATGCCAAGACTCATCATCAGAAAGATGATATGACTGAATGGGCGTACGAAAAGTTCAAAACTGTTCCTTATGGCTATGCTTTGCAGCCAAAGCTAAACGATAGGCAGCAAGCCATTTTTGATTCGCTCAAAAAACGCTCTGACATTAAGGTTGCCTTAACGCCGGTCGAAGGGCCGTATGCAGAAAATGGGAAATATTACAGCTCGGCTACGACTTACTGGATCACGGCGGAGCCCAGTAAATGGCGAGAGTTTGAATTCTAGTTATCAATAAATCAACGATTTTGTTTTACGTCAATTTAGTGATAGGCGTAGTAAGCTCAAATGCATTCCAAGATTTTTCAAACAATATGAGGTGAAAATTTATGGCAGAGTTATTCGACCATACTCTTGATAAAGCAGCAGCCGCTGCTGCGCCAATCTTACAAGCCGATTTGGGAACTCCACATCATGGTCATTCGCCGATTACGGCGGCGGCTCATGGTAGCGCTAATGCTGAGGCAGAAGTAGCGAAGACACTCAAAACTGACACCTTTTTGCCCAAGGTAGAAATCCAAACAAGTCTAGGCAAAGCACAAATTACGCCGACACCCGACGGAGGACTGTCGCTCTCAACGCCTAAAAGTGCGATTGACTTCGACTCCGAGGGTCGTGTTGCAACCATGAGGGCGGCCACTCCGGGCGGCAATCAGATGCTAGCACTCGATCACGGTAGACCATTATACGAATCTGATACCTACGAAAACGGAGCCAGTATGCACTTCAAATATTCAGACGGCCGGCTGCAAGAGGTGGAGCTTAAGGGAATGGGAAAATCTGCCACGTTGGAGTTTAATGGTGCGGGAGAAGCTTCTATTAATGGTCGGCCAGCAGATCAGGCAGCATATGATTTTCAATTGACGCCGGATAAAAAAGAGCATTTTGTGTTTGACTCAGCTCACAAATTGGCTTCAAGTGCTTTTTCGAGTCCAGAGGAGAGTACGGTCACCACCTACAACTCCGGTAGCCCGGTGGAGGAACTTGCAATTGACAGGAAGACTGGTATCCCCTCGGTGGTGCAGTATGCTCCGACTGGAGAGATTAAATCCATAGGAACATTAACACCAGAAGGAATGATGGTTTTAAATTTGGATCAGGGTAAAATTGCGGGCGTGAGTACCGAACCAACCTTACGTCAAGGTCTTTAGTTCATGAGGCGGCGCTTTAACCGTAAGCGGGCTCGATCGGTTAAAGCGCTGGAAGGAAGATAATTTTTTGAATCTGACGCTATAATGAAGCAATTTCCTACACGTACGTTTTAGCCTCTAAGTTTAGCTAGTAAGGACCGTCTTGCGTCCAGGATATATCTTTATTGTTTGGTCAATAGCTTTCCTTGGGGCTGCGGCGTTGGCTGTCTATCGGGACATCGCCAATAATCGATTAATTCGCTGGCTTTATGTAATTTCAATTATCGTGGGAGCAATTGCTGCAGCTTTATTTCCGTGGCTATTTCGCTGCACGAGCTTGCGACCTTTGCTAGTCGACATCTTTTTCGGTTCGTTAGCCATGTGTGTCCTGGCTTTCACTAATATAAAGTTTCACAATCCTGCCAGAATGGAAGAGGAAGAAACGGCTGACCGCTGGGAAAAACTTAAAGATATCCCATACGAGCGGGCGCTGAGTAAGTTCGAAGATGAGTGGGGTTCCGGTTACTTGACCACCACCGACAATTCGCAATTCTTATTTGTGCTCATGTTTTTTGCCCTGGCGGCGCTAGGCGCTGTTTGGGTTTTTTGTCATTATTCATCTCTTTTCGAACTTCATTAGTTGATGTTTTACAGCAATAGCCAATCTAAGCTCTGTCGTCAGCAGGTGCTTGTTTGCTATTGATCTGAATCAAAACCAGAAAAGCTAGAAATTTAAGGTTGCAGTTTGGTTTTCCGCTTTCTTGGAGAATACTATTTTAGCCTTGAAACGACATTATAAATTTCGGGAATATGTATTGTAAATTCAAACTGAGGGTTGCGAAATCACTGGTGCTGGCTGGGTTCCGCCGCCGTGAGGTGCAGTTGCCGGTGGCGGCTCCTTTGGAGCTGGTTGCGAATCACCACCGGCGCCAGGAACGCCAGGTTGCGTGCCGGGAGGTGGCGTGTCTCCGCCGTCAGAGCCCCTATCGCTGGTTGTACTTGGGGTTGTACCGCCTGAGCTGGTATTAGGCAGTCCCTCTATTGGTTTGGTCTGGTTTTTGTTGATCGAGCCGGTCCCATCGGCGGACTTTCCATCGCCGTTATCGGAGCCCTTGCTTGTCATTACAGTGCCATCCGAGTAAATTGCGCTAACTTCACTGGAAAGGCGACCTTTAGCGTCATCGGAAAAGTGGAGTTTAGGAAGATGAGAGTTGGCCGATATGTCGGCCTCATTTTGCTGTTTGATGTCGTTAAGGAGCTTGCTGTACTCGGCACCGGTATGTTTGCCCATATAAGCATCAAGCTCTTTGTGCACATGTTCGAGGGCTTGTGGCCGGCCAGCTTCCGCTTCTCTTGCTATGTGTGTCGCCTCTGGATTGATTGCATGATTGTTGGCCATGTCGCTCTCCCATCTAGTTGAAGAAAATAACCATTTGATAAGTTCGAAAAAATGAATTGAAGACCACCATTCGGCAAAGGCATCGCCGCATGGAGGACAATCTAAAACAGGATCGATCAAATATGTGTCAAAGCCGTTTGCGACATGGATTGGATTGAGGTAAGACAGACTTGCAGGCTCTACGCAGGCAACCATAATGCTTCAGAGTTTAACATTGCTCTATTTGACCGAGCACAGCCCACTTCAGCGGGAAAAGATCGTTAGGTCGCTGGAGGTTGCAAGTACTAGAGATTTCCCGGTAGGAGAGAATCCCCACACGCGAATTTCAGATTCAACGCCGACCTTCGTGGAGTTTGTTGGTTTGTCGAATGCTTTTCCGAATGACCAAGAGCCGGGTTCTACAAGTAAAAGTGCGGCTTCAGGCCAGTCAATGAATAGTTCCTCGGCGCACCATCCGTCGTTGGTTAGGCTTGCCAAGCCGCCGCCGTGCAAGCCGGACGTGCGGATCATTGTACCTTCTACGTTGCCGATGCTTTCGACTTCGAGATTCGAGCTGTTGAAATCAAAATCGTCGTCGTAGTCGCGCGCTATTTTCTTGCCATATTGAGGAAGTAGTCGCCGAAGCGATTAATGTGCGCACGAATGTAGAGGCTGATCTGTCCAAGACATCATAGACACAGAGGGAGTACTCGGGCTCGGCTATTTTGAAACACTCAATGATTCTGCAAGAACAAAAACATATGAAGCGCTGCGGGATTTGCTCATGTCAAAGCGATGCACCGCCGCAATCGAAAGTCTCGCTCAGCGGAAAATCTAGCGCTCCCGATTTAACTCCAGTGATTTGTCACCATCGAAATCAAAGCGGGCAATAGCGTTATTGTCTAGGCTACCTAGAAACAGAGAATTATTCCACGGTACTATATTAGTTATAGAAAATACCTTTCCTGTAGGATCATGGAGGGTTTGCGTAATCACGCCGTTTTCATCTAAATGGACTATCAATCCGTAATGGGGAATGCTTCTCCAAACCCAAACGGGTAGATATGAGGCCAAGTTTTTAATTTTCGGATGTCGACACATGAAATCAAGATAGCTTGATCTGGTGACGGGAAAAGCGCACCAATAGCCACCGTTGCTGTCTAGAGTTATTCCGTCAGGAGTACCGGGAAGGTTGTCGGCAAAGATTTCAGTCTTTCCTTTGTTCGGTCCTCGCAGCCAATATTTCTTAATCCGCCACCTGTCAGTCTCTGTCACCAGCAAGTAATCTTGGTTTTTAGAGAGAGCCACGCCATTGGCAAAATAAAGGCCCTTTAGTAATTCTCTTGTTTCTTGCGTCGCTGGATCATATGAGTAAAGGGCTCCATTTGGCCTGTTTGCTAACAGGTCGTAATCCATTGACCTTTGTCCGTTTTGCCCGTTAAATTTGCTACTGGCATTGGAGAAATAGACCTTACCGTCAGTGTCAATATCTAAGTCATCCGGAAAATTGATGGCGTCCCCATTACAGTGATCGGTCAAAACACGAACTTCTCCCTTGGGATTTATGGATAGTAAGCCTTTGGGAATGTTGCAGGCGAGCAAATTGCCGCTTTGATCAAACTTTAACCCAAGCGTT
>Ga0116230_10001335_pt1 | contig 23297 bp, 18 predicted proteins | sample S1TSphfallax_3_FD_88678 | JGI IMG/M metagenome (GOLD analysis project Ga0116230, IMG submission 88678) | Host-associated microbial communities from peat moss isolated from Minnesota, USA - S1T2_Fd - Sphagnum fallax MG | ecosystem: Host-associated > Plants > Peat moss > Unclassified | place... | reverse complement strand
TCGGCAAGATGAACCTCGGCGTGCCGTCCCCGGCGATCACGCTGCACTGGCTGGCTCAATCCAAGCTGCTGCCCGACTATTCCGAGGCCCTCTCGGGTCTCACCAGCCTCGCGATCACCGCCGATGTCGCCGCCGATCCGCGCCGTGCCTCGGTCACCGGCATCGCCGGGCGGATGAACGACACCACGATCGCCGGTGGTCTGGCGCTCGGTCTTGGCGCCACCGCGACAGTCTCGGCCGGGCTCGACTTCGGCAAGATCGATCTTGGCCAGTGGCTTCCGCCCGACTGGCTGGTCGACCCGCCGCGGCCGGACCTGCTGGCCCATGCGCTCGCTGGGGTCACCGCCGACCTGCGCCTGTCCGCCACCGAGGTGTGGCTCGGCGATGACCGCATCGACCACGCCTTGTTCGACGCCGCCATCGGCGGCGGCGGCCTGAACCTGCGGCAGCTGGCCGGGCAGGACCAGGGCATGCAGGTCCTCGTTACCGGCGCCATGGACAGTGCCGGCGCGCTGAGCAGTGCCCGGCTCGTGCTGGCCGCCCCGCATGCGAGCCCCTTCGTCGACCTGCTGCCGGGCCGGCTGCGCGGCGAGCGCGCGCTCTGGAGTGAGCCCCTGGCCGCGACCGTCACCGCCGCCGGACCGCCGGATGCGCTTGCGGTCTCGCTGCAGGGGTCGCTCGGCGATCTGGACGTTTCGGCAGAGCCTGTGCTGGACCTGGTCCACGACCATTGGCAGGGCGCCGTCACGCTGCAGCATCCCAGCGCCGCGCGGCTGCTGCGTGGCCTTGGCTACAGCGATGCCGCGGCCTGGCTGGGCGAGGGGTCCTTGTCCGTCGTGGCCGACATGACATCCGACGGCAGTTCCTGGACGCTCGCGCCCGTGACCTTCAGCGTCGGCATGCTGCACGGCAACGGACGGCTCGCCCGCTCCTCCGCGCGCCCGCCGGAGGAGCGCCAAATCACCGGGACGCTGGCGATCAACACCTTCCCCTGGCCTTCACCCGCGCCCGACGACCCCATTCCGGTCGATCTGCTGCGCGGCTGGCAGGCGACGCTCGGCATCACCGTCAACCAGGTGATGGACGATCTTTCGCCGGTGGCGCGCGATGTCCATGTCGAGACCAGCGTGGGGGGCGGCGTCCTCCGCGTCGCCATCGACCGGGCCGGTGTTCTCGGCGGCACGCTCACGGGCGCGGTGAAGCTGGCGGCGGGCGATCCGCCCACCCTCACGGCGTCGCTCGGCCTCACCGGCGCCCGCCCATCCCTGGCGGCGGAACACGACCTTCCCGCCTGGCTGCCGGTGACGATCGCCGCCTCGAAGCTGGACGGGCAAGCCACGCTCGCCGCCCGCGGCTACAGCCTCACCTCGTGGCTCGCCAGCCTGGACGCCCGGCTGACCGTGACGGCGGGGCCCGGCGTGCTCTCCGGCATCGATCTCGCGGCCATTCCGAAGCCGGCGCTGGGCGGCCCGCCGGCGGAGGCGCACAAGGCCGACGTATTCGCCGGCACGACGGCGTTCGATCAGCTGAGCGCCACGGCCACGATCGCGCAGGGCGACCTGCAGCTCGGCCCCTCCCAGATGGATGGCCCGGCGGGCGTGATGACGGCGGCTGGGCAGGTCGATCTCGTCCGCGGCGTCTGCAACCTCAATCTCGCGCTCAAGCCGGCCGGCGGTGGCACCGCGCTCAACGCGGTGGTGCAGGGGCCGGTCAGCCACCCGTCCTCCTGGATCGTCCGCGGCACCGCCATGAACTGAGGGCGGGTCGCGCTCAGCCAGACCGGCGCCGTCAGTTGGACCGAATCCGCATCGATAGATCTGTCATCGATCATCCGGACAGATAATTGCGTGAACAATCATTTGTCCTCACCGCATCGGGCGGCACCCGCCAAGGCACAGTGCGCGGAGCAGTTCGGAAAAGGCAAAGAACTCATTCTTTCGCATGATTCATACCACCTTTGGCTTATCGCGCGCCCGCATTCCTGATCGAAAGGCTGAAAGCACACTGTTAATTTATCTCTTCAATTGCACTCAAGTCATGTTCATCTAAGACCTCGTGCTGGCGAACCCGCGCCGAAAAATGTAGATGACGTTCGCGATCGAACCTTGAAACCGTGCGGCTTCATGACGAGCGGCGGCTGGCCCTTGATTAGACAGAGGAGGAAACGTCTGTGATTCTGGACGTTCCCAGCCTTATGACGTACACGGCGGCCTCGCTGGCCGTCATGAGCGTTCTGCTCTTGATTGTTTGGTCTACCACGACTGCCGCGACCTGGCTGCTATGGTGCAGTCTTTCGCTTTTCATGGGCGTCTGCGGCACCGTCATTCTCGGTCACCCGTCGCTGCTGCCCGTCCCCTGGTCAGACCATGCCGGGGCGACCTTCGTGGTTCTCGCCTACGGCTTCAGCTGGCAGTCCGTGCGGGCCTTTTACGGGCGCTCGGCGGCGACAGTCCTGATCATCATCGCCGCCGGTGCATGGCTCCTCTTCTCGGGCGTGATCGTAGGGTCCGGGCATCTCGGCGTTCTGAGCGTCGGCATCCGCGCGACGCTGATCGCCGGCTTCAATGCGCTCGCCTGTTACGAATTGTGGCGCAGCCGGACCGAAACCCTCCCCTCGTGGACGATCCTGTTCGGGCTGTTTCTGGCCGCGGCCATCCTCTCGGTCGCACGCACCGTCCTCGTGGCTGATCTGCCGGCCCCGATCGGCGCTCAACCGGCCACCTCCGGGGCCGCGGCCGGCTATATAACCGCCGGCCTGATCCAGGCGCTCGGGATCACCGTTTTCATGATCTCGCTCATGAGTGAGCGTGCCGCTGTCGACGGCAGGCGGCTCGCCACCTATGACGCGCTGACGGGCGTGTTCAATCGCCGGAGCTGGGACGAGCAGGCCGAGCACTTCGTGAGGTCCTCACGCGATACCGGTTGCCCGTTGACGCTTCTGATGTTCGACCTCGATCATTTCAAGCAGGTCAACGATCGTTTCGGCCATCAGGTCGGGGACAGGGTCATACAGACGGCCGCACGGCTGGCCGAGCAGACCCTGCGGAGCCAGGACCGCGTTTTCCGCATCGGCGGTGAGGAGTTCGTCTGCCTGCTTCCGGATACCTCCATCTCACAAGGCTTCTCAGCGGCCGAGCGGCTGCGGACGGCCTTTGAACGGAAGAGCCCCGACGTTCTGGGGGCGAGCGCGCGGGCTACTCTCAGCATCGGGCTCGTATCGACGGAAGAACAGGACTGGCACGTGCCGCATCTGCTCGCGAAGGCGGACAAGGCGCTCTATGAGGCGAAGCGCGCGGGCCGCAACCGGAGTGTGAGCAGCACGGCATCCTGGGCGGTTCAGCAGGAGATGCCGGTCCTGTAACGGCCGGCGGCGAGGCGCTCACGCCCGCATCCGGCGGGCTTGCTTCAGATAGCGGGCGGCTTCGTCCGTCGTTGTCATCATCGGCGCGATGAGCGGCCCCTGGACAACATCGCACCCCGCCTTTTCCAGAAACGCCAGCTGCGCCTGGGTTTCCACGCCCGCCGCCACGGCTTCAAGGCCTAGCCCGTGCGCGAGGCCGATGGCGGCGAGCACGATCGCCCCGCCCGGGCGCTCGGTGCCGATCTCGCTGATGAACGACGCGTCGATCTTGATCCGGTAGATCGGCAAACGGGCGAGGGTCGCGACCGACAGAAGGCAGGCGCCCCCGGTCTCGAGCGCGCTCGTGATGCCGCTCTCAGAGAGCGCCCGGAGCTTGTCCTCGACCGTCGCGCCCGCGCGGCCGAGCACCATATCCTCCGTGACCTTGATCTCGAGATGTTGGGGAGCCAGCCCGAAGCGGCGCAGCAGCTCTTGCGTATCGGCAACGAAACCGGGCTCGCTGACCTGGCGGCTGAAGACATCGACCGCCACGCGCCCCGGCTCGTGGCCCATGGCTCGAAGTTCGGCCAGACGCGCCAGCGCCCCCTCCATCACCACGCGGCCGAGGGCGTTGATCAGCCCGGCTTCCTCGGCGACCGGCACCAACTCGGCGGGGGGCACGAAGCGGCTGCCGTCGTGCCAGAGCGGCAGGGCCTCGAACGCCACATGCACGCCGCGAAGCGTGCGCTTCGGCTGCCAGGCGACCGTGATCTGTCCGGCCGAGAGGGCGAGACGCAGGCCTTCCGCCATCCGCGTGCGCCGATTGAGCGCTTCGGCCTGCTCGGGCTCGAAGACGCGCCAGGCGCGCCTGCCGCTGCGCTTCGCCTCGTACAGCGCCAGATCGGCGTTCTTGAGCAGGCGGGCCGCTTGCCGTCCGTCCGCCGGGAAGATCGTGACGCCGCTGGACAGGCTGATCTCGACGCGCTGGCCCATCAGCTCCAGCGTGCCTGTGAGAGCCTTGTAGATGTCGCGCACCCGCGCTTCCGCCGCCTCCGGCGTGCCGGCGCCGGGCGCCAGCAAAGCGAACTCGTCGCCGCCGAGACGGGCGATCACGTCCCCGGGCCGTGCCAGGCCGCGCAGGCGCCGGGCCAGCTCTACCAGCAGGGCGTCGCCCACATCGTGCCCACGGCTGTCGTTGATCTGCTTGAAGTGGTCAACGTCGATCAGGACGAGCGCGCCGCCGGCCGGGGCCTGTCCATCGACCGGCGCCAGCGCGCGCTCGAAGGCGGCCAGGAGCGCGGAGCGGTTGACGAGGTCCGTGAGGGGATCGTGCTCGGCCTGATGCCGCAGGCTGGCCTCGGCGCGGAGGCGCTCGGCCGCCTCTCGCCTTGCGCGCTCCTCGGCCTCATGCCGCGCCGTCACGTCGGATTGGACGGAAATGAACCCGGTCAGTTCGCCGGCATCATCCCGTAGCGCGGTGCAGGTGATGGCGAACCAAAAGGACCTGCCGTCGCGCCTATAGTTCAGCACTTCCGCCTCGAAGCCTTGGCCACGCTCGATGCAGGCGCGCATATGGGCCCTTGTGGCGGGGTCGGTTCCGTGGCCCTGAAGAAGCTCGCCAGGCCGATGGCCCATGATCTCGTTCGGCGGAATGCCGGTCAGCCGGGTAAAGGCGTCGTTGCACCATTCCGCGCGCCCGCTGCTGTCCGTTATGATCACGGCGTTCGTCATCTTGCGGACCACCAGGGACAGGCGCTCGGTGCGTTTATTGAGCGCATGCGCGGCCGTCACATCCTGGAAGGTTCCCGCCAGACGGGTGATCCTGCCGTTTTCGCAGATCGCGCGGCCGCGGCAGCGAACCCAGATGTGGCGCCCCTTGGCGGTGATCATGGGCAGTTCAAGATCGTACGGCACGCCATCATGACGCGCCCTCTTGATAGCCGTGAGCAGCTTGCCGCGCGCCGCCGGGGGATAGAAGGACAGCGTCCTGCCAAGCGGAGATTTCTCGCCCGGTTCGAGATCATGGATGGCGAAGGTGATATCGGTCCAGCGCACCCGGCCGGTGGCCACGTCGAACTCCCACCCACCGACACCGGAGGTTTCGAGAGCGCGTTCTGCAAAGCCTGGGACTACCTCATCCATGGCTGTTCCTCGATCGCCCTGTGGAACGTAGCAGTCCGCGTTTCGTTAAGAAACCGAAAGTGTACAGCGGTACTTCGATCCGGATCGGCCGTCGCGCTCAGGTATTCGGCGCACGAGCGGCTTCCTGAAGCGCACGGACCCGTAGCGCCGAAGCGAGCGGCCGCGTCGGCGCACGTTCGGCATCCACGGCAAGGACGAGTGCCGCCAGCGGTTCGCCCCTGTGGCGGGCGCAACGCTCCAGCGCATCCCAGAACTCCGGTTCCAACGCGATGCTGGTGCGATGTCCGGCAATGCTGAAGCTACGCTTGATCAGCACGTCGGCGGGCTCGCATTCCGGAGTGACAGTGACGTGAATATCCCCGGCGAGACCTGTCGGCGGGACGGGCGCGGGTGTATGCCATCGCCTCGATCGGATGCATGAATTGACTGCATCGCGGCGACTGCGGAAGGCTCGCCTCGTCGGCTGCCATGCTGACAATGATGGCTCGCAAGTAACATTAAGATAACCCGTTATTTACTTGATCACAAGGAAGTTTCTTTAAGGCGAGACAGCCTTGGACTAGACGTGCAGCAGGCTGGCGAGGCTACTTGGCTCAGCCCGATTGAGTCGACTTCTCCGGGAGGGAGAAAACGGTGAGACAGTCCTACATCATCGAGATTGACGGTATTTTTGTGGGTGCGGCGGTCTTTTATGGCGATGGATACACGTTCAAGGGCGTCGATTCCCGGATGAAGGATATGGACGGCCAACACTTTGCCCAGCTTTCCGACGTGCGCGAGGCGGCGAGCCGCGCATACCGCCGGGCGCCCTATGCGGCACGGGTTCAGGCAATGAGCCTCCCGTCCATGCCGCGAGCCTAGGTTCGGGCGGGTGCGGCGCGGGCATCAGCCCTCGACCGCCCCGAGGGGCCGCCGGTCGGACCGGCGAGCGGGCCGCCGCGTCACGCGTGCCGTTAATGAACCCGCAGGTTCTGGTGCGGGCTGTCCAGGCTGAAGGCCGGAATCGCCACATCGAACTGCTCGCCCGATGCGGGCAGCACCATATGATACAGGCCCGTCATGAACCCGGTCGGCGTGTCGAGCGGCGTCCCCGAGGTGTATTCGAATGCCTCGCCGGGCTCCAGCACCGGCTGTTCGCCGACAACGCCTTCGCCATGAACATGCTGGATCCGGCCAATACCGTTCGTGATCCGCCAAGTGCGGCTGATCAACTGTACAGTCTGCTGGCTTTTGTTCTCTATCGTCACCCGATAGGCCCAGACGAAGCGCCCTTCCTCGACCTGTGACTGGTCTTCCAGGTAGAAGGAGCGCACGCTGACGCGAACACCTTTCGTCGTCTTTGTGTAGGCGTTGTTCATGCTACCCCGCCGGCTGGCGGCCTCCGCTCTGGCTGTCGGAAGTATTCGTTTCTCGTCCCATTTCCTGACGCTACGCCGGCAACTTCCACGCGGCAACCGGGCGAGGGAGCGGCCGCGCCCCCGCCGGCCGCTTTCAGGCGGGCTCCAGCACCAGCCCCGCTGCGATGGTCGTGACCTCCTCGGCCGTCCGCTCCCCAGAAATTGCCTGGGCTGCAAGCTCGCCGGTGAGGGCTCCGAGCTTGAATCCGTGCCCGGAACAGGCGCTGATGATCCAGCCCTTGGCACCCACGGCCTGCTGAATGAAATGTTCGTCATCCGTTACGGTGTAGAAGCAGGCTTTTCTCTCAAGCACCTGATAGCGGTCAAAATCCTTCACCACCCGCTTCAGCACGCGGGTCAGGCGCGTCACGTCGAGGTCGGTGGCGGTGCGGTCCTCGTCGGCATTGCCACGGCGGGTGAAGACATGGTCGCCGAACTTGAGGCGCGTGCCGCGCCGTGGCGGCAGGATGTAGCAGCTCGATTCCGCGCCCAGATCGGCCATCACCGGCGCTTCGGCCCAGGCCTGGGCATGCTCGGCCGGTGGCGCGAGGAACATCACCGCCTGGCGGGAGGGGGTGGCGTCCGTGCGCAGGCCCGGCACCAGCCGGTCCGCCCAGGCGCCGGCGGCGACCACCACGCGGTCGCCCGCGTAGGTCGTGCCGTTGGCCGTCACCGTTGCCCGCTCCGCGTCGATTGCGCTGACGAGATGGTTGGCATGGAAGATGACGCCACGGCCGGTCAGGAACACGACGAGGTCGAGCACGATGCGGGAGGGGAACAGCATCCCGGCGCCGTCCGTCTCCACGATGCGGCTGACCGTATCGAGGTTGAACATCGGGAAGCGTTTCTCGGCGCGGCTGAGCGGGACGTCGCGGAAGCCGATGCCCATCTTCGTCAGCGCCGTCGAGGTGCCGTGGTACCAGGGCGTGTCCTCGCGCATGAAGTAGGTGGCGCCGCAGGGGTCGTAATGGGTGACGCCGAGATCCTTCCACATCAGATCCCAGAGCTTGAAGGCCTGCGGCATCAGGTAGGCGTAGCCTTGGAACTCGCCATAGGCGTGCCGGGTGATGCGGTGCTCGTCCCAGGAGGAGCCTTTCGGGTTGGGGATTGGCCCCTGCTCGAACATCTCGACCTCGAAACCCCGGCGCACGAGGCTCCAGGCGGTGGCGAGGCCCGCGATGCCGCACCCGACGATGAGGATTTTTCCGCGCGCAGCCATAGGTCCAGTCTCCAGTTGCATCCGATTAAGCGGCGAGGCTCGGCGGGACCCAGCCCTGGCGGGCGCGCCAGTCTCGCGGCAGATTGGCGAAACGATCCAGGCTCAGCTTGTCGATGTCGGCAAAGCTGCATCGCCCGTCCAGCACCAGATCGCGGATCGCATGGCCGGTGGCCGGCGAGAGGCCGAAGCCCACGCTACTCATGGTGGTGACGGTGAGGTTCCCGGGCTCGTCGAGGCGATCGATGACCGGACGGCCATCGGGCGTATTCTCGATGATCCCGGCCCAGCTGCGGATGACGCGCACATGGGCGGCCTTCGGAAACAGCTCGACGAGGCGCTTGGACAGGTTTTGCAGAAGTTGCGTGGACGGCCGCGCGATGGTGCCGCCGGTCACGGGCGTGTCTTCCAGCCATTCATGCGGACCGCCGCCATAGGCGAGGTTGCCGCGCAAGGTCTGCCGCCCATAGAGGCCATTGCCATCGACGCCGCCGATCTTCATGAGCGGCAGCGGCTCGGTCACGATCATCTCGGCGCGGGCAGGGGCGACGGGGAGGTAGATGCCGATCGTCTCCAGCAGCGCGCCAGTCTGCGGGCCGGCCGCGAGCACCAGATGCTCGCAGTCGAACCGCCCGAGGCTCGTCTCGACGCCGACGACGCGCCCGCCCACGGTGATGATGCCGGAGACAGCGGTATGTTGCAGGATGCGGCCGCCCTTGTCCTGCAGCGCCCAGGCATAGGCCTGCACGGTGCGCTGCGGATTGGCCTGGCCGCCGAAGTGGTAGTGCACGGCGCCCACCACGTTGTCCCCGGCGAGCGGCACCAGCTCGCGCGTCTGCTTCCCGTCGAGCATCTCGTATTCGTAGCCCATGTCCGCGCAGATATCGCCATGGTCACGATACTGGGCGAGCTGAGCGTCCGTCAGCGCCATGATGACCCGCTCGCGCCGGTATTCGGTCGGGTAGCCGAGCAGCTCGTCCATCTGCGGCCAGAGCCGCTGCTCCTCGTGGAAGAGCGGGCTCTGATAGTGTGTGCAGCCGCCGCCGTTGCGGCCCGAGGCCTCCCAGCCGACGATGCCCTTCTCGATCACGAGCACGTCCACGCCGTCCCGCGCGAGCCACCAGGCGGCGCTGAGGCCGGTCACGCCGCCACCGATGACGATGACGCTGGCACTCTTCTTTTCCACGGTATTTTGCATCGGGGACACCTCAGAAATGCGCCATGCGGCCGGCGCGTTCGATCTCGCGCTGAGTGCCGATATCGGCGTAGGGAACCCATTGCGTGCGGATGCCGAACCAGACGTTCCAGCCTTCGACCATCTCGGCGGTCTCCTCGGAGGCCGCGAGCACGCCGAGCGGCAGCGGCCGCACCGGCGCGCGATAGCCGGCCAGCGCGATGGAGCCCAGCGGGCGCTCGGTGCCGATGGCCATGATCATGGCGACCTGCTCGCGGCAGCGGCGGGCCTGGCAGGGACCCATGCAGGCGCGGGTGAGGCGCTTGATCTGGTCCTGGCTCGGCGGCGCATCGCCCGAGAGCGTCGCGAGATCACGCGCGGCGATCGGCGCGTCGAGGTAGCGCGGCGGCTGCACGGTCAGCAGGTCGCGGCGCGTCACCTCCTCGCAGGTGCAGGCGTTCACCTCCAGGCCGCCGGTCGTCATCAGGGCGCGCATCCAGTCCATGCGGTAGGCGTCGGTATCTCCCGCTGGCGTGGCGACGGGGGCGGCCGTCATCTCGACCTCATGCCCCAGCGAGCTCAGCGCGGCCTGCGCCGCCGCGCGGCCCGAGGCGGCGGCATCCCCGCCGAGGCCCGCGCAGTCGCCCGCGAAGAACACGCCGGCCGGCGCCTGCTGCGGCACATAGGCGCCGCCCGCGCGGGCGATCTTGCTGCCCGCGACATCGGCGAGGTCGATCACCGGCACCGCGCCGATGGCGAGCACGATCGTGTCGCAGGCGATCGCGCGCGCCTCGCCGCCCGCGACAGGGGCGAGGATCGCGGCGGTCACGCCCTCCGCATTGCCTTGCGCCTCGAGGATGGCGTGGCCGGTGATGATCTCGACACCTCGGGAAACCATCAGGGATACGTCAGATTGCGGCGCGTCCCGGACCTCGACCAGGGCTGCCACGTCGAGCCCGGCATCGAGCGCGATGGTCGCGGTCTTCACCGCAAGCTCGCCGGTGCCGAGAATGACGAGGCGCTGGCCGTTGAAGGCGGCGTATTTCGAGACGAGCGCGGCGAAGCCCAGCGCGCCGACCACACCCGGCGTCTCGAAGCCCTTGAACGAGAACACGAGGTCCCGCGCGCCCGAAGCGATGATCAGGCGCTTGAACCCGCAAAGCCACGAGCGCGTCTCATCGGCGAGGCCGACGACCGGCTCGGGCAGGGAGCGCAGATTGGGGCCGGCGACGAAGGCGCCCCAGGCATAGGTGCCGAGCTTGACCTCCACACCCAGCTCGAACGCCTCTTCGAGGCCGGGATTGGTGCTGAGGACCTGCTCCAGCATGCGGCCCTGGTTCTGCACGGCGGCGGTCCAGCGGTTGCCGAAGAGCAACGGCACATCCATGCCGATCAGGCCAGCGCCGAGCGGGTTCTCATCGACCAGCGTCACCTGCACGCCCGCGCGGGCAGCTTCGAGGGCGGCGGCCAAGCCCGCTTCGCCCGCGCCGATCACCAGCAGCTCGGCCTGTTCGGTCGCCTGCGTGTGCTTCTCGCCGATCGCGTGGAAATCGGAAACGGCCTCTTCGTCTTCCATCAGACAGCCTCCAGGGCTTGGGCGAGATCCGCCATGAGATCATCGCTGTTTTCGATGCCGACCGACACGCGCATCGTCGCGGGTCCGATATGGACCTCGGTGCGGGCGGCCTCGGGCACGGCGTAGTGGGTGGTGGTCGCGGGGTGGCAGATGAGCGTCTCCGTCCCGCCCAGGCTCACCGCGAAGCGCAGCAGGCGCAGGCGGTCGAGGAAGCGGAAGGCGCCGGCCTCGCCTCCCGTCACGTCGAACGAGAAGGTCGAGCCCGGTCCGGCGCATTGCCGGTCATAGACGGCGCGGGCCGCCGAGCCCTCGGCCAGGAAGCCGAGATAGGTGATGCGGGTGACCTTGGGGTGGTCGCGGAGATAGGTCGCGATCCGCTCCGCGTTCTTCACCGCGCGTTCCGTGCGCAGGCTCATGGTCTCGACCGAGCGCAGCAGCATCCAGCAGCTATGTGGGTCGGCGTGGCAGCCGAGCAGGGTGCGCAGCTTCTTCAACCGTCCCACCAGAGCGGCGGAGCCGCTGACGCTGCCGGCCATGAAGTCGCTATGGCCGCCGGCGTATTTCGTCAGCGAGGTCAGGCAAAGGTCGGCGCCATGCTCCAGCGGAGATTGCAGGAAGGGACCGAGGAAGGTGTTGTCGACCGAGATGATCGGCCGCCGCCCTTGCGCGAGCGCGATGCGGTCCGCGAGGCGGCTGATCATGCCGAGGTCGGCAATGGCGCAGGTCGGATTGGCCGGGCTCTCGACCATGATGAGCGTGAGCGGCCCCTTCGCCATGGCGGCATCCGCGACCGCCGCCATATGCGCCTCGTCCACGCCGTCGGTGAAGCCGAAGACATGCACTCCCATCTCGGCCATGTGCGCGTGCAGCAGCATGTCCGTGCCGCCATAGATCGGGCGGCTGTGCATCATGGAATCGCCGGGGCGCAGCAGGCTCATGGCCAGCGTCGAGACCGCCGCCATGCCGCTGGCGAAGAGCGCGCTGTCCTCGGCGCGGTCGAGGGCCGCGATGCGGGTCTGCGCCATCACGAGGTTCGGGTGGTCGAGGCGGGCGTAGATATAGCCGTGGCGGCTGCCGCGCTCAGGCACCTCGCCGTCGAAGAAGGCCTGATGCACCGCCTTCGCCTGTGCCGCGGATTCATAGACGAAGGTCGAGGTCATGTAGATCGGCGGCTTGGCGGCGCCGCCATGCTCGGCGGGGTCGTAGCCCGCGCCGACGGCCAGCGTCTCCAGCGCGAGGGCGCGCTCGTCGTTTTGGTGGGAATCCATCAGTAGACTTCCAGGACAAGGTTTGAGCGGGCGTAGCTGCAACAGGCGAGGATGTCGCCGTCGGCGATCTCCTCCTCTTCGATGCCGCCCTGATGGTTCATCTCCACGGTGCCGGAGCGCTTGCGCACCCGGCAGGTGCCGCAGATGCCGTCCGCGCAGGCATACGGGATGGCGACACCGAGCCGCAACGCGACCGTGAGCACGGTTTCGGAGGGCTTGGCCTCGGCCTCGCGGCCCGCGGGCTCGAAGCGCAGGCTGAAGGTGGACGAGACGGCGGATGGCGGCGGCGGTTCGGCCGCGAGGTCGGGGATCGGGATGGCGATGAAGGCCTCGCGCCGGAAGGCGGTCGCGGGTCCGCCCGCCGTCGCATGGGCTTCCTCGACGGCTTCCATGAAGCCCGCGGGGCCGCAGCAGAAGACCTCCCGCCGCGCGAGGTCGGGCGCGATCGTGGCGAAAGCGGCGGCTGTGGGACGGCCATCGGAGGTCGTGGTCAGCCAGTCCAGCTTCCAGGTGCCGAGTTCGGCGGCGATCGCCTCGATCTCCGGCTTGAACAGCCAGTCCGCCGGGGTACGGGCGAGGTGGACGTAGTGGACCGGCGCCCGGCTGCCGATGTCGCGCAGCCAGCGGGCGATGGAGGCCATGGGCGTCGCCCCGCTGCCGGCGGAGACGAGAAGGAGCGGGGCCTCGGGCGGATGGATCAGGCAGAAGGGGCCGGCCGGCGGCATCGCCTTGAGGGTCATCCCCACCGTGAGCGCATGATGCATCCAGGCGGTGCCGCTGGCGTTGATGCCATGGGCATCGGCCTGGGTCTTGATGGTGAGGTCGATCGCCTCGTCCCGCAGCGGCGAGGAGGCGATGGTGAAGCAGCGCCAAACCTCTCCACCGGAAAGGGGCAGGCGGAGCGTCACGAACTGGCCGGCATGGAAGCGGATCGGCGCGCCGGACTGAGTAGCGAAACGGAAGGTCTTGACCCCCGGCGCCTCATCCGAGATCGCGCTGCAGCGCAGCAGGTCATCCCCGCCGCGCCAGACAACGGAAGCGGGGGCGGGGTCGGCCACCTATTCCGCCGCGAGCGCGGGGACGGGCGCGGCCTGCGCTTCGGCCGCCGCAATGAACGCCTTCGCCTGCGTCACGTAGTAGTTCGTGAAGCGCAGGACCAGCGACTCGGCGACCTCGGAATAGGGGCCGGGCGTGTAGCCGGGGGAGTTCACGCCGCGCTGGTTGAGCTCGCAGAGGTCGCGATCCTCCAGGTTCGTCGCGTCCCAGAGCTTCACGAGGTTCGCGAGGTCGTAATCGACGCCCTCGACCGCATCCTTGTGGACCAGCCACTTGCCGAGCACGAGCGTCTCGCGGGCATTGAGCGGAATGCAGGTGAACATGAAGGTGAAATCGCCGGTCGAGTGGCAGAAGCTATGCGGCTCGATCGCCCAGCGCAGGCTGCCGATATCGCCGTCGCCGATAGGGCACATCAGCTTGGCGACGGCCCGCTTGCCGTCCATGGTCATGGAGACCGCGCCCTCGTTGAGCGGGAAGCGCGCCGCCTGCCACCAGTTCTGCTCCGCCGGCAGGCCGGGCAGCCCGAGTTCCGTCATGCGGCGCTCGAACTTCGCCTCGTGCTCGCTCACCGTCTCGAAATTGCCCTTGGCGTAGATCGGGAAGGTGACGGCAAGCTCGGGGTGACGCCCGGCGCAGTGGTAGCACTCGCGCGCATTCTCCATGACGAGCTTCCAGTTCGCCCGTTCGAGGAGGGTCGCCTCGTGCGCGATCTTGGCGTTCTTGAAGTCGTGCGGCTCCAGCATGGGGCCGACGGCGTCCCGGTAGGGCTGGAAGTCGGGCGGGGTGTCGGCGAGGCAGACATAGACGGTGCCGGCGAGCGTCTCGACATGGATGGGCTTGAGGCCGTGGCTCGCGGGATCGAAGCCGTCCCCCATCCGCCCGGCGAAGATGAGCTTGCCGGCGAGGTCGTAGGTCCATTGGTGATAGGGGCAGACGAGGCGGGTCGCCTTGCCCGACCCCTCGGCGCAAAGCTCGGCGCCGCGATGGCGGCAGGTATTGTGGAAGCCGCGCAGCGCGCCCGCGCGGTCGCGGATGACGATGATGGGCGCACCGCCGATCCGCAACGCCTGATAGCTGCCGGTGGCGGGGAACTCGATTTCGAAACCGATCAGGATCCAGGTGCGGCGGAAGATCGCTTCCTGGTCGAAGGCGAAGACCTCGTCGTCGTTGTAGAGCGACTGAGGCAGCGAGTGCCCAGCCGGTCGCGCTTCGAGGGCGGCCTTGATCCTGCTGTAATCCGCCATCCGGGGTATCTCCGATCCAGGGTCATTCGGTTGTCCGCGCCCGCCACGGCGCTCCGGACAGCATGTGACATGATAGCCCACCCCGGGCGCAAATCTCATTTGCTCATGGCGCCATCGAATTTCCGGAAGCCGTGGGGAAAGCTGGGCTGTTGCAGCGATTTTCGCCTAGCAATCCTTATTGGAACCGTTCATACGGTCGCCTCGGCGCTTTTCATCCTGGGCTACACGTGTTTCGGTATGCGGGTTTCCGCTCGCCGCGCGCCTCCCCCCAATGCAAAAGTATGTTTGGCTCGCATGTTGCGGGTCGCCGGGTGCGAGGAGAGACCCGATGTCGGTCGGCACGGTTAAGTGGTTCAATTCTACCAAGGGCTATGGCTTCATTCAGCCGGAAGATGGCTCGGCGGATGTGTTCGTGCACATCTCGGCGGTCGAGCGTGCGGGCCTGGGCGGCCTCAATGAAGGCCAGAAGGTGACGTTCGATCTGGAGCGTGGCCAGAAGGGCAAGATGGCCGCGGTCAACCTGAAGGTCTGATCAAAGCCGGACGGCTAGCCCGATGCACCGCCGCGTGCATCGGATGCTGGTGTGCAGGATTTGCTAGTGTAACGTCCGAGTTTGGATTTCGCTCGGCGGCGGCCGGAAAAGTCGTGCGTGTTTCGGAAGAGCTGAGCGAGCCTGCTGTCTCACCGGCTTCCGCCCAACCCCTTGGACTGTGGCGGACAGGCGGCAATGCGTGTGAAGGGGAAGCTGTATCTTGGGCATGAAGCCGAACTACAATCAGCAGCGTGCAGAGCGTGACCGCCTGAAACGCCTCAAAAAGGAAGAAAAGGCGCGCGAGCAGGAAGACGCCCGGCAACGTCGCCGCGCGGAGCAGGCCACCGGTGAGGCGGACTCCGCGGCGCCATCGCAGGATGATCCCAGCGCCTGACCTGTCTGCCGCCACGCCTTGAGCCGGGATCCCTGACCAGGGATCATTGATCCGTATCCTTGACCAGGATCAAGGCCCGCCCGTCGCGCTGAGCCCATTGTTCGCGAGGTGACAAGACCCGCGAACACAGGAGCCTGCGCATGAAGGCGCGTGACGTGATGACGACCGATCTCCGGACGGTCGGGCCAGATGCAGGCATCGATGCCGTTCTTGCCGTCATGACGGAGCGGCGCGTGAGCGGCGTTCCCGTGGTGGACGACGCCGGGCTGCTCGTCGGCATCCTGACGGAAGGCGATCTGCTGCGCCGGGTCGAGACTGGCACGGGGCAGCGGCTGCGGCCGCTGTTCCTCGACCTGCTGATGGGCGCCAGCCGCGAGGCCGTCGATTACGTCCGCACCCACAGCCGGCGGGTCGCCGATCTGATGACCACCCATGTGTTCACGGTGACCGAGAACGTTCCGCTGAGCGAGGTGGTGAGCCTGATGGAACGGCGGCGGATTCGCCGCGTTCCCGTGGTGCGGGAGGGGCGGCTGGTCGGCGTCGTGAGCCGGTTCGACCTGATCGCGGCGCTGGGCCGGGCGCTGGCGGCCTTGCCCCCGCCGACGGCCTCCGATGCCGAGATCGCCGCCAAGGTCGAGCAGGTGCTGCGGACAGCGCATTGGCTTGCGCGGAGCAGCGTCGGCGTCCGGGTCGAGAATGGCGTCGCCACGGTGGAGGGCATCATCCACGACGAGCCAATTCGCGATGCGATCCGGGTTGCGGTGCAGAACGTCTCGGGCGTGACCGCCGTCGATGACAAGATAGCCTTCGTCGAGCCGGCGACGGGCGCCATCATGCCGCTCTAGCCGCTCTAGCCGCTCTAGCCGCTCGGGCCGCTCTGGCCGATCCGGGCGGACCGGGGCCGGCAAGGCCATGCGCGCGGCTTATAGACGCTGGCAGACAGCGCGCCCGCGGTTGCTGGACGAAAGCTCTACGGATTCGTAGTCCATACGGGTTGATCTCATCATTACTGCGGATCAGACAGCGAAAGCCTGGGCAGAGCGTGCCGTCGCGCGCTAAAGCTTGCACAGGGCCGGTTCCGAGAGGACGGCGTCCTGGCCCGAGCCCGGCCGATGCACGGCTTGCGGACCTCACATCCGGAGTGGCGGCGTTGCCGCCGGTTTGCAGTGTGTCGATTGGCGCAGAGGTGACTTTGCGGTCCATCGCGATGACAGTGGCTCCTCTGGAACCACCAGCCCATCGAAACCTATTTGCATGTTCCTTAGCAGCGGATGTCTTGATGACGGCGGCCCAGACTCACCCGATCCTTGTGACCCATAGCGGGCGCTTTCATTGCGACGAGGTCTTTGCGTACGCCGTCCTTCGCCTGGCCTTGGGGCTGACCGAAGCGGGACGCGACCATACGCTCATCCGCACCCGCGACCCTGCGGTGATCACCTCGGCCGATATCGCCTGGGATGTGGGCACGGTCTTCGACCCGGCGGCGGGGCGGTTTGATCATCATCAGCGGGGCGCGCCGCTGCGCCCGGATGGCACCCCCTATTCCGCCGCGGGGCTTATCTGGCAGGTCTATGGGGAGCGCGCCGTCGCGGCGCTCCTGGCGCCGTCAGGCTCCGACCGCTTCGCGCCCGAGATCGCGGCCGAGCTTGACGAAACCGTGCTGCGGCGCATCGACGAACTCGATAACGGCATCTCGTCACACGGCCCGGTGGTCGATGACCTCCTTGGCCTTGGCCGGCTGATCGGCGATTTCAACCCGGTCTGGGATCGCCCGGGGGCGGCGAGCCCCCAAGGCGGCGATGGAGCTTTCCGGGAGGCGGCCATCCTGGCCGATGGCGTGCTTCGCCGGCGGGTGGAGACGCTGCGGGCGCGGCTGGAGGCCGATGCGGCCGTGCTGGCGGCCCATGCGGCAGGCGCCGATCCCCGCATCCTGGTTCTTGATCGCGGCATGCCCTGGAAGACGGCTGCGTTCAGGCATGACCTGCCCGTGATCTTCGCGGTCAGCCCAGCCGCCAACGGCAACTGGATGATCGATACCATGCCGCCCGAGCCGGGGTCCTTCGCCCAGCGCCTTGCCCTGCCCGAGGCCTGGGCGGGGCTCGAAGGCGCGGAACTGGCCGCGGCCTCGGGCGTCGGCGATGCCGTCTTCGTTCACGTCCGCCGGTTTGTCGGCGCTGCCCGCTCCCGGACGGGCGCGATCGAGATGGCACGTCTCGCCCTCACCGCGACCTGAGACGCAACGGCTGCGCGAACGGTTCTTTTTTGATGAGAAAAGAACCCCAGAAAAACTCTCGTCGAGGACCATCGCCGCGAACCACGACAGGATCAGAACGCGCTCCATTCCTCCTTCGCTTCGGCCATGGCGGGGGCGCCGGCTCTGCCCGGTCGCGATGCCTTCGGCAGTGTGGCCGGGGCCTTGTGAGCCGCTGCCGGGCGCCGTGAGGCCGGCCGCGGATCTTCCACAACCATGCCGATCTTGAACTGCGCCACGAGCTGCGCCAGGGCTTCGGCTTCACGGCCGAGGCTGTGGCTGGCGGCCGTCGACTGCTCGACCATCGCCGCGTTCTGCTGCGTCACCTGATCCATCTGGTTGACGGCCGCGTTGACCTGGCCGAGGCCGGTCGCCTGTTCCTGCGCCGAGGCGGCAATCTCGCTGACAAGGGCGTTCAGCTGCTCCACCTGCGCGACGATGCGCGCCAGCGCCTTGCCGGTTTCGCCCACCAGCCGCACGCCGCTCTCGACCTGCTGGCCGGATGCCGAGATCAGCGCCTTGATCTCCTTCGCGGCATCAGCCGAGCGCTGGGCGAGCGCACGCACCTCGGTGGCGACCACCGCGAAGCCGCGCCCCGCATCACCGGCCCGCGCCGCCTCCACCCCGGCATTGAGCGCGAGCAGGTTGGTCTGGAACGCGATCTCGTCGATCACACCGATGATGTTGCCGATCTGGCGGGCCGAGCTTTCGATCCCGCTCATCGCGGTCACGGTGTCGTTGACGACGGTCTCGGAGTGCTGGGCATCCGATTTGGCGGAGTCCGCGGTGACGCGCGCCTCCTTGGCGTTCTCCGCGGTGCGGCGCACGGTGGCGGTGATCTCATCCAGGGCGGCGGCGGTCTCCTCCAGGCTGGCCGCCTGCTGCTCCGTGCGGCGGGAGAGGTCGTCCGATGCCTGCGTGATTTCCCCGGAGCCTGACCGAACGCCCTGCGTGGTCGTGGCGATCGCCTTCAGGGTATCCTGCATCTTCGCCATTGCCGCGTTGAAGTCTGCCCGCAGCGACTCGTATTCGGTGCTGAACTGCGTCCCGAGCCGGAACAGCAGATCACCGGAGGACAGCTTCTCGAGCCCCGCGGCGAGCGACTCCACGACGAAGGTGGTCTGCTGCGCGACCGCCGCCCGGTGGGCTTCCTGGCGGCCACGCTCCTCCTCGGCCTGCGCCCGCTGCGCCGCGGCTTCGGCCTCCAGGCGCACCTTCTCCTGGCCATTGTTCCGGAAGATGGCGACGGCGCGGGCGATGCCGCCGACCTCGTCACGCCGTTCCGCACCCGCAATTTCGGCGCCGTAGTCGCCGCCCGCGAGGCGCGCCATGGTCGCCAGCTGCTGCCGCAGCGGCATGATGATCCAGCGCCTGATACCGCCGAACGCGATCAGCCCGACCAGGACCAAACCGCTGATGATGCCGGCATAGGTGAGCATGATCGTCCCGCCCGTCGTGGCGGTCAGGGCGTTGTTCTCCCTGCCGGTCTCAGCGATCAGGCGGTCGTTGAGATCGCTGATCGCCTGGATGATGGGCGCGAATTTTGGTTCGCAGCTGGCGAGATATTCCTTCTGCGCGGCGAGGGTCTGGGCATCGGTGCTGGCCGCGTAGCCGTCTTTATAGGACTGAGCGCACTGGTTGCTGATCACGTCGATCCCATTGGCCGTGATCTCATTGAGCGCCGCGGCATGGGCGGGCGCGGCGGCAGCAGCCTTGTTCATCAAATTCGTGAACTGGCTTAGAGATTCGTCCATCTCGCGCTTCAGCTGCGCGAGATCGGCGGGGTCGGTGGCAATCTGCGTCACCGCAATGGCGGCGCGGGCGGCTTCGAGGCGGCGGCTGGCGCGCGCGGCGGCGACTGCCGCGGTATCGTTGCCGGACATCAGCGCGCTGTAGCTGTCATCGATGTGCCGCATCTGCCCGCAGACGTAATAGGCGACCCCGAGAACGAAGAGCCCCAGGAGGGCGAGTATCAGCATCATCTTTTGCGTGATGGATAGGTTCTGCAAAGCTCTCTCCTGGTGCCGGGGCGGGATGGGCGCAAGACAATGGACAGTCGCTGCGAACGATCTGGGCCTTGGCGGATGATTGCAGAATTTTACTTATGAAACGTTAAAGCAGGAGCAGAGAGATTGGCCGGCGACACGTGGAAGGAGAGACCGATGCGGTTTGGCATCGAGATCAAGTTCCGGGTGTTTGGGTGGCGGCTCAGTGTCAAGCTGAGCCGCCGGTAGCCCAACCGGAGGTGGGTCGCCGAAAGGCGGCTCTCCTCTCCGATACTAGAAGCGCCGTGGACGCCCTGCAAGCATGTCGAGGCATCGGCATGGCAGGGAAACCTTGCATCGCGCGCCCTCGAATGAGAGGAGTTCCCGACCCACACGGGGCGGGAGAGAGGCGATGATCAGAGCCTTGCGCGCGATCGGTATCGGGCTGGCCGCCCTCGTCGCCGTCGGCTGCTGCGCCGTGCTGATCGGCGGTCCGGGTCTGTTTCCGAAGGTCGCGGCGCTGCTCGGGGTCGCGCCGCCCGATGCCGGCGGAGACGGAAGCCTCGCCGGGGTCTCCATCGGCGGTCCCTTCACGCTGACCGATGCCCGGACGGGCGCCACGGTCACCGACGCGAGCTACCGCGGCCGCTGGATGCTGGTCTATTTCGGCTATACTTTCTGCCCCGATATCTGCCCCACCGACCTGCAGAAGATGGTCGCGGCCCTGACCACGGCCGGCGCGGCCTCCACGCGGATCACGCCCATCTTCATCACCGTCGACCCGGCGCGTGACAGCGCCGTGCCGCTCGCCCGCTACGTGGGGCTGTTCAGCCCGAAGCTCGTCGGCCTGACCGGCGACCAGGCTCAGATCGATGCCGTCGTCCGCGCCTACCGGGTCTTCGTCGAGAAAGCCCCACCCGCGAGCGCGGGCGCGCCCTACCTCGTGAACCATTCGGCTTTCATGTACCTCATGAACCCGGCCGGGAAACTCGCCGCCATCTTCCCGCCGGACATCAAGACCGCGGATCTTGCCCACCAGCTGGCCGCCGATACCGCCGCCCCGCCCGCGAGCTGAGACTTTAGCGGAGGGTGAGCGTCGAGCCGCGCCGGAGGATGGCCTCCGCAGCCTCCGTGAAGCCCCCGCCATTTTGCCGGTCATCATGCAGGACGAGGCCGGGGTGAAGGCGGAATTCGGCCCGCCCGCCCTTGATGGCCTGAAGCAGCACGATGCGCGGCTCCCGCCCCGGTTCAAGCCCGATCGCCTTCGGCCACAGCGGGAAGAGCACGGCGGAGCCGCAGTTGGCCGCCGTGAACGCGGCCAGGCTCTCGGGGACCGCCCGTGGCGGCAGGATGAGGGTGAGGGTGCCGCGCATCCGCAAGGGCCCGGCCATGGCCGCGATCCAGGCGGCGGCGAGGCCCGCCGATGCCATCTTGGCCCGCTGCTTCAGCGCCCCGGAGGGCAGCGAGCCCGCATCGTCGTGCCACGGCGGATTCGCCATCGCGTGGTCGATCTCGCCTACCGTGCCGGCCAGGGCGCGGACATCACCGGTGAGGACCGTAGCACCCCGCTGCCCGTTCGCGGCGAGGTTGCCGGCCGCTAGGGCCGCCATGGCGGGTTCGATCTCGATGCCGACCGCCGCGACGCCCGGTACGCGATGCGCCAGGCAGAGCAGACCCGCGCCGGCGCCGGTGCCTGCCTCCATCACGCGCTCGCCAGCCCGCGCCGGGATGGCCGCGGCCAGAAAGACGGGCTCGATCCCGGTGCGGTAGCCCTCGGCCGGCTGGGTGTAGCGGATGGCGCCACCCAGCAGCGTCCCCTCCGTGCGCAGAATGACGTCCATGCCGCAGGCTCCAGACCCGAGGTAACTATTCCGAAATTTGCAGGCCTGTAAGGCTGCCGGTGGGCGCCAGCGCCGGTCAGCGCATGACGCAGAGGCGGTAGCGATCCCCGGCGATTTGTGCGATGCCGGGCGCGGCCGCACAATGGCCTGCGGCGGACTGCTCCGGTCCGCTTCTGACCCCTACCGGAAGGGCTTGAGCTTGGGCAAGATTGCCGGCGTATCGTCACCTCCTATCGCCGCTGCGGGAAAGCCGCAGCAGGACGCCCTGTCTGTGCTCCTCAGCCTTCTGCAAGGCGACATGGATGCCTGCGGCCGCACCATTATCGCCCGGATGGATAGCCCCGTGGCCCTCATCCCGCAGCTCGCCGCCCATATCGTGGCTGCCGGCGGCAAACGCCTGCGGCCCCTGCTGACGCTCGCGTCCGCGCGGATGTGCGGCTATGTCGGGGGTGAGCGGCATGTGCATCTGGCCGCCTGCGTGGAGTTCATCCACACCGCCACCCTGCTGCATGACGACGTTGTCGACGAAAGCAAGCTGCGCCGTGGCATGGCCTCGGCCAATGCGGTCTTCGACAACAAGGCGCCGGTCCTGGTGGGGGATTTCATGTTCACCCGCGCCTTCCAGCTGATGATCGAGGACGGCTCGTTGCACGTGCTGCGCATCCTGTGCGACGCGGCGGCCACGATCGCCGAGGGCGAGGTGCTCCAGCTCGTGACCCAGCATGACCTGACGACCACGGAGGAGCGCTACCTCGACGTGGTGCGTGGCAAGACGGCGGCGCTTTTCGCCGCCGCCGCCCAGGTCGGGGCGGTCGTCGCCGGCCGCCCGCTCGCGGAGGAGGATGCGCTCGCCACCTACGGGCAGAACCTCGGCATCGCCTTCCAGCTGGTCGATGACGCGCTGGACTACGCGGCCGACGAGGCCGTGCTGGGGAAAAGCGTCGGCGACGACTTCCGCGAAGGCAAGATCACCCTGCCGGTGCTGATCGCCTACCAGAAGGGCAGCGGGGATGAGCGACGCTTCTGGCGCCGCACCCTGGAAGAGGGCCATCACAGCGACCATGACCTCGCCCATGCCATGCAGTTGCTCGAGCGGCACGGGGCGATCGACGAGACCCTGGGCCGCGCCGCGCGATTCGTGCGTGAGGCGCAGACGGCCCTGGGCATCTTCCCGCAGTCGCCGCTGCGGCAGGCCCTGATCGATGTCGCATCCTACACGATCAATCGAGTCCATTGACGCGCGGTCATGCCGACCCACCTCCCTGACTCGATAAACCGGAAAGGTGTCCTTCCATGGCCAGCGCGCCCAAGCCCTCCCATCCCCACACCCACAAGACCCGCAACGACCTCGAGGACAATGCGAAGAAGGTCTCCATCGACATCCTCAACGCGAGGCTGGCAGATGCGATCGACCTCGCCCTGATCACCAAGCAGGCCCATTGGAACCTCAAGGGGCCGCGCTTCATCATGATCCATGAGATGCTGGACGGCTTCCGTGACCAGATCGACGAGCATGTCGACACCATGGCCGAGCGCGTGGCGCAGCTCGGCGGCACGGCGCTGGGAACCAGCCAGGTCGTCGCCGGCAGCACGACCCTGAAGCCCTATCCGACCGACATCTACAAGATCGAGGATCATCTCGCCGCCCTCATCGAGCACTACGCCGCCGTCGCCAACGCGGTGCGCCACGCGATCGACGAGACGGACGAGGCGGGGGATGCGGATACCGCCGACATCTTCACGGCCGTGTCCCGCGATCTGGACAAGTCGCTGTGGTTCCTTGAGGCGCATGTGCAGGAGCCGGCCTGATCTCAGACCCCGGGCGCGCCCCTCATCACGGGTGTGCGACGGGGATCGTTTTGCTTCGGATTTGGATGACAC
>Ga0116230_10001334_pt1 | contig 23301 bp, 12 predicted proteins | sample S1TSphfallax_3_FD_88678 | JGI IMG/M metagenome (GOLD analysis project Ga0116230, IMG submission 88678) | Host-associated microbial communities from peat moss isolated from Minnesota, USA - S1T2_Fd - Sphagnum fallax MG | ecosystem: Host-associated > Plants > Peat moss > Unclassified | place... | reverse complement strand
TTTGACTCCCGGCCCTTCTTTTGCCCATAACTTGGGCGACAGATGTCCAAATGGCCAATGCGAGGCCATTTTCGATATCTACGCTTCAAGACCTTTCCAACGACACTAAGAACACCTCAATGCGAGGTGTTTTGGGCCTTTCTGTCGAACCCTAAACATTCGGGAGTCCCGGAGGACTCCAAATCCTCACTTTTTCCAAGTGTTGGGCTTCACCCCCACACTTGACCAAAGTAGGGTTGCGACATGACCCCATTATCACCAAAACACAGCAACCTTGAAGTAACGACCTTTTTGTTTCTAGTCTCATTTTGTTATGAAGGAGTTCATAATCAACAAAGTCAAGTTATTAGCCCAAAAAAACACTTATGGGTGTAGTCACATTAACACAAATGACAACAAGTGTAACTAGTGTTTAGTTTTTCATGTTTAGAAATGGTAATTTAATTTGGTGTTGAAAGTTTTTTTTAAAATATATATATAATAAGGTTCATAATATATCATTGGAATGTGTGAATTAATTTGAAAAATATGTGATGAATAATAAGCACTCATTAAGCACTATAACAAGTGTTTTTTAGCATTGAAAAAACTTATAAATAAACTTCAAAACTTTTGAAATTATATATATTTTGAAATCTTTTACATAAACTTTGATATAATAATATTAAAAATTTATAAATTGTTTGAATTTTTTTGAAGATTTTTTAAAAATATTTTTTAAAAAAATTCCCCAAAAGTAGTCTTAAAAGCAAGTGGGTGTGGCTCTTGTTATCCCATTTGCACCTTTATTGTGCATTCAACAACAATAGTATTTGATATTAGAATCATGCATAATGTAAAGATTCACACATGCCCAATTTATGTTATCCACAATTGTGACTTCATCATAATTGAGAAAGACAAAGTTGGAATTTTGGATAAAAAAATTAATAGTTAATTACAATGGAAAGGTTATAATGGAATAGTTATAAGATTTGATAACCACTCCAATTAATAATTTGTTCATATTTGCTCCAATTTCATAATACAATGATATATTGGGATGTAAACCACGATTAATTAAAAAAAATTGTTACAAAATGTTTTTCAAACATCCACCATGATATATCAAAGTTCCATGTAGGTGTTGAAACTTGTCAAATTGTGACAATTTTTTGTCTACACTATAGCATGCATTCACCCAAAAGAAAAAACCCACAATTAAGTCCCACCCACAAGCCACACACACCTCATCCTTTCCTACATTTTAAGCCTTTATATAAATTTTCAACCAATGTTTTTAGGGGTCAAATCAAAGTTTCAAAAATTCATATAAGGGTTGGAAATCCTCATAATCAATCATTGGCTTACATTTATTCAATAGGTTAAAATAGTTGCAAAGGGTGGAAGCACATTATGGGGGGACCAACTTAAATAGTTTCATGACACTTGCAAAATGTTGCATTTAATTTTGGATCTCACTTTTAATGTTTGGGCTTGATATTTTGATTTTCACAAAGTTAATGTTATCTAATATTATTTGAAAAAAAAATTCAAAGATTAAATTCAAAGAAAAATGGCTATGGTTTATAGTATGTGTAGTATAATAGAACCCATTTATGTTTTTGGTTGCACTAGGTTTGGGTTTTAATTACTCAACCAAAAAATGATTGAAATGAAAATTTAAAAAATGAGCCATTTCACATATCTTGTCATCTTCCATTTGAAAGTGATTGTTTGTTAGAATGTTAATTTATCACATACTTATGGTCATCACCTTGAGAATCATCAATTTGTGATATGATAATGATTAAACTCTTCACATGGTTCATAAACTTATTCCAATCATATGGAATCAAAATGTTTAGTAGATACTACAAATTTCATAAAGACTAAAAAGCATTTCAATCCTTTCTTGAGTATATTTTCATTTTTTAGTACGGTGTGACATATTTTTTTGACACAAAAATATATTCTACCATCACATCATATGGGAAAAAAAATGTAGTTTCTTTGGCATTTGACTTCTTTGGGTTTTGACTTACCGTAATATGCAAAAACATTGTGAAAATCCTTCATAACAATAACATGGTTGAAGTTCAATTATGGGACCCCTAAAAAACAATACAACATGACAACAATCTTGGCTCCCCCATAGTGTGCTTTCACTTCAAATTGAACAAGTTTTGTCTATATTTTGATACTTGACCACTATTCAACTATTGGAGGATAATGGTTGTAAAAAGTTGACCATAAGAAATCTCATTTTTTTCAAGCATACATTTTGGATCCATGATCCAATTACCATTAGAACCATTCTTCTTACAATGCATGTTTATCTATATAGTAAGAAGCAAGGTTGTGAGGGGCCTTGGGAACTCACTTTTCATATTTTTGGAAACACCTAAAATAAAAAGGCACTTTTAAATTTGCTATGAGATAATGGCATGGTTTAGGTATATTTTAGATATATTCTCATAATGAATTATAAACACCCTAGTTACATTGAAATAAATTATATTTCATATTTTTTTTGATAAGTTGTACCTTATATTATTTTGCACACTATTTGTAATAAAATGGAAATGACCTCTTCAAAAGGGGCAAGATTTTCCATTAAATTTTTTTTTTTAACTTGAATTTTTTTTATAAGATTATGGGATTCATGGAGAAGATCATAAATACATTGCACATTTGTGACAAACGCCCAAAACCTCAAATCATTTCCAACCAAAATACCCACCCTAAAAAACATGTAAAAAACCTAAAACTTCAAATGGTTTCCAAAAACATGGTGGACTTAATTAGTCTAAATCAGTATGGGATTTTAAAAGTGAAAAACTTCCACCCCACCCTAATCATTTCACGTGCTTAAAGTTATGTCACTATAAGGTCATTATATAATCATCATGTTTCAGTATTAATTGATGCTATTCATTATTAATTGACATAATTCACTATAGTAAATAACTTTTTTTTAATCTTGTTTTAAATACTTTAGGCTATTGTACATTAGGCTATTTTAGGGCACTTTACCCTAAGTTATTTTTCCCTAAATTATTTATGGGTATTTCACCCTAGGCTATTTTATGTTATTTGCAACTATTCTAAATTAATCCATTATAAATACTTTACGTTATTCCACCCAAAGTTATTTTAAAATATTTACCTTAGGTTATTCCTGGTTGTTCTAAATTATTCTAGGTTATTCCGCCCGAGGTTATATTAGGGTAATTTACTTTAGACTATTTAAAGCTAAATTATATAAGTTATTCCACCTTAGGATATTTTAAGTTATTTTACCCAAGGTTATTTTCAACTATTAAATTTTATTTCATCTTAGGTTATTCACCATGGTGAATAGCTTCAAGCATAATAACAAAAAAAAGAACTTAGGGTCAAATAACCTAGAATCAATAAGCATAGTTCAAAATAAAATAGCCAAAAATAACCTAAAGTGGAATAATTTAGAATAACCAAGAATAGTCCAAGGTAGAATAGCCAAAAATAACATAAGGTAAAATATGAAAAAATAATCTAAGGTGGAATAACCTATTAATTTTTTTTTAAAAAAGTGAAATGATTTAAACTAACTTATGGTGAAAATTAATCTAAATATTCTTCTATAAGATTTTATATCTAGTAGAACTAATGTTGTATTGGTATATATGGTGAAATTTGGGTATATGATATTGGTATCAATATTAATATTGAAAAACCTACCAATCATGAATGCCTTAAAGCAATACATTGAACCTTATATCAATACCAATGGCATGAGATTGGGGTAATATTAATTATATATTTGATTTGTACCATTATCAATATCATGTTTATATTTGCCATATACTGAGAAAAAATCAACCTAGCTTCAATTTAATACTAATATTTATGAAGTATGAAAAAAAACCAATATCAAGATGAATATGGTATGTTCAAAAGTTGATACCAATTCCAACATTAATGAAAATCTTTTATAAGTATTTATTGATTCATAATTTGTTTCACTAGTAGAAAACTCCCCCTTTTGCAACCACATTTTCAATTACATCTTGACCATAAAACATAGTTGATAGTAATAAAAACAATTGAAAAGTATTTTTTGCAATTGAAAAATGTTTTTCTAAACTACAAACCAAAAAAATTAACAAGTACAAGTTGACAATGACATTCTAGTTCAAAGAGTTTGCCATGTGTCAACATCACATCAATAGCCATCATAAACCATTTTAGTTGCAAACTATCTTATCAACCTAGTTGCGAGATGTTGTTAACTTCCTTCGACTAATGGATGAACTTTATCTACTAACTATATATGACATCAACAAAATATTCATTTGCAATTTTGATTACATTTCAACTATGTGAATTGCATGTTTAACCAATGATGTGGTGACACATGGCACATCCAAAACGTTCCACCATTGATTAACCATAATAAAAATTAAGTCAAAAGGTAAACTATATTGCAATTATGATGGTCAATGCATTTGGCCATTGGTGGGATGACATATGGCATAACTTAAGCCTATCTATGTACAAGTGTCGAAACATAGGTGACCATTTGATTACCTAGGCAACACCTAGGTCTAAACATGCCCCCCAAGTCTAAACTTAGATTAAAGCTAAACCCAAACACTTAAGCTAGGCCTAGACATAAGTAGCTACTTAGCTTAAGCTAGGGTTAGACCTAAACACTAGATTAGGCATAGACCTAAATAAATAAATAAATCCTATTTTACTTAATTTAGCTTATAAGGTTGAGCATTTTTCAAGGGCACATCCCGAATGGCTATAACATTTTCATGTTTACATTGATTCTTTGTTGTCCTAGTGCACTCGGTAATATAGAATTTGGATTATTTACATGCAAGCCGAACAATATGGGACAAACATTTTGGTTGCCACCTTGGGAAGGCAAGCTTAAAAACACACATATGCCTAGAACTAAACATTTCCAGATCTTTCTCATTTCTTGTCCGATTTGAGTGATGTAAAAAGCAGCATAAGCCCCAATGTAAGCTTTACATTATCTTTTCAAGCTCTAGAAGCAAAGGAGCAACAAAAAAGAAGCATAGAACATGTTAAAATCAGATAATGTATTTTTTCAAAAAATGACCCATTATTTTATAATGTCATATTTTCTTCATTTCTTATTCATTTTGCGTGATCTAAAGAACTATAGGTGAACCAAGCTAAGTTTTACATTACTTCTTTAAGTTTCAAAGGCAAAGGATGACTAGAAAAGAACCACAAAGAACGAATGTACTAAATTTTAATGTGAATTAGGCCTATAACCAAACACTTCCTCGCCTACTTTCAATGCTCATATCTTTTTCAGTTTTAATCTATTTTGAGTGATTTAAGTGGCCATGGCTGCACCAAGTCAAGCTCTAAAACATCATTTTGAGCCCAAAAAACAAAGGAAGGATGTATTAAGATTTAAAATTTTCTAATATCTTAAGTGTATGGTGGTCGACTAGTTTACTTTAGTTGTAACCATGTGATAATGTAATTGCAACTTAATTAGTTGCAACCTTGTTGCAATTGAATTACAACTTAGTTTTAATTTACTTAAACTTAATGCTAAACTAATACTTTACCTAACCTAGGTTTATTTTTTATGTTACTTACATGTACTAAATATTTAGCAACAATTTTATAATTCCAACAAAATTATTATTAATATATTTTTATATTAAAAGTTGAATATTTATTAATATTTCATTAGATATAATAAAGTTGTATAATATTTGGAATTTTTTATATACATAAATAAAATAATAATAAATAAAGTTATAAATAATTGAAAAAATACTATTGTAGCTAATATAAGCTAAGTTGTAATTTAACTATTATTATTTGTATTATTAACTAACTTGTTATAACTACTATAAATTAATATAATGCACATTGAGTAAAGATAAAATATAGTAAAACTATTGAGGTAAATTCAATAGTGCTAAAATCAACATATGTTTTGAAATCACAAAATTGTTTATTAAATGTTCCTATTAATTGTGCCAATTATTATTATTAATTACTATAAAATAAACTCATAATGAAATAAATAGATCCAAGATATATTCAAACCAATAGTAAGGTTACAATAACTATTAATCCCAAAAAATCATTATATCACATTAATTAGACATTAAATTAACTACTACATCAATTCCAAATAATCATAATTATGTTTGATTACTTATGTTGCAAATTTAGCTTTAAATTACATAGAAATAACTATTATTACATGTGTTGAACATATTGTTATTAACTTGTACTTCAACACACATTATTTTATACTTATACTTCAATTTATTAAATTTTATTTTAATATTAAATTTATTATTTAAATGAAAAAACTATTTGCATAGTAACATAATTCCAATTTTTACTAGTTCACATTTTTTTATTTAAAATTTTTATTTAGGGTAAGAAGTATTTGGCAACGAGTGTGAGGTAGTGGGTAGGAAGGAACTAGTCTTATGAATTTGTCAATGATGAATTTTGCACAAAGTTGTGTTTTCATTATAAAATGTGTTGAACATTGCAAAAATTAGATCAATTTTGCAAAAAAAGAAAACCAAAACATTGAACTAGTAGGAAGGGGGAAAGGGGTGGTATTTAATAGGTGAATATTATTTAAGACATTGTGAATACCCCATGTTGATTATAAATTTTAATTAAAACAAACATTGAAATCCTTCATTTACACACACACACACACACACACACATATACATTTTTTTTCACAAATATAAATGCCTAATCCCATGTATGGTCCCACATTTCACTCTCAAAGCTAGGTAATCAATGTTAATATTCAATTTCTAACTATTGATACATGTATTGGGTAGGCTATACTGTTGACAAGATAATTTGGCCCAATAAAATGTAATCCATAAGGAACTTCTAGATTGATTCCTACCATTTTTATAATAATACAATTTTAAAATGCATTTTTAAAGGTGTTGGGTGCAATCATAGTTAAACAAATTAAAAACCATGTTTCATGACTAAAAAATTGTCAATTTGTCAAACATATTTACATAATGTCATTTTAATATCATGTTGATCTAAGAAATTTTTGTTAAATGATTTATATGAATGTTGAAGATTTTTTTTAAAATAATTTAATTTAATAAATCGAATTTGGTTTCAGTAAAGGACTTTTGAACTTTAAAAATTTATATATATTTTATAAAAGCACTATGCTAAAAACTCTTTTAATAATAAAAATTTGATGGGAAAAAAATTGAAATGATGATAACTTATGATACGCATCCACATTCGAAAACATTCATAATTTAAATATTGTGGTACTTGAAAATTTTAAAAATTCAAAATATAATTTTAGAATGTTCAACTTTGAAGAGTCATTTGCTAATGTAAATGGGTCATAGTATCATATGAACAAAATTGTAATTTATGATACACAAACTAAAGCTTAAAATAGTTATCATATTTTAACATGATTTGAAATTTTGATCATTTTTCAAAACAAAACATAAAATATGATAGAATTTATACATTAAAAAAAATCATATTTATTTATAAATGGTTAACAAAAATCATATAATTTATTGGGGGAATTGTAAATATTTTAAGAACATGTAGCCAAAATAATCCTTCAACAAATCCTTTTTATGTAAAAGTCAAAATGTCCATAAAAGGCCCATTTGTGGTTGAATCCTTTGTTATAGTTGGATCATTTGATTGTGATTGCACCCTATTCAAAGGTTTACTAAAAATGAGATGCATCTAAGGCCAGCCCAACAAGGAACATGTTAAGTATAATATAAATGCATTTAGAAATCAAGTTCATTATAATCATTATCTTTCATGTACACATTAGAACTTAGTCATAATATTTATATTACAACATAAGGTTGATATATGGGTGAATGCACATTAAGGTGGCTCACTTTTTGTCCTTTTATAGATTTCATACGTAGTGTATTCTACACAAATGCCACAAACACATTGTCAAATAATCAATTTGAAAAAAATATTTATGAATTTAGATTGCCAACTTGAATAAGAATATTTATTGAGGGGTGAAATTCAATAAACATACACCAATCATATAATGGACTTTTAAAGCGAGCATATGGACTATGGTTTAGGTTTTACATTAACAGTCAAATGTATTTTTTGTTATGACTTCATTTGAATATTTTTTAAGGGACTCAATATATGATACTTGATGGAAAAACGAATATGGGTTGAAAAAAATAAAACAAAAAATTAAAAAAAAAATTTAACCAACAAATAACTATGGATTTTTGAATGACCAAATTTGGACCTTATTTTCCTAAGTTCCTATTTTCGTCATTTTTTATTGGATTGATGTTTTCCCCCTCTAACATGTATGTCAAAGAATTGTCTAAATGGGCATCCTTTCATATGGAATTTATTAGTTGATTAATCGTCACATATGGCCCATTCAAAATTGGTTTTTAATTATTGTTAAAATATGAACTTTTGGGATTGGGACTCTTGTCGCTTTTGAGCCACCCTAACTTGCATCTACCCATATTCATATGTTCAACACGTTACTTTCCACTGTTTGTGCCCCTACCATTAGCCCAAAACAAAAATTGTGACAAACAATTTTGGAAATAAAAATTTTGTGTGGCTAATGAGAAGGTTCAACATGTATTCATGAAACGTCAATTTTTTTTCTTTTTGGGGGGGAGGGGACAAATATTTTATTATTATTATTTGTTCCATGACATTCTAATGGGGTTCCCAGGTTGTTCCCCAATACATTCCCAATTATAGGTTAGATTTATCCCATATAATTTGCCTCAAGTTCAATGTTCATGTATATAAATTGAAAAGGTGGTCCATAGATAAGTGTGTTTGTTTTTATTTTGCAACTAAGGTCCAAAGAGGTGTTTCTATTTGGGAACGCCCAATGTTCCAAAAAAAATGATGATGGGCCAATCAATATAGCTCCTTCAAAAAAAAAAACTTGTGATTTGACCCAAGAATTAATTAATATGAATCACACTTTGAACATAATTGTTAACAATGTTGGATTTTTTATTTAATGTATATAAAATTAGTTCAAACTAGTTTAATATTGATGCAATTTTTCTAAAAGTAAGTAACTTCTATGCATGTGGAATTGAATAATCCTCAAGTGTGCCATTCTTTAACCCTAAATGCTCTCTAGTGCAAACATACCCATTGAATAGTTGAAAAATCCCAATGGTGATTATTCGTTTTACGATATTTCAACTACGACTCAAATCAAACAATTTAATTATGTCTTTCTTTCTTAATAAGTTCACAAACCATTGCATAGCAACCTTGCTTTTTAAAACCAATGCATCTTTTGTAATAAACAAATTTGGTTTTCTCACTTGTTCTAGAATTTGGTTTCCTCTTTCAAGTCCTTCATGCATTCTTGGATCCAATTGGTAATCACTACATTTTGTGCATCATAAGGCAATGCAAGTCCTATGCAAAGTTGAGTATCAAGTTACCCATTCTTCCTACAACATGGGCACCCACCTTTAAGAGGATTGCAACACAATTACTAAATGAACAATTTTGGGCCTACTTTTGTTCTTCACAAACCTAATATCATCACATTTGTGATCATCCACAAACATGAATGCTGTTGATATGTTCACACAATAGCTAAACATGTACTATGTCAACCCCCATCAACATATTGAAATTGATGAGTTGACATTGTTGTTTGGTTCCTCTAATGATGTAGAAAATATTGCATGGTAGTTGTCATTGGTGCAATTGTTAGCATTTAACAATGCTTGCATTTAATGGGGGGTAAGAATAAGTAGAAAACCTAACATATGGTGTAGATTAGCATAATTGTTTGCTCACATTTTGGCCTAAGCTTCCTCACCAAATTATTCAACCTAGATTCAACTCTATTTTTTAGTGTGAAATATCACCAAAATGCAAAAAATGAAAAAATGACAACGAATATTTTGTTTCTATATTCCTTGTTTCTGAAATTTTTTGCCAAATTTTGAAAACATATTGAAAAAACGTTTCCTTAAAGTTTTTTTGAAAAATGTTAGTTCAACTATGATTCATCCAAAATAGAGCCATTGAGGGCTTCAAATAGATGTTATGCTAGCTCTTAAATCATGTGAGCCAAATTGATTAGCGATAGAAAACCAATACCCACCAACTTTCCATGAAAGATGGATGTTATGTGATTAAAAAATAGTTTGTTATTGAGTTCCAATCCCCTAACTAACCATGGTGGTTATATTTGTTGTTTTTTGTTATTAATTACTCAATTGTATCTTTTACTAGTGAATATTTTCCAAATTTCAACTTGAAAATATGATTTTGACTTATATAAACAAATTTTCATACGATAAATGGCCCAAATTTGCAAAATTTTGAATTAAAAAAATTCCAAATTGCTAGAGTCTTATCATCATTTTTAAAAGGTATGAATATAGAATTTGTTTTTCCCTTACTTTCATATCTACTATGTAGCCAACTTTGGTTACATTATTTTATGGATGATCCAATCAAAACCTATAACTAAGAGCCAAAGGTATTATTTTGGAAAAAGATTGCACATCCTTTTTCCCCAAAAGAACTTTTTCATGCAAATGAATTTTTGAATGAAATTTTTTGTAACTTGTTCTAATTGATATTTAAGTGTTCCCCAATGCATCACATTTTTTTTGTTAGTCATTATTGAATAAATATGAAAATTTAAAATTGTGTAAATTCCTTACAAATTCAATGTTTCATTTTGAAAAATGATCAAAATTTTATGTCATCTCCAAAAATTAAAATTTCACATTCGTTAGTTTTATTGAACTCTAAGCTATAACTTTTTTTCATATATCATGTACATTATAACCCATTTATATGTGGTAAAGGACTCTTGAAGTTTTAAAGTTTTGAAGCAATTTTGAAACATTGTTTGAATTTTTAAAGTTTTAGAATTCCACATTTTTAAAAGTATAAATGCTTTTTGAATGTGGCTAATATATTCTTATATTCTATATTTTTTCAATGATTTTAAAAATATTATATGAGTCCTTTTGATAGTCCTTTGCAAATTTGGTTCCATTTGACGTAATAGGAATAAATTTTCAAACGTTCTAAATTAAAACCAAAACTTAAAATTGGATCAAAGGATTTTTTACTCTAAGTTCCTTGACATTCATGTGAGGGAAAAATGACTAACTTGTCATGATTACTATGGTTTTCAATGGTAATAAATTTTTTATTTTTTTTATTTTGACTAATTATGTCTAACATCTAACACCCTTTTTGGCTCCTAGTTATGTGTTTTGACTTGATCATCACTTTGATCACATCACAAAATCTTTGAAAAAACCCCTGACCTACCCCCATCAATTCAAAATATGTCATTAATAGGCAGTAAAAACAACCTTGACCTATCTTTGTGTTTTTTGTGGCAAACTTTTGCAACTTAGCAAAATACAAATTCAAAAAATGAAAAAAAAAAAGATTTGTGAGTTTTACAAAAAAAATTCTAATTTTTTTATATAAAAATAATTAAATTAACCACATCTAGACCTAGGCTTTCCTAGGTTGCCACTTGTTGTACCACACCTTTGTAAAAATCCTACAACCCACCTAAGAAAGTGGCCATTTAATGTTAATTAATTCAAGGGATTTTCATTAATGGACGTACTTGAGGAATTTGAAAAAAAAAGGTCAATACCTATGCATTAAACATCTAATAATTACCCAATATGATAGTCCCTTGGTAGTTTCAACACTAATTAAATTATTTGTAGAAATGTTGAAATTTTCAAAAAGTATTTTTTTCAAAGAACATAGAAATTGTGAAGGAAAATAAAGAATCTATAAAAATATTTAATATTGACATGGAATTTTCAAATTTAATTAATTTTTGAGCAAACATATGTTAAAGGCCACCCTTATACTATAATACCATTTTCTTGTGATGTATATTTTTAGATAACACCTATTGCTCACATAATTGGTTATAAAGAAGAAACATGCTCGAGGTTGAACCACAATTCAAACATAATAAACATCTAATGGATCATGTGTTAATGTGTGTTGGTTCACTTTAACCCAAATAACTTAGTTTGCATTTTTGCAAAGTTATTTGTGGTTTTACTAGGTTCAAATTAAAATATAAATAAATCCATGTTTTAAGGCACATCTTACTTTTTGGACAAATTTCAAACCTTGTATGTGCATTGTGGGAATTCGCAAATCTTGTACCTTGAGGAACTTGTTTTTAGAGATAGTTAGGTTTCTTTTTCCCACTCTATGATATCAAAAATTTGGCAACTTTTTCAAAAAAGAGAAGCATACATAGGATAATATATATTTTAAAAATATGACATAGGATTGTACCCCCTATTGATGTTATCCTCCCTCTCTAAAGGTAGGTTTTCTTTGTTAGGTGAAGTAAATAAGAATAATTTAATTTCATGTGAGCAATAGATACACATGATGTTTAAATTATGCATTTTGATCTAAGGTCCATAAGCTTCAATTCAAACCAAGATAACAAAATTGAAACTTGGTTTGGGTACTTCATACCTATTGTGATTCATATTAAGTAGTTCATGGGTGCTTTCATAATTTATTTATTTTTTGGAAGACCTTTAATCATTGGCCATCATCAATTTTGTTGGAACATTGGGGTGTGATTCCCTTTGATGGGAGTACCTCTTTGGACCCTGATTGCAAAATAGAAACAAAAGTATTCCCCCATAGCCCACCTTTTCAGTTTATATACATGGGAGTTGAACTTTGGGCAAACAATATGGGATAAAACCAATTTGCTATTGGGAACATCTTGGGGAATATATTTGAAAACATTTTGGGAACATGATAAAAACACAAAATTGAGAACAAAGAAAAAACCAAAAAAATCCTCTCCCCTTCCCCCTTTCAAATAGAAAAGAACTAGACCATTCATGAATGCATGTTAAACGTTCTCATTGATTACATGATATTTTTCTAACTAAACATGTTCATCAACATTTTTTGCCTCGATTAATACCTTTTTTTAAGAACTAAGATACCTATTGACTTGGTTAGTCATTAGAATAGTCTTGTCTTTGAAGTTAAATTACATCTAAATTTTTACTTGTGGCATTGAAATATCATCTTTATTGACCTTTTAACATTGCAAAAGGTGGGTTTCTCACAATGGTATGGTGTGGGTTTTAGCTCACCCATTTAAACCAATTTCCAAGTAATCAAGCTAGGATATATCATAAGCATTTGACATGTAGGTATTCACTTTTATTTGGTTTTTTAACTATGCTCTTTTTTTAATTGATATTTTTGTGATTCATTTCACATTACTTTCTAGTTTTAATCATGTAGTCAATTGGTTTTTTATGTTTTATGATGAAATGGCATTTCACAAGCGTGAATTTGGAACCCAACTCATTGACATTCAACCTTTCATGGCCAAGTAATGAGGTTTCAATGCCTATTGCATTGAATTGTTTTTCTTTTGGGGTGAAAAATCATAAAAGAGAAACAATATGACAAAAGTGAATATTATGTGACAAATGTTTTCCTTTTGTAATTAAAAAGTTGACAAATTTCTCCTAGATTTGTGTTTTGGAGAGAGTTCATTCCAATTTCTTTTAAAATTTAAGTTTTGATTTTGATTTTGATTTTTTTGAAAAAGTGATTAAATATTCAATAACCCCCACACCATAAGTCTAAACAATATGAAATCACCTTTGTGCACCCCTATTCACCAAGGGTTTTCCAACGATACCAATTGTGCAATGGGAGGCATGACTTGGTTTGGGGGATTTCAAGATGAAAAACAAAACAAACATCCTTTCTTAATGGATAGATTTCTCTATTGCCCTTTATTTCACTTTATTTTCATGTCTCTATTAATCATCGTGTTGAACTTTTGTGGCTCAATGTTATTTATCTTTTTTCCAATTTTGTGGACCCACCAAAGACTTGACCATCCACAAAAAAAAGAGCCAAATTGAACTTATACATGAAATATGAAAGTGAAAACGTTTAAGCATCCTTCTACATTCATGGCTACTAATTATTGGATCCTTGCAAAAAAAACTTGGTGATTTGGAATTTCTTTTCCTTATAATATGGCAAATTTAAGCCCTTTTTTATGTTCAAATTCCTTTGCTTACATCAAAATGCCATTTTTTAGGCTTTAAAATGGCAAAAATTTGGTTGCAATAAAAGCACTATGGTTATGATAGGTTGAGTTGAAAGTTATGTTTCATGTGATAGGTGCATATGTTTTTTCCATGTTTTAGATTATAATGGCTTAAAAATAAAGATTTAATGAGTTTGATTCTAATACATGGGCTTTGACTCCCTAGTCATTTGATTTTCTCTATTGTGTGGAGTTCCTTTTCTACTACGTAAACATAAAGAGGTGAAACTCTTCTATGTAACAACTTTTTTTTTCACATTTCATGTGAGGAGCTCAAATCGAAACAAGCCTAGATTGTTCAATTAGGCTCTTTCATAGGGCAAGTTGGTGTGTTTTGCGTGAAAAAACATTATTGGTAGGAGTAAGGGAACTTATAAATATAACTAATTTTTTTTTTCTAGATTTATCATGGGTTGTATGTGAACATCCTTGGAGGAATTTAAAATTAAATGGGGGTATTGGGTTTTTACAAGCTATTCAAAAAGTTAAAAATATGCTATTAATAAAGGCCCTCCTTTAAAACCCAAATAGAAATGTTGTGAAATTTTTTGAAAAATAAAATTTATTTTTCAAAATTTGACAATTCCTTCCTTATATATGAGGAATATGTGAAATAATATTCCTTTTATTTCTATTTCTAACATTTGTGTATAATTTCACACCAAAAAAAGGTTGATGAAAATTCATTCCTTTGTTAGAACATGCAATTCTTCTTATGCAATATTGCTCAACATATTGTACCTAATGTTTCATATTGAAAGATAATATTTGGTATGGCATTCATAGGCGGCATATATGAAGCTTTTCAGCATGTGTTCCATTACAAATATGATTAGGGGGTGAGAGGGAAGGGAGGGATTTAAAAAGAAATTCCTTGGTCCCATGGGTTATCATCAAATTCACAAAAAGTTCCCCAAGATGTTCCCAATAATACCTCAAATTTATCCCATATGCTTTGCCCAAAGTTCAACTTTCATGTATATAAACTAAAAACGTGGGCCATAAGGGAGCTTGCATGGGTGCAAAGAGGTGCTCCAATTGGGGGATGCCCAATGTTCCAAAAAATTGATGATGGGCCAATCAATATGACTCTTTCAAAAGAAGAAAAGTTATGAGCACACCCATGAACCAATTAATATGAATCCCACTATATACATAATTGATAATAATGTTGGATTGTTTTTTCAATACATACAAAATTAAATTGAAACTAGTTTAATATTTGTCCAAAAATTTCAAAGGAATTATTTTTTATGCAAGGTAAGCTAGGCAATCCTCTAGTGTGCCATTATCTAACCCCTCCTTTCTATGGTGCAAACATACCCATCGAATAGTTGAGAAATCTCCATGGCTACTATCCATTTAAAGATATTTCACCCTATTCAAACCAAACAATTTGAATATGTTTTTCCCTTTCAAGAAGTCCACAAGCCATTGCGTAGCAACCTTGTGTTCGTCAACCAATGCATCTTTTGTAGTAGGCAAATGGCTTGTAATGTTTTGCCCTACAATTGGTCCTCCATGCATTCTTGGATTGTGATGCAATCAGTTATGTCTTGTGCATCATATGCCAATGCAAGTCCTTGTGCAAAATTGGGTACCAAGTTACCCACTCTTCCTACAACATGGGCACCCACCTTCAAAAAAATTGACACAATTTTGAAGCCAACAATGACCAAATGGGCAATTTTGTGCCTATTTTCATCTTTCACATACCTAATTTCATCACCTTTTTTTATCGTCCACAATATTGAATGTCATCAATATTTTCACACAATAGGTGGAAATAAACAACTTCAATCCCCATTAACCTATCAACAAGTCAACGTTGTTGTTTGGTTCCTCCAGTGGTGAAGAAAACATTGCATGGTACTTCTTGTTGGTGCAATTGAAAGAGTAAATTTGTCATCCCATCCAACTTATTTGTTAACTTCTTATATAATTGTTGTTCCTTGCATTCGATTTCTTCTTTTGTTTTTGTAAACACCTCCTCCAATTTTGTTGATATTTTTGCAACAATTTGTTCTTTTGATGATTGAAATTTAGCCTTCATGTCTTCAAACATGTTGCGAATGAGTTGCTCCAAATTGGTAGGTTCTTGCAATGACATTTGATGAAAGGATCTTTGCAATCACAAATCACCACTTTTAGAGGTTTCTCCTTAGGTATGTTCAGATTTTTGTTCAGAGCTTAATGGTTAAATTTAATGATTTATAGTATTGGCTAAACCTAGTGTTCAAACTTAGTGATTTAAAGTAATGGCTAAACCTAATGACTAAACTTAACAATTTAGTAATAGCTAAAATTTAGTGATTAAATTTAGTGACTTAAGATAATGCTTAAACCCAATGGCTAAACTTAATAGCTTGAAGTAATGGGTAAACCTAATGGCTAAATTCAATGATTTAAATTAAAAGTTAAACCTAATGGCTAAATTCAATGACTTAAAATAATGGTTAAACTCAATGGTTAAACCTAATGGCTAAAATTAATGATGTTAATTAATAACTAAACATAATGGTTAAACATAATGGCAAAACTTAGTGGTTTAAAATAATGGTTAAACATAGTGACTTTACTTAATGGTTAAACTTAGGTTGTACCCATTGGCCAAACTTAATGGTTCAACTTAGGCTAAATTTAATGTCAAAATCTAATGGTTGAAATTTGGCGAAACTTAATGGTTAAATCTAGTGGTTAAACCTCGTGGTTACACCTAGTAGTTAAATCTAAGTAGGTAAGTGGATGGATAGGTAAATAGATAATATGTAGGTAGGTGGGTAGGTATGTAGGTAAGTAAGTGGGAAGGTATAGTTAAATTTGTCATAGGTAAATAATAAGTAGGTAGGTAGGTGGATGGGTAATATGTAGGCGAATAATTAATTAAATAAATAGGTTGATGAATGAATAAAAGGTAGATACATAGGGTAGTAGACCATGTCATATTTAATTAAGGATTATTGGCCATCTTAATTAAATGTTCAACTTGACTAAAATCTAATGGTTATTTTTACTAAAGATCATTGGCCATTTCGAATAAGTGTTCAACTTAATTAAGGACCATTGGTCATTTTGACTAAAAATCTTTAGCTATTTTGATTAATTGTTCAATTTGACAAAAGACCATTGGCCATTTTCCCTAAGGTTATACAACTTGACTATGCATATTTAGTCGAATAAACCATTATAGTCAAATTGATCAATCAACACATACATGTGTCATTCAAGCCTTTGATTTTTAATCAAATGTACATGTCTATTAATCAAAATGACAAATTAATCAATTTGAACCTTTTTAAGAACCATGATTTGTAGTAGTGTGAGGCCTTATGGTCGTTTTAAAATTAATGTTATATATACTATGTACATTGATTTTATGCAATCTTCTTCATCTAACCGTTAAATCAAATAAATTTTGATTCAAAATGAACTTTGAATTAAAAAATGTTGTTGTGCTAATTTAAATTTTTTTTATTTGTGTTTAAGATAACCAAAGTATGCCATAAATATTTTAGTTTACAATGTACTATAATACTTGTTATACATAACCTTTTTTGAACAAAAGTGTTCCACCTTTAATGCACATTCACCTATTAGTATTCAACTTTTAACTACTCATACATGGATTTGATAAACTATATTGTTAACAAAATAGTTGGGCCCCATAAAATGTATTCCATAAAGAGCTTCTAGTTTGATTCCTGCCATTTAATAATAATAAAATTTATAAATGCATTAATAAAGGTGTTCAAAGGTTTACCAAAAATGAAATGCATTGACGATCATCCTAATAAAAAATATGGCAAAAACAAATTAAAGTGTTAGAAAACCAATACGTTGTTGTCCCTTTTCAAAATTTTATTCTAATGTAGTTGAAAACTCATTTAAAATATGAATATTTAGATGATATTGAAAGTAACATCTTTTTCCATTTCCAATTTCAAATCATGATGTTATAAGACATAAAAACATCACAAAAGAAATGTTTTGAAAAGAATTACTTTTAAATGCTTAAAAAGGTTTTAAAAATAATTATAGTTTCTTGGATTTTAAAAAGTCCATAACATAATAAATTAAAATCACATTCCATACATTCAATGGATCTTTAGTTTTTAAAACATAATTCATCCAATATCCCAAAGTTTCAAACATATAAAATTAACACATTGTAAAATGAAAGTTCATGTCCATGAGTTTTAGAGGTGAGAAAAAGTGTGGGAAATTTTCAAAAGTCCATTACTTATTGGTTATCCATTATTTTGATTTTTTTTTTTCATTTTTGGAAGGTTGATTATAATAGTTTAAATAAATGAGTCCCTTTTTTTAATTATTTCAATGAATTTTATTTTATTTTATTTAAGGAATATAAGAAAAATTGCCATTATGATGTCCATATAAGATCACCATAGTGTGCAAACACCCAACATATTAAATATAATATAAATTTTTTTAGAACCCAAGCTTTCATAATCATTTTTCTTTCATTCACACATTAGAAATCATTTAGGATTTTAATATTACAATGAATATGATAAGATTGACATATTAATATGTTCAACACATTAAATTGTCCCATAATTTTTGCCCCTACAATTAATTTAAGCCAAAAATGGTGACAAATAATTTTGGAAATAAAGGTCCCATGTAGTTAATAAGAAGGTTCAACATGCATTCACGAAACATCCAATTTTTCTCTTTTGGGGGCGGGGGAAGGAGGGGAGGGATTTTTAAAAAAAATTCCTTGGTCCCATGGGATTACCATGAAATTCACAAAATGTTCCCCAAGATGTTCCCAATAACACATCAAATTTATCCCATATGCTTTGCCCAAAGTTCAACTTTCATGTATATAAATTGAAAATGTGGGCCATAAGGGAGCACATGGGTGAAAAAACATGTTTCAATCGAGGGATACCTAGTGTTCCAAAAACTTTGATGATGGGCCAATCAATATGGTTCCTTAAAAAAAAAACAATTGTGAGCACACCCATGAACTAATTAATATGAATCACACTATATACATAATTGATAACAATGTTTGATTGTCTTTTCAATACATACAAAATTAAATTCAATCTAGTTTAATATTTGTACAAAAATTTCAAAAGGAACAAACTTTTATGCAAATTAAACTAGGCAATCCTCTAGTGTGCCATTCTTTAACCCCTCCTTTCTATGGTGTAAACACACCCATTGAATGGTTGATAAATCTCCATGGCCATTATCCATTTTAAGATATTTCACCCTACTCAAACCAAACAATTTGAATATGTTTTTCCCTTTCAAGAAGTCCATAAGCAATTGTGTAGCAACCTTGCGGTCTTCAACTAATGCATCCCTCGCAGTAGGCAAATGGCTTGTACTGCTTTGCCCTAGAATTGGTCCTCTATGTATTCTTGGATCCTTAATGCAATCAGTTATGTCTTGTGCATCGTATGCCAATGCAAGTCCTTATGCAAAATTGGGTACCAAGTTACCCACTCCTCCTACAACATGGGCACCCACCTTCAAAAGGATTAACACAATTTTGAAGCCAACAATGACCAAATGGGCAATTTTGTGCCTGTTTTCATCTTCCACATACCTAATTTCATCACCTTTTTGATCATCCACAACATGAATCTCATCAATATCTTCACATAAGAAGTGGAGATAAACTACTCCAATCCCCATCAACTTATCAACATGTCGACGTTGTTGTTTGGTTCCTGCAATGGTGAAGAAAGCATAACAAGGTACTTGTTGTTGGTGCAATTGAAAAAATAATTCTGTCATCCCATCTAACTTCTTTGATAACTTTTTATACAACCATTCTTCCATGCATTTGATTTCTTGTTTTGTTTTTTCAAACACCTCCTCCAATTTTGTTGATATTCTTGCAACAATTCACTTTACGGATGATTGAAGTTCAGCCCTCATGATGTCGCAAATGAGTTGCTCCAAGTTTGTAGGTTCTTGCAATGACATTTGATGAAAGGATCTTTGCAATCGCAAATCACCACTTTTAGAGGTTTCTCCTCGGGTATGTTTAGATTCTTGTTCAAAATTTGGTAAATTGTCGATGTCAATTTCCATGTCTTTGAGGCCTTGAAGGTGCCGCTCCAACACATCATGGGTAGCCACTTCACCCAAAAGGGTCACAACTTGATCCTCCACACTTTTGTCAAGGAAATCATGATCATCGCTTCGCACATCCACTTGTGGCCATGTATGCAAAAATGTGAAATCAAGGTTTGCTTCCAATAATTCCATTTTCAAATCTTCAACCAATGCCATTTGTTTTGTTTTGTTTTTGCATAACAACAACTTTTTCACAACCTTCGGCCTCAACACACCTCTCATTAGGGTAACCCCTTGGCAACCTTGGGGACTACTACACAAGTGTTCAATTCGGCTTAGCACATGGTCATGGACAAGTTGAATCGTTTGGATTTCACTTTTGCATGATTTCACCAATATGTCAATGAAAGCATGACCAGGCATTTGATTGCCACTTAACTCCACCAAAATCTCCAAGCCATTCACACAAATCTTCATGAGATTCTTCTCATTTTCACAAATTGCTCCCATTTTCAAATCGGCAAAATCGCGTTTCAACACCACCTACAAGCATACCAAATTCCAATTAACAATGCATTTAAATGTGAAATATGATTTCAAAGCAAATGTAAGTTGGAGAGTTCAAAATGATTATCTTATTAGTTCATGATTAGGTTGTAACTACATTACATTAAATGTTGAATATGGATTGAAAAGTAAATACACTTTGGAAGGCCTCTCACTTGAATTTGTGGGAAAATCCCTAGGGTAAGGGTTGTGACATTTTCATCTCGACATTGTAACCTTTGTCCAGTGTAAATATAATTTTCTTGCACACCAAATTCTACTTTCCATTGCAAATGTCTTTCCCCTGTTGCTACATCAACTTCGAACTCCAATGTAGTGGGGACAAATAGCATGTCATTTGGATGTAAATTTGCAACGTCATCTTTTGGATGATCCACCATGTTGACCTTGTATGCAAGATCCATCTTGATCATCAATTGTATAAGATTTAGAAAGATGTTGACCTCATTCATTCCCACCCAATGAGTGGCATTTTTCAAAGATGAGTTGAGAAGATATTGAACTCGATTCACCTTGATGAAACCACCATGAATTGTTTTTGTCAACTCCAATTCTTCCACATGTCTTCGAAGCTCGATCAAATGGCCCATCACTTGGTGACAAAACCAATGAGGGTTCACAACCACAAAATCTTGATCTTTGAAATAGATGATTTCACCCGCATCATGTAAAAATAATGCCATTGCGTCATGAGGGTTTAGATTTTGTCATGAGTTTTTGTTAGTGACATAGGTTGCAATCTTGGCTCTTTCTTGGCCACAATATCATTCTTGAAAGTTTCCATGGCAACAATGGGTTGGTAGGGATGTTCCTTGATCCAATCAGATAATCCTTCTTGCACATTCACACATGCCCTAAACACATGTGGTAATGTGTGAAGGACATTTGTACAAGTTGTGGTCACGTTTTCCACAACATCCCTTGCTTGTGGAGAGGAATGTGCATTGATTGTACATAGTTTCAAAGAAAAATTAATGTAATCTCGAAATTGATACGTTAAGTCTTTCACATAAGATTCCACAAGTTCTTTGTGTATGAACCCCTTGTCTGCATTAGTGATCACAATTGTGATGTGTGGTCGAAAGTTGAAAGACCTTTTGGTGTTTGATGAAATGAATCTCAACTAGGATTGAAGTTCCTCCTTGATAGTTTCTGGAGACTTTCTTTCCTTAGATTCCTTATCAAATGGATTGCATACCAAAAGAAAAAAACTCAAATTTCCTTGACTACTCAAATCTGGCATCATCATGTCTTGAAAAGCATGGTATGCTTCTTGGCCCGCAAGATCCCATAAGGAGATCTTTTGGTTTGGGTGATCAAGAAGGACATTGATCTCTATTCCTCGTGTTTTTTTGCTCCATTCGTCTGGATCACTAGAGCAAAACTTGAAAGGTTTGTGTAATTCAATCACCTCCATCAATGGAAGAAACAAGTTTGGTCCACAACCACTTGCAAAAGCTCTTTTCATTGACCTCCCCAATGTTGTTTTGCCTACATTACAACATACGATTTAGTTCTACATTCTTTTGCTTGCAAATTCAACCACATTTTCCATTTGAAGAAATTAATAGATGATAATTCAATCCATTACATATGTTAAGAGAATAAACAAGGCCAAAAGAATTTGTCAACAATACATGTTACCAATAAATTGCCTAACTAATGGTTTTTAATACCATATTATACATATATATGATTCAAACAACCAAACCTTGTAAATATAATGCCTATACAAATTAAAATAACTTTATCTTTTCATTTGGTGCAACTTCTCCAATAACTACAAAGAATGCAAAATGTGTTAAAACTAACAAATGCAGTTTGAATAAAATGAAACCAAGGTTGTCATGTTAATAGTTCAATTCCCAAAAAATGATAAATACACAAATTGATCATGACTAATATTATACTTTGGTAAAATATTGTGCATAATAAATAATGGTCCACTTGGCAATTGATTACATTTGCATTAACTTGCAACCGATGAATTCTTTCCCTCAAAATTTGTCATTCTTGCAACAAAATAATTGGGGAAATTTAATTGGTAGTTTGGTGTGAATTTTACCTAATTTTATTTTTATTTTTAAAAAAATCTGCTAAAAACGTTTTGGGTCACAAATTTGGAAAAAAAAACCCAGCTTGTGAGGTCTTCACAAGTTTTAAGGACAATTTAGTCCTTATTTAAAACTTAAGGTATCCATTATCTAAATTTGAAGAGAAGCCAATGTGATAAATGATTTAAATTCTTTTTTTCTGGATGGTTGGATTAAGTGAAAACTTCAGATTGAACAATCATGTGAACTTAATTAATTAAACATATTAATCTTAGATTATGACATCAATGTAATTAATAGATTATTTGTATTACATTGTTTAAGCAATCTGACCAAGAGTTTGAAAATCTAATTTGTTGAATTTGACTTGCAAATAAACATATTCAATATATGGAAGTTATAAATCCATTTATCACCTTGAAATGTGAAAATTCAATATATTTTCTTTGAATATTAAGATAT
>Ga0116230_10001333_pt1 | contig 23308 bp, 17 predicted proteins | sample S1TSphfallax_3_FD_88678 | JGI IMG/M metagenome (GOLD analysis project Ga0116230, IMG submission 88678) | Host-associated microbial communities from peat moss isolated from Minnesota, USA - S1T2_Fd - Sphagnum fallax MG | ecosystem: Host-associated > Plants > Peat moss > Unclassified | place... | reverse complement strand
CTCAGCGTCTCGTCGATCCGCGCCGCCAGGTCCCGGTAGCGCGCCGCCAGCGGCGAGCGCTCGACGAAGTCGAGGTTCCAGCGGTGCACTTCGTGCAGGTCGGCATAGCCGCCGGAGGCGAATGCCCGCAGCAGGTTCAGCGTGCCGGCGGACTGGAAATAGCCGAACTCCATCCGCGCCGGATCGGGGATCCGCGCCTCGGCGGAAAAATCCGGCCCGTTGACGATGTCGCCGCGATAGGAGGGCAGCGACACGCCGTCCACCGTCTCGGTATCGGCGGAGCGCGGCTTGGCGAATTGCCCGGCCATCCGGCCCAGCTTCACCACCGGCATCGCGCCCCCGAAGGTCAGCACCACCGCCATCTGCAGCAGCACCCGGAAGGTGTCGCGGATCACGTTGGCGGTGAAATCGCCGAAACTCTCCGCGCAGTCGCCACCTTGCAGCACGAACGCCTGACCGGACGCCGCCAGCGCCAGCTGTGCCTTCAGCCGCCGCGCCTCGCCGGCGAACACCAACGGCGGAAATCGCGTCAGGCGCGCTTCCATGGCGGCCAGTTTCGCCGCGTCCGGATAGCTCGGCACCTGCCGGATCGGGCAGGTGCGCCAGCTGCCCGGCGCCCATTCCAGGTGCCGCGGCGGTGTCAAATGGTCCATAGCGTCTCCAAACGGCCGAATTTTTGCACTTATTGCGCGATTTCCGGGCTGACGCTACTCGCCGGCCGCCGCCTCCCCGACAATCCTGGTCTGTGTCCGCAAGGTGACGAACTCCTCCGCCGCGGTCGGGTGGATGCCGATCGTTTGGTCGAAATCCGCCTTGGTTGCCCCCGCGGTTATCGCGACCGCCAGGCCCTGCACGATTTCCGGCGCGTCCTCGCCCAGCATGTGGATGCCCAGCACGCGGTCGGTCTGCCCATCCGCGATCAGCTTCATCAGCGTTCGGCGCGGCCGGCCGGTGATGTTGTGCCGCATCGGCGTGAATTTGGTCACGAACACTTTCGCACCCGGCGGCGCCTCTGCCTCGGTCAGGCCCACCGTGCCGATCGGCGGGATCGAGAATACCGCGGTCGGCACATTGTCCAGCGACACGCGCCGCCGATTCCCGCCGAACAGGCTGTCTGCGACCGCGTGGCCCTCGGCGGTTGCCACCGGCGTCAGGTTCAGCCGGTCGGTGACGTCGCCGATCGCATAGATATGCGGCGCCGAGGTACGCAGCTGATCATCCACGGCGATCGCGCCGCCCTGGCCGACCTCGACGCCCGCCCGCGCCAGCCCCAGCCCGGAGACGTTGGGCACCCGGCCGGTCGCGAAGAACACCAGATCGACATTCAGGACCGAGAGGTCGGACAAGGCGATCGCCCGATCCGCGCCGTCCATCGCCACACTCTCCGGCGTGGTGTCGCGGTGGATGATCACGCCGTTCGCGGCCAGCGCGTCGGCCAGCGCCAGCCGCAGATCCTCGTCGAACCCGCGCAGCGGCAAAGGCTGCCGGTAGATCAGATGGGTTTCTGCCCCCAGGCCCGCGAAAATCCCGGCGAATTCGACCCCGATATAGCCGCCGCCGATGATCGCCACGCGCCGCGGCATCTCGGTCAGGTAGAATGCGTCGTCGGAGACGATGCCAAGCTCGGCGCCGGGGATGTCCGGCCGGGTCGGATGGCCGCCGGTCGCGACCACGATTTTCTCCGCCGTCACCCGTTCGCCGCCGACGTCCAGCGTATGGGCGTCGATGAAGGTCGCCTTCGCGTCATAAATTTTTGCGCCGGCCTGGTTGAGCAGCCGGAGATAGATGCCGTTCAGCCGCGCGATCTCCCGGTCTTTGGCTTCAATCAGCGTCGACCAATCATGGCCGCCGCGCGCGGACTCCCAGCCGAACGCCCGCGCGTCGTCCGCATTCATTCCGTACTCGGCGGCGTAGACCATGAATTTCTTCGGTACGCAGCCGATATTCACGCAGGTGCCGCCCCAGAATCGCTGCTCGGCGATGCCGACGCGGGCGCCATGCCCGGCGGCGATCCGCGCGCAGCGCACCCCGGCCGACCCGCCACCGATCACGAAAAGATCAAAATCCACCAGACCACCCTCCAGAGCTACCTTCGCTTTAGAGCATCGATCTAAAGCTACTTTGCTCTAGAGCAACGGCTGGAACCCGTCAGCATCGGGATCGTCAGGCGCCCGCGGCTCAAGCCAGACGAGCGCCGGTTGCACGGCCAGAGCGCGCGCCAGAAATTCGGCGGCGACGAACGCATTGTGCGCAACCAGGCCTTCGTCAAACCCGCCGAGTTCGGCGAACAGGCTGCGTTCGACGGCAAGATCGAGGCCGAGCGGTGGGCAGTCCGGTGCGGCGACCAGCCGAGACGTTGCGTCCGGAACCCCGAGCCGCGCCAGCGAGGCGATTCCGGCGCCTGCCACCAGACGGTCGGTCCGCAGCGCTTCTTCAAGCGCCGTCAGGCCCAAATCGACCCGCCGGCCGGTCATGCGCAAGAACACGAGCACGTCGCCGCGGGCATATTCCGCCGCCATGTTGCGGCGGGCGGCAGGGTTCGCGCGCGTGTCATGGAAATAGCGAAGATTGCCGACCCGCGCCGCCAGCATTGCGCAGCGCGGGTCGGCGCCGCCGTCGATCAGCAGCAATTCCGCCTGGATCGCCGCGAGCACCTTGGCGGCGGCGGCGATGGTCGCGAAGTCCCGCTCCGCATCGTCCCCGGCATCCAGGATCACCGTCACCCGTGGCGCCGCCGTGTACGCGAGCGTCACCCGCGCCGGCGGTGCCGGCACCGATCCGCCGCGCGCCGCCAGAATTCGGCCCGCGGCGCCGATTGCGGCCGCCACCATTCGGCCGGCGCCGGCATCCGGTGCCGGCGGCGCCGGCAGCATCCCGGCGCAGCCGTTGATCCCCGCCGCCATCGCGGCGACGCGCACGGCAAAATCCGCCGGCACGGCGAAGTTGCCGCGCAAAGTCTGCCAGAACACTTGGCCCGACGCCCGCTCCCGCGCCGCCACGATCCCGGCCTGTTCCAGCCGCGCCAACTGCCTGGTCAGCGCCAACGTGAAGCCGTGATAGCCGTCGCCGAATTTGCGGTCCCGGACATCCTCCCGGAAGCGCGACGCGACCACCGAGGCGGCGACCCGCCCATCGACCAGTATGTCCAAAGTCAGCCGCTCGGCCGGCCGTCCGGGGCTCCAGCACCAGCCATGCAGAACGCCGTCCGGGTCAAGTGCCACCTCGCCCAGGATTTCCGGCAGCGTTCCAGGCGGCATCGTTACGCCCGCCGGTGTCGTTAGCGGCGAATGCCGGTCTGCCGCCGCGGCCACAGCGTCATGCTCTGGAAGCAGAAACCCAGCTGCCGCTGGTCCTGGACGCCGGAAATGTCGCGGGGCCGGGTGCTGTCCGGCAGGTGCCAGGCGCACCTTGCCAGCGCGCCGCCGCGCCGAATTAACCACATTTCCGGCTCGATCTCGGCCTCCAGAATGACCGTCTCGCCCGCGCCCAAGCGCCAGAATGCCACCCGGAAGCCGTTCACGAACAGGGTCACGTCCTGCCGCGGCACGCCGGGGGCGAGGAATGGCCGGCCCTCCACGCTCAACAGGCAGCTCTCCTCGGGCCTCTGCCGCAGCGTCATGACCAGTGCCGCCTCCGGCCCGTCGTTCCAGTTATGGTTGTCCTCGGCTTCCGCCCAGCCGCTCAGCAGGTTTCTGGCGCCGATATCGCCTCGCCCGAAAAACCGCGTTACACCGAGCTCGTCGAAATCTTCGGACGTCATCGGTTTGGGTTCGTCATTAGACTGCTTCAACATCCAACCCCCACGTGCCGCCTCACGCCGTCTTCATCCGTAAGTCGTGCCGGCGGCGACCGTTTTTATCTCGGCAACCGACCGACCCTAATACATTACTGATTTTTTACAAAAATGTATGTATAAGTCATGTTGCAATGCGTCATTCGCTTAATCGACGAAAACCTGATCGAATGGAACAAATTTTTTTGGCTGAAACAAATTTTTTCAGTGCTGGGGGCAGTTGCACTTTATGGGACGATCGGACGTAGCCTTGTTCGACCCTGAGCGGAGTTCGGTGGAGACCCACGTGACGCTGACAACCCCGGCGCGCCCCGCGGACCTGCGCGCCATCGCGCTGGTGAACCGTTTGTTGACCGTCGAGGACCGGGTGCTCCGTCTGGAGACGGAGAACGCCGTGCTGCGGCGGGCGGCAACCGCCGAGGCGCCAGCCGCCGGCCCTGCCTATTTCGACATCCGGCGGACCCGCCACGAATGGAAGCTGGCCGAGGACGACACGGTCATGGCGGACAATCTATGGCTGTACGACGTGCGGGTCGACGACGAGGTGGTGCTCGCGGGCCGGGCCGGGCGGACCTTCCTCGACCGCCACGGTTTGTTGGGACCCGACCCGGATTTTGCCGGCGCCGTCGCCGCCATCAACGCGCTGGCTCCGGAGGTCGTCCCGGATGATGGCCCGGTCGTCTCGATCGTGATTCCCGTCTATGGGCAGCTTGCCTACACCCTGAACTGCCTGCACAGCCTGGCGCTGCACCGCACCCGGCACGGCTTCGAGGTGATTGTGGTCGATGACGCCTCGCCGGACGCCAGCGGCCAGCACCTGCCCGCCGTGAGCACCATCCGCTATCTCAAACAGCCCGCCAATGCGGGCTTCCTCGCCAGCTGCAATTTCGGCGGGCAGGCCGCCGCCGGCCGCTTCATCGTCATGCTCAACAACGATACCCGCGTGGTCGCCGGGTGGCTGGACGAACTGATCGACGGTTTCGCGTTGTTTCCGAACGCTGGCATGATCGGCGCCAAGCTCCACTACGCGGACGGCAGCCTGCAGGAGGCCGGCGGCATCGTCTGGCGCGACGGCTCGGCCTGGAACTACGGCCGCAACGACGATCCGAACCGCCCGGACTACTGCTACGCCCGCCAGGTCGACTACATCTCCGGCTGCTCGATCGCGCTGCCGACCGAACTCTGGCATCGCCTCGGCGGTTTCGACCCGCTGTTCACCCCGGCCTATTGCGAGGATGTCGACCTCGCCTTCCGCGTCCGCGAGGCCGGCCACGAGGTCTGGCTGCAGCCGCGCGCCCGGATCGTCCACTATGAAGGCAAGACCTCCGGCACCGATACCGGCAGCGGCACCAAGGCCTACCAGGTCGTCAACACCAAGAAACTGTTTTTGCGCTGGCGGGACCGGCTCGCCGGCCACCGCCGCAGTGGCGAGGCGCCGTATCTGGAGCGCGAGCGCAGTGTCGCCAAACGCTTCCTGGTGGTCGACGTCACGGCGCCGACGCCGGACCAGGACGCCGGTTCGGTGCAGACCTTCATGGCGCTGCAGGTGGTGCAGGCGCTCGGCTACAAGGCGCATTTCGTGCCGGAGGACAACTGGCTGTTCCAGCCCGGCTACACCACCGCGCTGCAGCGGATCGGGGTCGAGTGCGCCTATGCCCCCTATGAGCTCGGCTTCGAAAATTACCTGCGCCGCTATGGCTGGATGTTCGACGCGATCATGGTCTACCGGCCGAGCGTCATGGAAAAATGCCTGCCCGTGATCCGTGCGCACGCGCCGCAGGCGGTCGCCCTGTTCCACGTCGCGGACCTCCACTATTTGCGCATGGAGCGCACCGCCGCCCTGCATGACGACGACGACATGCGCGGCGCCGCCGCGCTGATGAAGCAGCGCGAACTGGCGCTGGTGCGCGAGGTCGATTGCACGATCACCCATTCCAGCGCCGAGCAAGCGATCCTGGCGGTGGAGCAGCCCGGCGCTCCGGTGGCGCTCTGGCCGCTGATGTCGGAACTGCACGGCACCACCAGCGGCTTCGGGCAGCGCCGGGATATCTGTTTCCTCGGCGGCTACCGGCACCCGCCGAACATCGACGCGGTGATCTGGTTCGCCCAGGAGATCTTCCCGCGCATCCGGGCCGCCGAACCCGGCATCCGTTTCATCATCGCGGGCGCCCACCCGCCCGAGGAGGTGACGGCGCTGGCCGCCGAGGACATCGTCGTCACCGGCATGGTCCCGGACCTGCGCGACCTGTTCGACCCCTGCCGCGTGTTCGTCTGCCCGCTACGGGTCGGCGCCGGTGTGAAGGGCAAGATCGCGGCCGCACTTTCCTACGGCATCCCGGTCGTCACCACCGGAATCGGCGTCGAGGGGACCGAGCTTCGGCACGAACACACTGTCCTGGTCGCCGACGACCCGGCCGGCTTCGCCGACGCCACGCTGCGGCTGTACCGGGATCGCGGGTTGTGGGACTGGCTCTCCGGCAACGGCCAGAGCCTGGTTCGGGAGACGCTGTCGCTGGATATGGGCGGCCGGGTGCTGCGGGCGGCGATCGCGACCGCTTTTGCCCATAAGCTCGGCCTCGACGGCTGAGCCGGCCGCTGCAATTGCCGGTTGCCGCAATCTTGCGAAGTCCCGCATCCCGTGCTTCGAGTCTCGCGGACTGGGCTTTGGAGCATCATGACAGAGATTGACGGCCGGCTGGAGACCATCGCGGGACGGATCGTGGATGGCTGGGCTGTCGATCCGGCGGATCCGGAGCGCCCGCTTACGGTGGAAATCCGCGACGGGGACCGTCTGCTTGGCAGCACGATCGCGGCCGGCGCCGGTGCTGGCGTCCCGGGCGCCACCCGTCGGCGCTTCAGTTTCCTGCTCCCGCTCGACATTTTCGATGGCCAGGAGCATGTCATCTCCGCCCGGATTGGTGACGGACCGGAGCTGCAGAACAGCCCGCTGCGGGTGGTCGGCCACGACCCCACGCCGGACCTTGGCGTCCGGCCGGCGCTGGCGATACCGTCCGGCAGCCTCGACCTGGTTTCCGACGAGGGCTGGGTGATGGGCTGGGCCTGGTACCCGAATTCCCCGGCGGAGCGCGTCGAAATCGAGTTTTTGATCGACGGCGAATTGTCCGGCAGCACGCTCGCGGCGTCGTATCGCGCGGATGTCGCCGCCGCCGGTGTCGGCGACGGCAATTACGGCTTCAGCTGGGCCTTGCCTTACCACGTCCTGACCCGGTCCCGGGATTCGCTGGTGACCGCGCGCGACAAGCGCACCGGCCATGTCCTGCCCGAGCCGCGCCGCTTCAGACAGATGGTCGTCATTGACGCGGTCGAGAAGGTCACGGCTCTGGAGACCGACCTGCGGCAGCTGCACGCCGCCCTCGCCGTGCGGACCGGGCGCGAGCGCGCGGATCAGCGCGAGGCGGCCGAGCTGTTCCGGATCGTCGGCGATTTCTTCGTCCAGCTTGCCGCGGCCACCGCCGCCGGGGAGCCGCCGGGGGCGGTGAAGACCCTGCGCAACGCGGTCAGCGAAGTCACGACGAAATACCGCCCGTTCGCGTTCGACCTGCCGGCCGCACCCGAGATCACCATTTGCGTCGGCGCCGCGGCGCCGCTGCCGCGGACCTATCGGCAGCTGAGGGCGCTGCGCGACCAGATCGGCGGCGGCGTCGAGGTGATCCTGATCGACGCCGGCGGCTTCGAGGATACCGCACTGTTGCCGCTGGTGGTCCGTAACCTGCGCTATCTTCGGCTGGACCGCGGTCCAGTCGGCAACTGCAATGACGCCTTCGCCGCCGCGACCGGCCGGCTGGTGGTGTTTTGCGGCACCCCGGCGGCGCCGGCGGAAGGCTGGCTGGAGGCAGTGGCCGCCGGCTTTGCGGAGGCTCCCGGCCATGCCGCCCTCGCGGCCAAACTGCTCGGCGCGGACGGCGTGCTGGACCACGCCGGCGTGTCGCTGGCGGACGGCGCGCCGGTCCTGCTGGGCCAGCGCCGCGACCCGGATGCCGAGGATTTTTGCGCCCCCTGCCAGGTCGACGCGGTGGCGGGGGAGGTGTTCGCGATGCGTCGCGCGAGCTGGGCGGCCCTGCGCGGCCTGGATGAAAGCTATACCGGCCTCGATGCTGCATTGGCGGATGCCTGCCTGCGCCTGAGCAACGCCGGCGCCACGATCCGGTACGAGCCGGGATTTTGCCTGACCCGTCTGGCCGACGCCGCGAACGCCGCGGCCCCGGACCGCGACGATACCGAGCGCCTGCGCCGCGCCGCCGACCTGCAACCCGCGACGGCGTGAGGCCGGTATGATCACGCACGACGTCTGCCCCCCACTGCTTGAGAGGCGCTACTGATGGCGAAGATGAAGAACAAGGCGGCGGAGATACCTTCGGCGCTGACCCCGGAGGATCGGATCGCGGCGGCGCTGGCGGCGATCCAGAAGGCAGCGGCGGTGCCGACGAAATCGGCGGCGCGCGACGGCGCCACGCCGGACGCTGCCCTGCTGCAGGCCCTGTACCCAGAGCTGCTCCCGGCGGCCGGTCCGCCGGCCTTGCTGGCGGCGGTCCGCAAAGCCGTGGCGGAGATCGCGGCGGCGCTGCCGGACGAGCAGATCGCCTGCCTGCGCGCCGCCGACCCGCACCCCGCCGAGCTCGACAAGGTGATCATCTTTCGTGCGGCACTCGCCCGCGTCACCGGCAATACGCTCTGGCTGCATTATAACGCCGGCTACCATTTGTTTCGGGTGTTCAGCGCCGGCATGGCGGAGGCGCGCACGCCCTGCCTGACGCACTGCCTGCTGGCCCTGGAGCAGACGCGGAACGGCTCCCCCGGCCCGTATCTGCGCAGCCTGATCGCCCGGCTGATCCTGCCGTTTGCCCCGCGCGAGGCGATCCGTAACGCGATCGCCGCGGTCCAGGGCGGCCAGTCCGACGCGATGGAAGTGGTGCGGGACGGCGCCAAGCAGCTTGGCCTGATCGGTCCGGTTCACCACCTGGAGATGAGCGTCTCAAACCTCTCCGCGATCGAAATGGCTTGCGGCCTGCCGGCATCCGCCGGCTTTGCCACCGTCACCGCGGCGCACGCCGCCGGCGTGGAATCCGAGGTGGTCACCGAGGCCGGCGAAACCAGAATTCCGTCGCCAGACGGCGATGCGTTTTACTACATGTTCCGCAACGCCGGCCAGCTGGTCCCGCTGCCGGCGGTCACCGTCCACGCGCTGGACGGCGGCGTGATCTCCTTTGACCTCACCCAGCCCGGCGCCACCCAGTTCTACGTCTTCGACCGGGACGGCGCCTGCATCGAGGACCTGTCATGGGGGGTCAGCCCGTTCATCGCCGCCGATGTCGGGGAGATCGAAGGCGATCTCGGCATCATCGGCGACCGCTTCTGCGGGCCGATGAACATCTGCCATTTCATGCTCGACCATCTGACCCGGGTCGCCCTGTACGACCGGTTCGCGCCGGGCGCGAAAATCCTGCTCGCCGATCCGGGCGAGATGTACCGCAACATCGTTGCCCGCGCCGGGCTGTCGGACCGGCTCGTCGAGGCGAGCGCCAAGCGGTTTTCGATCCGCGCCGGCCGGCTGCTGGCGTCGTCCAATCTGGTCGCCGACCTGCGCCATCCGGGCCATATGGGTGCGTCGTGGGCAATCGACTTCCTGCGCCGGACCTTCGCGATCGGCACGGTCCGGCGCGGCCAGTCGCGCCGCGTCTTCATCTCCCGCGCGGACAGCAAATCCCGCAACATCCTGAACTGGGCCGAGATCGAGCCGTTGTTGAGCGAGCGCGGGTTCGAGATCATGACGCTCTCCCACCTGTCGCTGGCCGAGCAGGCCGCGCTGTTCGCCGAAGCGGAGTGTGTCGCCGGCGTGCATGGCGCCGGTCTGACCAACGTGATCTTCGCGCCACCCGGCCTGCGCGTGCTGGAAATCCTGCCGCAGATGGTCGCGTCGCAAACCTATTGGTATCTCTGCCACGCCGCCGGCCACCGCTATTCCGCGATGGTCGCGGGCGATCCTGAATTGCCCCGGCCGGACTATCGCGACTGGTCGCATCAGGTCCATTTCAACAATCGCGACATCGTTATCGATCCTGCCCGCTTCGAGGGCTTTCTCGATCGCCTGACCGCCGACCCGCTCTTGCTGTCGTTGCTGGAGTGATGCAGCGTGATCGGCGTGGCAGACAGCTCGACCGCCAATCACGGCGCCAAATCCTTGCCGAAGGTCATGGTGGTGGGCAATTGCCATTGTCTGCCGCTGGCCGATGCGTTCGCACTTTGCGGCCGGGTCGCAAGCACGGATTTTATCGACGTCTCGTTCACCCAGCAGCTGGCGATGGCGGCGAAGATCGACGCCCTTGCCGACCCGAACGCCTACGATGTCGTGTTCTCGATTCCGCTGCACGACAATTTCGGCCAGCTCGCCACCGACCGGCTGCGGACCCTGCTCGGCGACCGGCTGCGGACCCACACCAACATCCACTTCACGGGCCTGCACCCCGACATTACTTATATTGGCGCCATGCATCGCCGCGTACCGGGATTCTTCGGCGACTATCACAGCAAGATCGTGCTGTTCAGCTTTGTCACCGGCCGCTCCGCCCGCGATGCGCAGGCGCTGTTCAACGGTCAGACCTACCAGCGGCTCGGCTATTTCGACCACTATGCCGCCTCCGCCGCCGAGTTGCGGCAGCGCGACGGGGTCTGCGACATCAAGTTCGCGAACGCGTTCCTGGAGATGGTGCCGCGCGAGGTGACGATGTACACGTTCAACCATCCGACGGGCCGCGTCTTCCTGACCCTTGCCGCCGCGATGGCGAACGCCGCCGGGATCAAATTCATCCGGCACGGCATGCCGGTTTTCCAGAACCATCTGTCGACCAATTACATCTGGCCGGTCTATGGCGAGATCGCCGAGCATCACCAGCTTGCCTATCGCACCCCGCCGGTCTTCATCCGCGCCGCCCAGCGCGGCCCGCGCTCGGTCGACCTCGGCGAATTCATTGCCGGCAGCTACGCCGCCTATGCGAGTGCCGATCTTGAGGATTTGCGGCAGATGGCCGCCAGCCTGCCGTTTTATGCCGCCTTCTCGGCGGCGCTGGACGCGCCATGACGACCGCTGAAAATTACCAGACCGAATTCACCTGCAACATTTGCGGTACCGCCAACCGCATCGCCGAGACGCTGGCGCGCGAGACCGGCCGCTGCGCCGCCTGCGGCAGCGTGGTTCGGTTTCGCGCCATGACCCATTTCACCAGCATGATCCTGCACGGCGTTTCGCTGCCGGTTCCGGACTGGCCCGCAACCCCCGGTTTTGTGATCATCGGCGTCAGTGACTGGCAGGTGTACAAATCCTACTACCAGGACCGGGTCACCTATCTGAACACCCAGTTCCACGAGCCGCCGTTTCTCGACGTGAAGGCGCCCGACCCGAGCTATTTCGAAACCGCCGACGTCGTCGTCTGCAGCGAGGTGCTGGAGCACGTCACTGCCCCGGTCGCGGACGCTTTCGCCGGCCTGTTCCGCATCCTCAAGCCAGGCGGTACGCTGCTGCTTACCGTTCCTTGGACGCACGAGGCGACCATCGAGCATTTCGCCGATCTGCACGACTGGCGCGTCGAACCCCGCGGCGACGGTCACGTGCTGATCAACCGGGCGCCGGACGGTTCGGTCAGCGAACACGAAAATCTGATCTTCCATGGCGGCCCGGGCCAGACGCTGGAAATGCGCTTGTTCGGCCTGCCCGACCTCCTGCGCTTGTTGCGCGAGGCCGGCTTCCGCCACATCCGCGTCGCCGACGAGCGCGTCCCCGAATTCGGCATCGATTTCAGATACAAATGGTCGTTGCCGCTGATCGCGGTTCGGCCGTCCTTCGGCTGAGCATGGCGCCGGTTGCAACCGCCGATAGCGGAATGCGCGGCCAAGTGGTTATGAAAAAGATTAATTCTTGCCAATGATCAATTCCGCTTGACCAGCCGGGGCCTCGGAAATTAGCTGCGGGAGACATGAACAGTATTCGGCCGGCTGAAAGAGATTTCGGACATACGATGGCTCGCTTCGAGGCCGAGGCCAGAGACCCGTTGTTCTTCATGCACATCCCGAAGACCGCTGGCACCAGCATGCGGCTGTTTCTGCGCAACCAGTACCAGCCGCATCATATTTGCCCGGCGGTCGGCTGGCGCGACGTGCCGGCCATCGCCGCCGATCTGCGACGCTACCGGCTGGTGCAGGGACATTTCCAGTTCAACCTCCTGGAGGCCCTGGCGCCGAGCACGAAAATCCTCACCATCCTGCGCGATCCGGTGGCGCGGACCATCTCAGCACTCCGGCATCTGCGGCGCGACCCGACCTTTCACCCGATGCACGCCGCCGCTCGCGACAAGACGCTTGGGCAACTGGTGCGCGACCCCGGGATCATGGCGCAACAGCGCAACGTCCAGGCGGCGCATCTTTGCGCCTCTGCGCCGCCGGAGCGCGTGCTGGACCTGTTGAACACCGCGCCGGACGCCGATCCTGTCTCGCTGGAAACCCGGCCCGACCGGCAGCGGGCGCTGGACCGGCTGGAACGGATCGACTTCCTCGGCCTGGTCGAGGATCTGGCCGCCGCCGCGGACGAATTATCGGCGGCGATGGACTTTCATCCCGCCGCCTGGCTGCCGCTGATGAACGGCGCGCCGGACGAGCCTGCGGCGCTGAGCGAAGCCGAAATCGCGATCCTGTGTGACTACAACCAGATCGATCTGGAACTTTACGCCCGCGCCGAAAAGATCATCACGCAGCGGCGGTTCGAGGCGGCGATGCGCCGGCTGCTCGCGAACGGCGTGTACCGCACCCCGCAGGGCGGTTTCGAGATCGACCTGCTCGGCATCATGCCCGGGTCCGGCTGGTACGCGCCGGAGGGGCATGACGGCAGACACTGGCGCTGGACCGGGCCGGACCGGCGGTTCTCCCTGGAGCTGCCGATGCGGCCGAACGGCGCCTATCAGGGCCGGCTGCACTTCGTGACGCGCCGGGACGCGGCTCCTGCCCTCAGTGTCGAACTGAATGGCGCGGCTATCCCGCTGGATGTCAGCCTCACCGGCGGCGGCTGGCTCGGCTCGTTCGAGATTCCCCGCGGCGCGCTCCACGCCACTGGCGGTCTGTGCCGGCTGGTATTCGACACGCAGACGGCGGAGGTTTCCGGCTCCGGCGACGATCTCCGCCGGCTCGGCATCGCCGTCAACCGCATCGCCTTCGTCTGCCGTGATTGATTCAGAGGGACCATGTCGTCAGAAGTCATAGCGGGGCTCAGCCGACGGCGACGTTGTCCAGAAGCCTGATCGGACCGAGCCGCGCCGCCGCGAGCAGCCGGGCCGGCGGGTGCAAAAAATCCAAAGGCTCCAACGAATGTGCGTCGACCAGCGCAAAATAATCCGCGGTAAGTCCGGCGCGGTTGAGGGTGAAGCCGCCGGCGGCAAGCGCCGCGGCGGCCGCATCGCCGCCAGCCAGCCGCCGCGCGGTCTCCCGCAGGGCGCCATGCAGCGCCGGCGCGATCCGGCGCTCGGTCGGCGACAGGAACCGGTTGCGCGACGACAGTGCCAGCCCGTCCGGCTCGCGGACGGTCGGCACCGGGATGATCTCGACCGGTAAAGGGAGATCCATCACCATGCGGGTGATCACCTGCACCTGCTGCCAGTCCTTCTCGCCGAAATAGGCGGCGCGCGGCCGGACCTGCCCGAACAATTTGGCGACCACGGTGGCCACACCGGCGAAATGGCCGGGGCGCAGCGCGCCCTCCCACCGGGTTGCCGGGCCGGCAACGGTGATGGTGGTGGCGGCGTCCGCCGGATACATGGTGGCGACGTCCGGAAGCCAGGCCAGATCGCAGCCGCCGGCCTCCAGTTTGCCAAGATCGCCAGCCTCGTCGCGCGGATAGGCGGCAAAATCCTCGTTCGGCGCGAATTGCAGCGGATTGACGAAAATCGAGGCGGCGACCGGACCGCCGGCGCTACGCGCCGCCGCCAGCAGCGCCAAATGCCCGGCGTGCAGAGCGCCCATCGTCGGCACCAGAGCGACCGGGCCGAGCGCGTCGAGGGCTGCCCGCAATTCCGGCAGGGTTCTGGCGATCCTCATTGCCTGCCGTGTCGACGATTTTTCGGCGGGCGTCGAGTCTCAACCGAATATTAACGCGATGCCGCCTGTGCAGCGCGAAAACAAGCCGCTAATGGCGAAGCATGAGTGCGCTGACCAAGGCCTGGATCAAAGCGGAAACGACACGTGGGCAGCGCGCCGCCAGACTTCCCATCGGCCTTGGCGCCGCGCAAATCATCTGCGGGATTGGCCAGGCGTTCTGCGCCGCCGGGCTGCTGGCGGCGGTTCTGCGCGCGGCTCCGCGCGGCCCGGCCCTGGCTTTCTATGTCATCGGTTTCGCCGGGCTGGCGACGCTTCGCGCCGGTCTGTTGCTGCAGGCCGAGCGGATCGGGTTCGAGCGCGGTGCGGCCGCGCGCCGGCGGTTGCGCAACGGCGTGCTCGGCGCGCTGCTCGCCCTCGGTCCGGCCGGGCTGCGCGGCCGCCACTCGGCGGAGCTCGCCGGTGTCGCGGTTGATCGGGTCGAGGCGATGGAGGGCCTGCACGCGCGCTGGATTCCGGCGACCACTCTCGCGGCGATCGGTCCGGGGCTGGTCGGTCTGGCCGCCTTGTGGGCGGATTGGCGGTCCGGGCTGATCCTGCTCGCCGCCGGCCTGCTGGTGCCGTTCGCGATGGCGATCGCGGGGATCGGCGCCGGGATGGCGGCGAAGCGCCAGTTCGTCGCGATGAGCCGGCTGCAGGTCCGCTTCCTGGACCGTATCCGCGGCATTTCCACCATCGTCCTGGCCGGCCGGGCGGCGGATGAGGAGCGCGCTTTGGCGGCGGCGGCGAAGGAATTGCGGCAACGGACGATGCGGGTGCTGCGGGTCGCTTTCCTGTCCTCCACGGCGCTCGACCTCGCGGCGGCGGCGGCATTGATCCTGATTGCCATCCGCTTCGCGAGCCTGCTGCGCGGCGACCTGGGACTGGCGCCGACCGCGCTGTTTCTGCTCCTGCTGGTGCCGGAATTTTTTGCGCCGCTGCGCGCGTTCTCGGCGGTCTATTCGGACCGGCTGGCGGTTGAGGCGGTGGCCGAAGACCTTGCCGCCCTCCCGGAGCCGCCGGCGGAGATCGCGGCCGCGGAAATTCGCAGCGTCGCCGCACAGGGGCTGACCTTGGCGTTCGAGGATGTCTCCTTCGCCTGGGGCGAAATTCCCGTGCTCGAGCATTTTTCGCTGCGCGTCGGCGCCGGCGAGGTGCTGCTGCTGACCGGCGCGTCCGGCGCTGGCAAATCCACGATCATCGACCTCATCCTTGGCTTCATCGTCCCCGATTCCGGAAAGGTGACGATCAACGGCGCCGAACTGATCACGCTGGTCCCCGCCGCCCGGTCCAAGATGATCGGCTGGATCGGTCAGAAGCCGATGATCTTTAACGGAACAATCGGCGAAAACATCCGCTTCGCCCGGCCGGAGGCGAGCGACGAGGACGTTGCCGAGGCGATCCGGCTGGCGCGGCTGACCGAGGTGATCGCCAAATTGCCGGCCGGGCTGGAGACGCGGATCGGCGAGGCCGGCTATGGCCTGTCGGGCGGCCAGGCGCAGCGCGTGGCGATCGCCCGGGCGTTCCTGAAGGACGCGCCGCTGTTGCTGCTGGATGAGCCGACCGCGCATCTGGACCCGGTGGCGGAGCGCGACATTCTGGCGAGCATCAAGCGGCTTGCCATCGGCCGCACGGTGATCCTGGCCAGCCACTCGGCACTCGCGACGGAATTCGCGCGCGAGACGGGGGCGAGGCGGCTCGATCTGGACGCGCTGCGGCACGCCCGGTTGCGCGGGGTCGCGTGAACCCCGACATCGTCAAAATTTTCGGCCTGTGGCGCGGCCAGCTCGGTTGGCTGGTGTTCGGCGCCGCGCTGTCGTTGGGCGCTCTCGCGGCCGGGTTGGCGTTGCTTGGCAATGCCGGTCGGTTGATCGCGGCGGCGGTGCTGGGCGGCGCGCTCGCGGTGCCGCTTGCCCTGCAGTCCATCGGCGTGGCCCGCGTGCTGCTGCGCTACCTCGAGCGCGTATTCACGCACGAGGCGACGTTTCGCGCCTTGGCGCGGCTGCGGGTGTGGCTGTTCGCCGGCCTTGCGCGCAGCGCGGCCGGCGGGCTCGGCCTGCGGCAAGCGGGCGACGCGCTGGCGCGGCTGGTCAACGATGTGGAGGCGCTGGACGGGCTGTATCTGCGCATCACCGTGCCGATGCTGGGGGCGGCGCTGATCCTCCCCGTGCTGGTCTACGTTTTAGCGCGGGAAAATCTCGCGGCGCTGCTGGCGCTGCTGCCGTTCGGCTTCGTCGCGGTCTATCTGCCGTTGCGCGCGGCCCGGCTCGGTGCCGCCAACGCCGGCCGGGCCGGTCTGGCGATGTCCGGGTTGCGCAACGCCGCCCTGGATGCGCTGAGCGGCTTGCGCGAGATCAAAATTTTTGCCGCCGAGGGCCGAATGCTGGCGGCCGTCCAGGCGCGCGAGGCCGCATTGCTGGCGGCGCAGCGGGAGCTGACCGGCCAGGCGAGTGCGGTTAACGCCGTGGCGTTCTTGGCCGGGCAGGCGGCGATCCTGCTGGCGATCCTGTGCGGCCTGTTCAGCGGCGCAGCGGTCGCCGTTCTGATCGCGGTGTTCGTGTTGATCGCGGCGTTCGAGGCGGTGAACGGCCTGCCCCGCGCCGGCCTGCTGTACGGCCAGGCGACCGCCGCGGCGGCCCGTGTGGTGGAGGCGTCGGAGGCGCCGCCGCCGGTGCCTGATCCGGCCGCGCCGCTTGCCCTGCCGCCCGGCCACGCGATTGCCTTCGAGCATGTCAGCGCCCGCTACGCCGACGATCTGCCGTTCGTGTTTCAGGATTTGTCCCTGCAACTGCCGGCGGGCTCGCGCACGGCGATCCTCGGGCCCTCCGGGGCCGGCAAATCCACCATCGCCGCCCTGCTGCTGAAGTTGATCGCGCCGGTTTCAGGGCAGATCCGCCTTGGCGCCGTCGACCTCGCCGCGCTGCCGGCGGAGGCGGTGCGCGCGCGCGTCGCGTATCTGAGCCAGACGACCCATCTGTTCGCCGATACCATCCGGAACAATTTGAAGCTCGGCGACCCGGCCGCCGATGACGCCCGGCTGTGGGCGGCGCTGGACGCGGCGCGGATCGCCGAGACGATCCGGGCATTGCCGGAGGGCCTGAACACGTATCTCGGCGAGGGCGGCAATACCTTGTCCGGCGGCCAGGGCAGGCGCCTCGCTCTGGCGCGCACGCTGCTGTCGTCGGCTCCCATCCTGCTGCTGGACGAGCCCTGCGCCGGCCTGGACGCGGCGACCGAGACCGAGTTCATGAAGGTTCTCAACACCGCCACGCAAAGCCGCACGGTGGTCCTGATCGTCCACCGCCTGACCGGCGCCGAACAGCTGGACCGGATCTGGCGCCTGACCGGCGGCACCCTGATGGCGGCGACGGGGTAGGCGTGGACGCCCGGCTTTCGCCGGGCATGACGGTTGGGTCGGCGTTAGCTTTTGAAGGCTTTGTCCCAAACCACGTAGGAGTAGGCGCCGACCGGGGGTTTGCTGATGACCGGGGTGGATTTGGTGGAAAGCAGTTCGGTCACCGTGCGCTGGTAGGCGGCCGGCTGGAGATAGCCCCATGCGCCGGTCGGCGGGGCGAGTTTGGCGACCTCGCGCATCATCGTGGTCTGGTGCTGGGCGGTCAGCACGCCGGCGGTGTCGTCGGCGAGCAGGATTTTCACGGCCTCCGCCTGATGCGTGTCCGCGTAGTCCCAGCCTTCCTTCGAGGCGATCAGGAAACGCGCGAGCTTGCTGACCATCGCCGGGTCCGACAGTTCGCTGCCTTTGACGTACAGCCCGTCTTCCAGCGTCGCCACCCCTTCGGTTTGGTATTTGAAGACGATCAATTGCGAGGGCTTCATGCCGGCTTCGATCAACTGATAATACTCGTTATAGGTCATGGTGGAGATGCAGGCGGCCTGCTTTTGCAACAGCGGGTCGACGTTGAAGCCCTGCTTCAGGACGGTGACGTCCGGGTGGTCGCCGCTGGTGGAGTAGCCGAGCTTCGCCATCCAGGAGAGGAACGGATATTCGTTGCCGGAGAACCAGACGCCGAGCGTCTTGCCTTTGAAATCGGCCGGGCTGGTGATGCCGCTGTCCGTGCGGCAGGTCAGCTCCATGCCGGAGTGCTGGTACACCTGCGCGATGTTGACGATGTCCAGGCCCTTTTCCCGCGCCGCGAGGGCCGAGGGCATCCAGTCCACCACCACATCGGCGCCGCCGCCGGCGAGGACCTGGTCCGGGTTGACGTCCGGGCCGCCCGGCTTGATCGTCACGTTCAAGCCCTCGGCTTTGTAAAAACCCTTGGCGGCGGCGACGTAGTAGCCGGCGAACTGGGCCTGTGTGACCCATTTCAACTGGAGCGTCAGATTGTCGTCCGCGCGCGCGGGGCCGATGCCGAGGGCGAGTGCCGCGATGGTGCCGAGTAGAAATTTTTTCAACATGATGCTCCTAGGTTTGGTTGCGCTGGTGAAAGGATGGATGCCAGAAGGTGACGGCGCGCTCAGCCGCGGCCAGTAGCGCGAAGCTGATGGAGCCGGCGAGGGCGGCGACGGTAATGGTGGCCCAGACGATGTCCAGGTTCATCCGCGCGGCTTCGACAGAGATGCGGAAGCCCATGCCGCGGGTGGGGGTGCCGAAGAACTCGGCGACGATCGCGCCGATCAAGGCGAGGGTGGAATTCAGCTTCAGCGCGTTGAAGATCATCGGCATCGCGGCGGGGAGGCGGAGTTTTATGAGCGTCTTCCAGTAGCTGGCGCCGTAGGAGCGCATCAGGTCGCGTTCCATGGCGTTGGCTTCCTTGAGGCCGGCCTGGGTGTTCACCAGCATCGGGAACACCGTCATCAGCGCGACGACCGCGGCTTTCGACGGCCAGTCGAAGCCGAACCACTCGATCGCGATCGGCGCGATGCCGACCACCGGCATGGCACTGACCATGTTGGCGAGCGGCGTCAAGCCGCGCTGCAGGAAGGGCGAACGGTCGATGGCCAGCGCGGTGAGGAAGCCGGCGCCGCAGCCGATCGCGTAGCCGATGATGACGGCGTGCAGAAAGGTCTGGTCAAAATCGCCGGCGAGGATGCCGAGATTATTGACGAAGGCGAGGGCGATGGCGGAGGGCGGCGGGAGCAGGATGAACGGCACGTGCAGGCCGATGCAAAGCATCTCCCACGCCCAGAGGATGGCGAGGCCGAACAGCACGGGCGATGCGATTTTGGCTGCCCGGCTTTCATTTTCTGCGAGCTGGGCGAGCGCCAGCAAAATTGTGCCGGACGTGACAATGGCGAGCGCGCCGGCGAGGGCGGGATGGGCCGCGAGCGCGAACCGCGCCGCGAGGCCGAGGACGATGGACGCGGCGGTGATGGCAAACCCGTTCAAAGCCGGCCGCCCCGCGCGCGGGTGAGCGCGACTTCGCCGAGGCGCACGCAGCCGATGAGTGAGAGGGCCAGCAGCGAGGCGAGCACCAGGGCGCCCCACATCATCATGGTCTGGCCGTAATAGCTGCCGGCGAGCAACCGGGCGCCGAGGCCGACCTGCGCGCCGGTGGGCAGTTCCGCGACGATGGCGCCGGTGACGGCGAGGGCGACGGCGACCTTCAGGCTGGGAAACAGGAACGCCACCGCGACCGGCCAGCGCAGTTTAAAGAACGTTTCCGCGCCGTTGGCGTTGTAGGTGCGCATCAGGTCGAGCTGCATGGAATCAGGGGAGCGGAAGCCCTTCACCATGCCGACCGTGATGGGGAAGAACGAGAGATAGGCGACGATCGCGGCCTTTGGCGGCAGGCCGGTGAGGCCGATATTGCCGAGGGCGACCATCACCATCGGCGCGATCGCGAGAATCGGGACGGTCTGGCTGGCGATCACCCAGGGCATAAGCGCGCGGTCCAGCACGCGCGCGTGCACGATGCCGATGGCGATCAGGGTGCCGAGGAGCGTGCCGATGATCAGGCCGGTGATGGCGGTTTCCGCCGTGTAGGCGGTTTGCAACAGGAAATTGCGAGGCGAGTTGAGCGGATAATTGAAAATACTGTCGGCGAGATTGGCGGCGATCTGGTCCGGGGTCGGCAGGACCGGCCGGTCCATCGACCAGGCGGCCTGGACCACCGCCCAAAAATTGTTGGTGTCGTCCGGGTCCATCAGGTTGATCGCCTGCGGCGCGTTCAGAAAATACGCGGCGGCGTACCAGGAGACGATGAGGGCGGCCATGACCGTGACGAAGGGCAGCGGACGGCGGAACAAGCTAATCATAGCTGTGGCCCTCGCGCAGTGATTCGCGGACCTGGTGGGCGACGGCGACGAAGGCGGGATCGTCGCGCATGTCCAGCGTGCGCTGCGCCGGCAGGCGGCTTTCGATGACGCGGAGCACGCGGCCGGGCCGGGCGGACATCACCACGATGCGCGTCGACAGGAAGACCGCCTCCGGGATGGAGTGGGTGACGAAAACCGCCGTCATGCCGGTGCGGCGCCAGAGTTCGTGGACGTGCAGGTTCAGGCTGTCGCGGGTGATTTCGTCGAGGGCGCCGAACGGCTCGTCCATCAGCAGCAAGGACGGGTTGAAGCTGAGGGCGCGGGCGATCGAGACGCGCTGCTGCATGCCGCCGGAGAGTTGCCAGGGGAATTTTTTGGCGAAATCCTTCAGGCCCAGAAGTGCGAGGTTTTCGGCGGCGCGCCGCTCCCGCTCCTCTTTGGTCATGCCGATGAGTTCGAGCGGCAAGGTGACGTTGCGCTGGACGTTGCGCCAGGGGAACAGCGCCGGCGCCTGGAAGACGTAGCCGTAGGCGCGGTTGCGGCGGGCCTGGTCCGGCGACATGCCGTTGACGGTGAGCGTGCCAGAGGTGAGCGGGGCGAGGTCCGCGATGGCGCGGAGCAGGGTGGTTTTGCCGCAGCCGGAGGGACCGATCAGCGAGACGAAATCGCCCTCCGCGACGGTGAGGTCGACATCCTGCAGGGCGACCACCGGGCGGTCCGCGGCGGCGAAGGCGATGTTGAGTTTTTCCGCCTCGATGACGGTGCGCGGCGGGGCCGGGGCGGCGATGGCGGGGGCGGCGGCGATGACGGTTTCAGCCATGAACGAAGTTCGGCGAGCTGGGGTTGTTTTCGTGCTCTTTCCAGGTCAGATGCGGCTTGGCCGTCGCCACCTCGACCATGCTGATGCAGTGATCGACCGGGCAGACATGCGCGCAGAGATTGCAGCCGACGCATTCGGAATCGATGATGTCGAAGCGGCGCGCGCCGTTGCTGGCGGAGATGGCGATGGATTGGTGGGAGGTATCCTCGCACGCCGCGTAGCACAGGCCGCATTTGATGCAGAGGGACTGGTCGATCGCCGCGATCGATTTGTAGTTGAGGTTGAGGTCGTCCCAGTGGACGTAGTTGGGGACGGCGGCGCCCTGGAAATCGGCGATGCGGGCGTAGCCCTTTTCATTCATCCAGTTGGCGAGGCCGCTGATCATGTCGTCCACGATCTTGAACCCGTAATGCATGGCGGCGGTGCAGACCTGGACGGTGCCGGCGCCGAGCGCCAAAAACTCGGCGGCGTCCCGCCAGGTGGCGATGCCGCCGATGCCGGAGATGGGAATGCCGCGCGTGCCGGAATCGCGGGCGATTTCCGCGACCATGCGCAGCGCGATCGGCTTGACCGCGGGGCCGCAATAGCCGCCATGCGTGCCCTTGCCGTCCACCACCGGCTCGGGCGTCATGCGGTCGAGATCGACCCCGGTGATCGAGGTGATGGTATTGATCAGGGAGACGGCGTCCGCGCCGCCGGCCTTTGCGGCGGCGGCGGCCTGCACGATGTCCGTGACGTTGGGGGTGAGTTTGACGATCACCGGCATGCGCGTGTGCTGCTTGCACCAGCGCGTGACCATTTCGACATAGTCCGGCACCTGGCCGACCGCCGCACCCATCCCGCGCTCCGACATGCCGTGCGGACAGCCGAAATTGAGTTCGACTCCGTCCGCGTTGGTGGCTTCCACGCGCGCCAGGATATTTTGCCAGGCGGTTTCGTTGCAGGGGACCATCAGGCTGACGATCATCGCGCGGTCCGGCCAGTTGCGTTTTAGCTCGGTAATTTCACGCAGGTTCAATTCCAGCGGGCGGTCGGTGATCAGCTCGATATTGTTGAAGCCGGCGATGCGGGCGCCGCCGTAGGAGATGGCGCCGTAGCGGCTGGAGACGTTGACGACCGGCGGGTCCTCGCCCAGCGTTTTCCAGACCACGCCGCCCCAGCCGGCGCGGAAGGCGCGCTCGACGTTATAGGCTTTGTCGGTCGGCGGGGCGGAGGCGAGCCAGAACGGGTTGGGCGAGCGAATGCCGGCGAAGATGGTGGTGAGGTCGGCCATGTCAGTGGGCCAAAAAGTCGTGGATCGCGGCGGCGGCGCGTTTGCCGTCCTGCACCGCCTGGACGGTGAGGTCGGGGCCGGCCACGCAGTCGCCGCCGGCGAACACGCCGGGTAGCGAGGTGCGGTGGTTTTCGTCCACCTGGATGCGGCCGTCGGCAAGTGCCGGCTGGTCCGGGCCGGCGTATTTCTGGCCGACCGCTTTCAGCACCAGATCGGCGGGGAAAAAATTCTTTTCGGTAACGACGCAGAGCGCATCGTCGAGTTCTTCGATCGCCAGCGGGGCGGCGTGGCAGCGGATGGTCACACCGTGGGTCTGCGCCCAGTTCTGTTCATCTGGTGTCGCGGACATGTGTTCGGGGCCGCGGCGGTAGAGCATTGTCACCTCTTCGGCACCCAAAAATTTCGCCTGGGTCGCGGCGTCGATGGCGGAGTTGCCGCCGCCGATGACGACGACGCGGCGGCCGACCGGGACCATGCTTTTGTCCGGCGCCTGGCGGAGTTCGGCGATGAAATCCACCGCGTCCCGAACGCCGGGGAGGAATTCGCCAGGGATGCCGGCGTGTTTTGCCGCGGTCTGGCCGAGGGCGAGGAACACGGCGTCGAAGTCTTCGCGTAAGGTGGCGAGGTGCATGGTTTCGCCCAGGCGTTGGTTGTATTCGAGCTTGATGCCGCCGAGGGAGATGATGAATTCGACCTCGCGCGCGGCGAACTCGTCGGCCATTTTATAGGCGGCGATGCCGTATTCGTTCAGGCCGCCGGGTTTCGGCTTTGCGTCGTACACCGTGACTTCGTGGCCGCGCAGGGCCAAAGCGTGGGCGCAGGAGAGGCCGGCGGGGCCGGCGCCGACGACGGCGATCCGTTTGCCGGTGGGGGCGGCGCGGGTGAACGGGTTGCCGCGCGCCATCTGCCAGTCCGTCGCGACGCGCTGCAGCGCGCCGATGGCGATCGGCTCCCCGGATTCGGCGGTGCGGACACAGGCGCGTTCGCACAAGATTTCGGTGGGGCAGACGCGGGCGCAACTGCCGCCGAAAATGTTTTGCTCCAGGATTTTCCGGGCGGCGCCTGCGAGGTT
>Ga0116230_10001332_pt1 | contig 23313 bp, 18 predicted proteins | sample S1TSphfallax_3_FD_88678 | JGI IMG/M metagenome (GOLD analysis project Ga0116230, IMG submission 88678) | Host-associated microbial communities from peat moss isolated from Minnesota, USA - S1T2_Fd - Sphagnum fallax MG | ecosystem: Host-associated > Plants > Peat moss > Unclassified | place... | reverse complement strand
GTGGGGTGGCGAGAGGATTTTTTGTTAGTTGTTTTGTTGTGTTTTTTTTATTTTAAAAGGATGTTTTGGGTTTGTTTTTTTTTTTTTTTTTTTTTTAATAAATTTGTGATAAAATATGATCTGATTTTAAGATGGGTTTTCTGAATTTTTAAAACCTTGAATTCTTGTCATTTTCAGAAAAAATAAAAATAAAAATTGGTCCAGTTTAAGACAAGGTCTGGTTTCTTCTCCATTACACACAACTAAACTGTATAGATATAATTAATGCACACACTCCAAGAAGAAAGTTATATATAATATTGAGTACATGACAACCAATCAAATGCAATAACTTGTCTTGAGCCCAAGATTATATATAGTTTTCAATAACATTATATTTATAACCTAAAAAATCTGAACTTAAAAAAAAAAACTGGGCTGCTCTCAATCAAGTTCTAATTCTATGTAGAAAAATAAGCTGATTCTTGGATTACATTTCAATGAAATGACAGTCCCAAGGAAACTGAAACCCTTCCAGTCCAGAAGAGATCCTAGAACCTGACATGAAACTTGTTAAAATTCAAGGAACCTGTCAACACTGGTTTGCACCAGTGCTCAAGGATGGGTTCAGGGTTTAGGGTTTTGATAGTAAGTAAACTGCCAGTTTTTGGTTTCTAAATCTTTCAAAATCAGAGAATTGTCAGTTCCAGTTTTTATATATAAATATTTCAGAATCAGACAAGAATCCTTGGTTCCAGTTTTTTGATATAAATTAAATTTATAAAAATAATAATTAAAAATAAAAATAAAATAAATAAAATAAAAAACAAGAATCAGTATGAAACAAGTGTCAGTTTTTGCTTTTTTTTCAAAAAGCCTCAAAAGGAATTGGTGGTGGTTCTCATCAAAGAACCAGCCAAAACCAGCTGTAGCCCATTAAGGTAGTTATTTGATTTTCTAATTTTGGAAAAACCATAGTTATATATATATATATCAGAACCTGTTCAAGTCATTAGGTTACTACCTACTCTACCCATAGTTAATGTTCAACTCCATGATAAATGAAATATCATTAGGTTTGGCAAAAAGCCACTTAAGGTGCGTGCATTCACATTTGGTGTTGAGGACTCTAGTATTAAGTCCCCTAACACCAAGCTAGTCATTTAGAACCTAATTTAGCTAATTTTCGTGAAGATTTTATGTTAAGTTAACATTCACTTAATATTAAATAATCACCCATTTAACATTGGGTGCCACCTAAGATGTCACCTAGATTTTCACTTAACACTAACTTAACATTAGTTGTGAATGATTATAGGTTGGTGTAGAATGAATTGTATGAAGTGGGTGTTAGTCCTTGTGCTTTGTAAATTTATAGTCTTTTTGCTTGTCGAATGTTGAGTTTGGGGTGTTTTTACTTGAACCAATAGAACATATTTTTTTTGTCTATTGCTTGTCGGTCTAGCATGTTGTTAGTCACCTTTGAGGCACATTTAAATACATGATTGTTGATGTTTTTTGGGTCCCAACCTCTAGGAACTTGGTAGTGTGCATTTTGGCCCAATTAATGGTATGTCTTTCTTTTTTTTATACACATCCCGAGAATCAAAAAAATGCCTAATAACTTTGGAAATGTATTTATTACATGTTCAAATAGTGTAAATGAAAGTTTACAAAAAAAAATTCCACATTAAATCAACATATTTTATCAATGTGCATTTTGTGAGAAGAAATATGTAGAAGCGATTAATATGACCTAGTTGATTCCTTGTTCTTTTGAATATCTTTGATCCAACATTTCAAACTATAGATTATCGAATCTCACGATAATCAAAATATTTTCAATACCTTTGGTCGTAAATATGATTTATGATTTTTGTATCAAATTCTAATGGTGATCTAATTTCTACATGTTTTATCTTTAGATCTCTTTGCTACAAATCTATTTTTGAATTAAGCAATTAATCATCTACTTGTTTCATTTTCACTTGTAGTGTAATTTTTTGCACATCTACCTTAGAACCTAGTTGTTCTTCATTTGCTTTTTACATTTTCTCCTTAAGACTTGTTTTTTTTTTACAAAAAGTTTCAGGCTTGACTTTTTTTTTTCACATGTTCTACTTCTATTGGTAGATGTAAATTGTGACTAAGTTTAGTATAAATATTAACACTTCGATAGTAGGACTTAAAAAATTTAAGCAAAGTTGGAACTGTTCTTCTACTACAACTCGTAAGGATGACATACTTGATAAAAAGGACTGATAGTAACAATCCTAAACACATCCATAACCAAAGAAAGAAAACTTGACATTAATATTTTTCATCCTGTTACTTTCAATTATGCGCATGAAAATGTGCCCATATTTTCCCATCACTCAATAGATATCTAACCCTAGGAAATGTTAATTTGGGATTTTGGAGACCTGATTTAGTCTTGTGTTGGGATATTTACAATGTTTAAATTCATCCAAAATCTTTTTAGAATGGGGTATATGTAATGTTTAGAAGCAAGCAAAAACAATTAAGATTGAAAAATTGTAATATTTAGAAGTAATCCAAAAAGATATTTTGGACTGTATATTGATAATGTTTAGAAGCAACCAAAATCTTTTAGCACAAGATGTGTATATGTAATGTTTCTAAGCAACTAAAAAAAACTCTAGGTTGGCATATTTATATTGTAATACCTGGGTGAGTTTTAACACTATAATTTCTGAAATGTTGATTTTTTTTATTTATAAATCTGCACAAGGAAAGTAAAGAATTTGATGGAATATTTGGAAACATATAATTTGTCAAAATGGAAACCTCAAAGATAATTAGTTATTTGGAGAAACATGTGTCAAAAGTGGCCAAGGTAACACTATGGTGATTTTAGAAGCAATGCTTTCAGGATGGAATGTTTAGAATCAACCAAAATCTTTTTAGGATGGGATGTTCATAATGTTTTGAAGGCATTCAAATCATTCTAGGATGGAATTGTATAATGACTAGAGACAAACAAGTTTTTTATTTTTTAAAAAACATTACAACATTAATGTTCAGAAGCAACTATAATCTTTTTGGGGAAGGACATTTAATGGGTATTTAGAAGCAACAGAAATCCTTTGGAAGGGAGCATATTTTTTGCATATGGGCCAATCAAAGATGCCCATCACAAAAGAGGAATTTTTTTTTGAAAATTTGAAGGGGTCCACAACAACTAATTAAATTGAGTCACACACTAGAGTATACTAAATAGTGTACTATGTAAGTGGTGATTGGCCCAGGGTGAACCACCACCAATGTTGGTTGGTTATGTTGGTAACCTTGACCTTTTGGAGTGAGGCCTCTTAGTGGCCATATTTAATAAGCCCAAAAAAATGTTAGATTTAAACTCAGAGACCCTACCTAATTTAGTCCAATCCAAGCATGGGAAATTTGTAATTAAGCTTAGGAAATAATTTGAATGAATTTTTGGGGATTTTCACCATGGTAATCAAAGTAGGTGTTGGGTGCTGGTTTACCCAAAGCATTGGAATTTGGGGGGTGGAGTTTTAGGATGCAGAATAAAATATTAAAGAGATTTGATTTTTTCAAGGCTTAATTTTTATTCATTTATTGTATGTACATAGCATGATGCCACGCGGTGGTGGTGAGAATTGAACCCGCAACCTGCAAGACGGTCGTGAAGCTGAACATCAAGCTAGCAAGTAAACAACGAAATGCACAAAATCCTTGCTTGCTTGCTTGCTCTGCTGCTGCAGCAACACGTGCATCTGCTCTCTGGATGAGCAAATCCTGCTCAACAACCTCACACGCTATTAGAAGCGGGACGGATCAAACCTTGGCAAGAACCAGCAGCAGCGAATGCAACCCAACAACAACAAAAGGCAAACAAATGATCAAATAGTAGCTAGCTAGTGGTAACAGGGATGGGATCCAAACACTATTACTGTTGCGCAAGGCAGGAGCTGAGCTGAGCTGAGTTGAGCTGCTCAGCAGATGAAATTACAAATACAACAGTTGTGTTTTTCAAATGGATTCAGTTACTGTTGTTATTGCTGTTGTTGTTGTTGTTGTTGTTGTTCTGTAGATGCAAGAAAGAAGAAAAAGTTTGTACAAGAGTAGAGTGGTCGCTGATGAGGATGGTGCCAGCCGACTGGAGAATTCTACTCTCTTTTGTACTCTCTTCTGTGGTCGAAGTGGTTGTTGCATGGGGAGGAAGGGGTAGGTAGAGAGAAGAAGAAGGAGAAGAGGAGACGGGTATTCCATGGATGGGTCAGCAGGAAGTGGAAAGGGGAAGTAGTTAGGGCAGCTCGGGGATATGGACCAGCGAGCCTCGGAAGAACGCGATGGCGGCATAGCCGTAGTGCATGGAACACGTCTAAGATGGCGAGGAGGAGGAGCAGGAGGAGAACGAAGAGCAGGAGGAGGAGGAAGAGGCCCTCCTCCCTTTTTCGGCAGTTCTTCTTTGATGCGCCTCTTCCGACTTTTCACGTGCACAAAAGGACTGCGAGTATGGCACCGTTTGTCATCACCATCACCCCCTCACCATCATCATCATCCGCATCCTCTTCCTCCTCGTGCCTGTGGTACTCCTGCCAACATGGCAGTCACCTGCTGCGCTGATTTCTGTAGGTTCCCCCTCAAACTGTGCTTGCTCTTTACTAAACCCTAATTGTTCCTGCCAAAGCCTACTTGTTCCTTCCTTTTTGGCAGCTCAATGTTTTCCTCCAGCAATTGGGGTAAGTAGTGATCTTTGAACTGAAGGTCGTGGGTTGCAGGTGATGTTAATGATGGCAGTACCAATGGGTACTGATTCTAGCTAGCTTTAATTGTCATGCTCTCTGTGTCTGTGTTTTTGGGTGTGTGGGAAATTCAGATTTTCTGGCAAGAATCAAACACATGTGTGTGCGGTCTCGAAGTGGATCAGAGCGAGATTTGATGGATGCAGCAGCAAGTTCAGAAGATAGATATGAGTTCAGTATGGATGGTGCAAGCTCAGGCCTGAGTATGGATGGTCTCAGCTTAGATTTGTTAGGGGATGGAGCTCTGAACTTCAGTACCTTATGTGGAGAAGATCATGTGGGCAGCAGTTCACGAGGTTCGTCTTCATCACTTGGGTGGCCTTTGGCCAAAATGGAGAGGTTTAGTATGGACCCTTCACCTGCTTCATCCAATGGAACCAGCACAAGACACACTTACATGTGGGAAGAGAAAAGGGACAGGAGAGATACAGAACTTGCAGGTGACTTCTACTTGTATAACAACCTTTTTTTCATTTTGGGCATTTTCTGAAACTCTGTTGTTCCTATGCATTTCCTCTTCAATTATATGAGACACTTTTTGGAAGTGTGTTTACAAACAGTATCATGTTGTGGTTTGCACCACAACAATCTCTAGAAAATTCTTCATTAGGCATTTGACTTCTGGTTTTTATCTGCTTTTCCAAATAGTGCAGCAAAACTGTTGAACCATGCTTGCTGATCTTGTTCCTCTCTTTGCAAGTTGGATTTGCATGTGTACATCCCATGTACGATTCTGCTGCATAGTCTAGTATTTATGGGACTTTTGTGTTTACATACATCTGGTACAGAGGTGGAGATGATGAAAGAGAAGTTTGCAAAGCTGTTGTTGGGAGAAGATATGTCAGGTGGTGCTAAGGGTGTCTGTACAGCAATGGCCATCTCAAATGCCATCACTAACCTCTCAGGTATACATCATGAGCTGTCATGACACATCTTCTTTGATGATAGTACCTGGAGTGTTGTGAGTGTTGTGTCTATAGTTGCTCATTTGTGCACTTGTATATCTGTGCAACCTTCATTACCTGTCAGTATGTGATACCCATTCTTGATGTGGATGCAGCTTCTGTCTTTGGGCAGCTCTGGAGATTAGAGCCTCTTGCTTCAGAGCGACGTGTAATGTGGCAGAGAGAAATGGAATGGCTTCTCTCTGTCAGTGATTACATTGTGGAGCTGGTTCCTACAAGGCAAAGATTTCCAGATGGTAGTACTTTGGAGGTGAGGATGACTTAGTTTCTTTTGTTTTCTTCCTTGCTCTTCTATCTGGTAAGTTCTCGTGTTTCAGTTTTTGTCTAGGTGCATAGGACACCCTGGAAAAAAGATGCAGTATATATGGTGGGGTCCAAGTCATACAAAATTCTTACAACAATGCTCATGGTTGCTGGTTGCAGGTGATGGTCAGCAGGCCACGGTCAGACCTTCACTTGAACTTGCCAGCTTTGCGGAAGCTGGACAACATGCTGCTTGTATGTCCATGAACAATTCAATTTTGCAAAAATTTTGCAGTAAATTTGTGCTTTGATTGAGTTATTTCTTGAGTACTTCATTAAAGTTTCAAGTGTATTATGATGGTATCAATCAAGGTGAACACACCTAGCAGGAAGATAAAAAGCTTTTGACAAATTTACTTCCTACACTGGATGGCATCTGTTAAGAAAGCAATTCTCTCTGCTTTTGCCAGGACTCCTTAGACAGCTACCATGAAACAGAGTTTTGGTATGTGGACCATGAGATATTAGTGGGTGCCAAAAACAACCAATTGGATTCGAGGGACTTTCTTCAACGACAAGAAGAGAAATGGTGGTTGCCGACTCCAAAGGTACCAGTCAATGGTCTGAGTGAAGACTCAAGGAAGAAACTACATCACCAAAGGGATGCCACCAGTCAAATCTTGAAAGCAGCCATGGCAATCAACACCCAGGTTTTGTCTGATATGGAGGTTCCTGACACCTATTTGAATTCTATTCTCAAGGTGACCATCATCTGTATCTCTCTGTCCTGGGTAACCATCTTGTGATTGAAAGATGTATCTGTAAACAATGACTTGTTTTCTGAAGACCTTATGGTCTCTTGATGTTTGGTGTGGAATCTCTCTAACCTTATTAGTTTATCTTGCAATTTCTTTCCATATTGACTCAAATCATAAGATGGAGGTTCCTTGATACTTATGCAGATAATTCAATGTGTGTTCACATGTTGTCATATCTACAGGTATAGAGTCTGATGCTCTCTTGATTGTGCAGAATGAGAGGTCAAGCATCGGGGATCTCCTGTACCGAAATATGGCTTCTGACAACTTCTCAGCTGAAGTATTCCTATCCACACTGGACACTTCAGATGAGCACAATATACTGGATGTTGCAAACCAATTGGAAACAGCAATGCTCATAATAAGAGAGCAGACTCACTTGAAACAGGAACAGCTATGGGTAAAGGAAACGAAATTCAATCCAAAGGCAGCTTGGGGGAAGATTAGGGAGTTTGTGGGTGATGTGGATAGAAGGGTGCTGCTAGCAGATAGAGCAGAGAGTGTGCTAGTTGGTCTGAAACAGCGGGTGCCAGGCCTGCCACAGACAACATTGGACACCAACAAAATCCAATTCAACAGGGTAGGCATGTCTGAGGAGTTTTGCCAGTTATTCACCAAGCTGTGAAGTGTAGCTGTACATTTCCAGAAGAATGAGGCTGCAAGACATGCTTACAACATGTATAGCTTTTCCTTGACTGTGACAACTCTTTTGTGGACTGGGTGCAGGATGTCGGCCAATCAATATTGGAGAGTTATTCACGTGTTCTTGAAAGTTTGGCTTTCAACATCATCGCACGAGTTGATGATGTTCTCTATGCTGATGACCAAGTTGTTCGCTCACTACTACCACCAGTCACACCAGGAGGAGATTGCATTACAAACTCACATCCTTCTCACAATAGATCTGACAGTTCTTCCAACACACAGTTGACAGCTCATAGCACTCCTTATGCCACTCCCTTTTTGTCTCCTAGTGCATCTCCTACTAGACCCAATGTGACATCCAGCCCACCTCATGAGAACACAAAGGGGGCTAGAACTCTAATCACTTCTTTGGACAAAGCCTTGTCCCAGAAAACAGGTGGAGAATCACTAGATTGTAAGGGAGCACAAGAGTCACTGAAGCTGTTGAAGGTTCATTTAGAGGCCACCAAACCATGGACGTATGCAGGCAACCTTGAGAACAGTAATGCTCTTCACAGCCCACCAGGACGTGATTAGATGATCATGTCAGCAGGGCATGAGTATGCTTCATGCTATGCAATTTTACAGCCCTGCCTCTCCTCCCTGCAAAGGATACTTGCCCCGGAGGTGGGGCAGACACTGGCTTAAAGCCTGTGTTCAAAGCAAATAGAAGCCATATCCATTCAAATACACCAGAGTTGTTTTCCAAATGTTTGTGCATTGCAGCCAGAGAACAATGTGGAGAATGTGCCTTCAGCAAGTTGTTCAAAGACCGAGGCGTCTGGTGACCAGCAATGCAGTTCCTTCAGCAGACAATACATTGCCTTCCAACTCCACTTGGGTATGCATGACTGACCTTCATGTTTGGTTGCAAAACATCGAATCTCATTATCTTGGATGCAAACCTTGGTTAGACTTGGCAGAGCATATAATCTTGACTGCCTGGTTATTCCCACAACATCTTTTGGTGATAGACACAAGTAAAACTAATGAAGCTAGTTTGTTCTCGTACTTGCTGGACCCAGAGGGCACTGACTCTAGCCAGTTTTTTTGCATTTGGACTATGTCTTGAATGTCAACTGGAATGAAACGAAGTGGTTGAAAAAAGGGAGGAAATATGTTATACAATGAGTGGCTCATGGCATAATGGTTGTGCCCTTTGTGGCAGGTCCAAACAAACTTAAGAGATATGGTGGAACACAGTTGCAAATTTCAGTGCGAAATGAATTTGACAGAAAGAGCAGCCTGAAGAGTACAGCTAGGTCTTCAGCTGTCACCCACAAATTGCTTCCCAGTTCAAACCAAAGTTATATGGCAAATCCTGAAGGGATGTGAAGTCTCTTTTAACATAAATTGTATGGCAAATCCTATGTGGATGTCAAGTGTGATCCCTCTGAGCACGACCAACAAATTGTTCATGTTGTGATCACAATGGTGGAGTGGCTCGTAAGTGAGTGTTGAGATGTACCTATTTTGACCTGGTGGTTTCCAAGTTGAAGTATGCATAAACAATTAGCAAGGTATTTGCCTAACCCACTTTCCTACTTAGATTTCTTAGCATTATAAATGTTTCTATTGTCATGGACTTTTCATTAATATTTTTGTTCATAAAGTGTACCCTCAATAGAACTGCAGAGAAAGAGGTATTTCAATTGTGCATTTGTTCTACAGAGCTTAAAGTCAAAACTTTTGGGTACTGCAAGATTTTGATCATAAGACTATGATGTGTGTGTGTGTTTGTTGTTTTGGCATCAGAGGTTTCATCAATTTTTGCTGAAAAAAAGTCCAGAACTGAAACCAAAGGTTCTTTTCAAAACAGAAAACCATTTGTTTCTTTCAGTTCAATAAGGTTCAAGGTATAAGGTCTTCCATGAGCAAGTTCCTTCTGCTTCATTGCCTTCCGATTTAATAAGGTTCAAGTAAGGTCTTTCATGAGCAAGTTCCTTCTGCATAATTACCTTTTGATTCAATAAGGTTCAAGTAAGGTCGTGACTCCTTCCAGAAAAATTTCCTTCCAGTTCTATATGGAAGAGATCAAAGGGTGTTACTAGAATAAGGCTATATCACCCAAGGCAGCAGCCAAGGTGGTGCTTGCATTCTGGTTATGCCCTTGTCCAAGGGCCTTACTGAGCATAAAGCAATTGCCTCCCTTGATAACATTGTGTGGACAAACATTTCAAAATGAAATGTTGCTCTTTAAAAAAGTACACTACTAAATACTTGTGAAATTTTGGGCAGTGCTTTTTGTTCATTGTAAGTGCATCTCCACTAATGGAGTATATCATTAAAACTGTATGAGAAGATGATATTATAATTTTAACATTGCATTTTTATGCAAAATATTGTGTTCTTATTTGAAATAGTATCAATCTTTAATTGGTAGATTGCAATCATTGACTTAAGTGTTGAGATTTAAATGGTTTCTTAGTAAAGTATTGTTCAAAATTCATGCTATGAATGAGATGTAATAACATTTAATCGAAACTTATTCTCTATGATAAATATAATAAATACTAATACCACCCAACCATGAAGATGCTTTAAATCTTCCAACCAAGTTACTTCCATCATTGATTTAAGTAAGGTTCATGTGTTGATTTTATTTTATTTTTTCTTTTGCATATTATCTTTCTTTTCTTTTTTCCTTGCCTTCTTTTCCCCCTCCCCTTCCCAAAAATACAATCACCCAAGGCTTTGGCCTCGTGGGTGTAGGCAACCAATGAAATGAAGTTAGTTCAATCTTTGAGAAAAAATAGAATTGTAAGCTTAATGTGGACCAAAGAAGAACTAATATCCTTGATATCTTCAGCAAGAGACTACATTCACAATGATGATGGTAGCATTTCAAGTATTTATGATGTTCAGAAGCAAGTAATTTGGGATTTTTGTCATGGTTTTAGCATGGGTGTTGTTTCACCCAGGCACTAGCAGTGTGTAGTATACAAATATTTTCCTAATGGGTATTTTTAATCATGGTAATTGTTATTGTTAAACCATGGATGTATCTCATGTAGTAAAAAAGAATATGGAATATCATTTTTTTAAAAATCTTCCTATCAACAATGGCCATTTTGGTGCCAAACGTATTTCTTTAAAAGAATGATTTGTAAATAAATGAAAAACTTTAATGGACAATGCCAAAAGTGAACTAACAACCACTAGTGGTGCAAAAGTGGATGGTTTCAAAATGGGCAAATGTTTGGGTTTTTGCATACTCAAATGACACAATATCGAAAGTTCAACCAATTGATTGTGTGGATTAACATACGCTTGTTGTAACCATTTTTAATGAATTATTGAATTGGGTTAAAATGTATGGTTATTGTTTATAATATTTTTTTATTGATGTTATGATGGTTCTTTTCATCTCTTTTATGGTAACCTATACACATATTTCAATTGTCCTAGGTACAAAAAAATTTACATGATATATTTATGTTTCAAAATTTGTCACAAAATGTTTCATCAATGGAATTGCCAATACTTGTCATCCAATGACAACATGTTTTGTAGGTTATTGCAACCTTTAGGTCCAATGGTTTATAACATGGTTATGTGCTTACGTTCAAACCTATCAACTAGATATTTATGAAAGCTACTAAAAATAACATGTACTTTGAAATTGTTTTCGAAGGGTTGAAGTTTTTTTGGATTGAACCCATGCAAAATGATGGCCTCATGTAATGTTTTTGAAATCTATGCAATGGTCAATGTTCTACTCAACATAGATCTTGCCAATGGGTATGTATATGATTATGTATACATGGTGGTGTTGTTTCTCTTTCAACCTTATTGGTTTTGGTGTTGATGGTTACACGTTGGGTGAGGGACGTCACCAATGCTCATGTTTGGGCCATCAATTTCTTTTGTCTTGTGTAGGGTGTCCATCGTTATTTTGCAAATTTTTGAATAATTATTGCACTTGGTCAAAAAAGAAGTCTAACCACATGCTAACATTAATGATGTTGAATTCAATGAAAAACCATGTCAATTGATATGGTGTTAAGGTGCCATGCACAACCTTGTGGATCAAGCCCGTGGCCACATACATTGTGAGTTCATCTTTGATCTCCACATATGGGATATGCAAAGTGTCCATGAACAACTTCATATGCCATGTAATGACAATACAATAAAACAAAAATGAATTTTATGAGTGAACATAATTTTTTAAATGAATTGGGAAGGGTGGGAAAGACAAATACCAAGTGCCAACATCTTGTTATATTGTTCTAGGAATTTCACTTTTTTGATAGCATATTTGTCCACAAATTGGTTTGTTTCCATTGATGCATATTGTATCCCTTGTAGTTGCAAACATCCAAGAGGTGCAATTGGCTAAAGTAAGATAGTAGGTTTGTTGGTTTATATTTGGTTTCTTGTCAATTGGGGGGGTGGATTCAATGAACTTTTATTTTATTTTATGAACATGACCCCATGGTCTACAATGTTAGGTGGGGTTGTGTTGAATAGTTGCCAAATATGATATGGATTTCACAATGTCAATGAATTTTCGAAATCCTTAAGATAGATTTTATGATAAAATAAAAAAATAGCTATCATTAATTTAAATCACCCTTCAAAAATTACTAGGGTTCAAGGTTCTAAGAATCCTAAAGGTTAAAATTTAGGGTTGCACTTTAGTTAACATCATTTAAAGTTTTTATTACATCTTATTACACACCAATTTGTCCTTGCTAGTGGATTCCATTTTAACTTTCACTTCCTTTTCGAATACTTATCAATGTATACAACATTTGGTAGGATGAAAAAAAATGAAACACAAAGAATTTTTTTATAGAAAAGTTAATAAACTTCCCATTATACATATATGTTTTGCAACTTGTTGCATTAAAAGAACAATGTATAACCTAGCAATTTGGAATGGACCCATTTACCATTGTGTATGTAAACATTTTGTTATGAAATTAACATGGAAAACATAATGGTATTTCATATTAAACATTCGAAACAAAAATAGAACATTGATTTTTGAAAGATAAAAAAAATGAAATTGTGAAGGTAAAATATGAAGGTGAATTGATAAGAAGGATATATATTGGGGTGTCTATGGAGATTTTAAAGTAGCTTGTGGTAGGGATGGGTGTCTGATAGATTGATTGAATGGGTTGTGAATGGATTGGTCAATTGACAGGAATGCATGTACAAGTTGAAAAATGATATGTCTTATTGTGATGAAGAGGAATATGACGAATTGTTTGAATCATCAACATGAAAAATTAGCAAGTGTTAAAAGTGAGTTAGAGGCAAATCAATTGTAAAGAGTATCAGTTAACTATAATGAATGCAAAGGTCATAGTGGTTTTTAAAATATCATATTTAGGTCATTATGCCAAAAAGAAAGAGCTACAAAACAATAATATATTTGAAGACATATATATGTTTGCTTCATGTGAAACTCAGAATACTTCTATTCCAATGTTTTTTTTTTGTTGATTTGACATTAACACAAAGGTTGTTATAGATGTTCATCGTTCAAGGGAAATTTCTTCAAGTTTGCATGAAATGTATTGTTTCAAATGCACTAGTTACTGACAACAAAATAATAAGGTGGTTGGGTTTAAGTTATAAACAGTAAACAAAGTAAAAACAAAACCACCCTATCATTTTGTTTAAGTTCCATTCATGTTGAACATGGTTTATTGATGAGTTGGGTCTTGATGTACCATTTTTAAAACTTCGTTTAATTAGTATGTTTGAAGTAGCCTTTCAAAGGTAAATAACCTCCCTAAAAAAATCTATAGTAGCATAACAAAGTTAGAAACGTATGGAAATTTTGTATGTTTCTAAATAAATGTTGTTTCACAACTTGAACAATTACATCCTTTCATTTGTAAAAAATTGTGGGTCATGCATTGTCTATGTTTTTCCAATTGGTTCAAATGTGTTCAATGACTATTCTATTACTAAGATGTAGTTGAGTTTAATTTTATGTTTCTATGTTCAAAACATTGGTCGAGAGTAGAACAATGAAAGTAGCATCAAAATCCTTTTTTTTTTCTACATATATTGATGAGTGCAAAAAAAGGACAAAATGTCAATGTGTAGATTGTCACTATGACAAACATGGTGTGGCTATGATTGTCATTGCTCAAGTCATGACCCCCTCTACATGAGAAAACATGACATCTATCTAAGTTCCTATCTTTATGTACAAATGTGTTTACATTGATTCAACATTTGACAACAATTGTGATTATGTTTTCATCAAATCCAAATGATTGGTTTAGTGCAATTAACAAATGAATTCTTTTGGGAAATCAAAACTTTTGTACATGTAAAATTGAGAACCAATTTTTAAGTTGGGTGGGTGGTGTTCTTCATTGTTTTTGTTGTGGTTGTGTTTTTAGTAAGTGCTTTTGTCATCTACAAGTATCCATTCCAAGTATGCATTCAATCTACTCTTTTGTTTGTAATGTTTGATGACTCTAATTCCACATGTAAAACTTTAACCAAATTGTTTTATGACATTAAGAACAATGGAGCCTAACTACCCTTGAGATCTTGTGAAGGTTTTGGAAAAGGAAGTTGTTTGTAGCACTCAATGAATGGCAACCTAAATGACAACTTGTCATTAAATCATGGCAATTGAGATGTTATATTCCATTTAGTTGTTTGTTCCCTTTCTTGATGTTGAGATGTTATTTATTGACTATGGACAATGATTGTGTTTTGGATTTTGCAATCAAAAATATTTCTATGTTTATGTTGGCCAAAAATCTGTACATAATAAGAATAATGTTATTTGCCTTAATTATGTTTATTGGGGAAAAAAATTAGTTGCACATTTAACTTTCAAAAGATGTTCTAGGGGAACAAATCCAAATAATACAAGTTGAAATTGTGGAAAAGGAAACCAAGTGAAGAGTACCAACCATAGTCCTGACCAAAAGGAAAATTTGTTGAATTCAAAATCGCCAAAAGCATGACTTTGAATGGATAATGGGAAGAAATATACATTTGCAAATATCAAACCACCTAAATATTTATTGGTGGTTTGACTTGCTTCACATATTTTGAACATACAACATATATTTTGCCTAAGATTGATCCACATTAGCTTGACCAAATAACGATATTAAGTTTTAAGGACATACTTGTAATGTAAATGCAATTAATTATCCATGGAAAGAAATTATGGGTGAATGCATGATGATATTTAAGGATATTTTGACTAAGAGGTTCATGTACCTCATATTTGTGGATATTAATATGAATAGTTGGATATGTGAATGGAAGGATGGGCTAGATGACACAAGATAGGTATCAAGGTAATTCAAAACTTTAAAACTTTAATTTCTTAAAGGTATATTTGTTGTATGTTGCATGTATTTATAGCAAGTAAAAGCTCTATGGAATCAAGTTCAAGAGTTAGAAACAAACTTGAAAATGGCATAAAAAGATGAGTTTGCAAGTAAGCTAACTTCAAATGGCACAACAGATGAAAGTCAAACATTTGAATTGGAACCAAATTGCAAGAATGTGAAACATTGATAAACAAATTGAAGGTCAAGGTCAAGGAACCTAGAAAGTGACAAGATGATAGGGTCCAAAGAGGAAGATCAAACTACAACATATGATGAAAAAAAACTACATACATTGTAGCTTCAAGTTGATGGAATTGAAGTCACCACATGTGTTATAGAGTATGCTCAAAACTACCAAAAAAACATAGGTGGGGTTGGAGATTTAGGTATTGTAGGTTCAATTTCTATGTAAAACAAAAAAAATGGGGTTAAGTTTTAAGTTGTGTTATCCATGGCTAGGGTTTTGACTAGGCATCCATGGCATAACTTCCTTAAAACATCTAGAATGTTTAACCTACTCAAAACATTCCTAACATTATTCCCAAAAACATTCTTGTCCTAGCATCATGCATTAACTTTTTACAAGTTTTCTTTAGGTGAAAATGCTAGAAAATAGTCTACAAAAATATGACACAATTATTCAAAATTTAGTATGAAAGGTGACAAAGTTGGAGGAAAAGTTGAAGCAAGTTTAGGCAAACAATCTTATTAGAGGACTTGGTCCTTTGGTTGTCCTTTCTTAATGTTTTGACTTTCTTGATTTTTGGGAGTATTTATGCAAAAATATTATATTATGAACTTACTACTATATGTAATAAAAGACTTATATTTTTAATATCAGGGGAAAAATTAGTTTACATCTTATGATTACAAATTTTGATGAACTATTGAAAACCCATTGTGCTTTGATTATAAATTGTGATTATTAAGAGTTTCTCTAGTTGAATGCATAAGGAACTTCATGTTTTTGTTTTTATAACTTGATTCCTATGAAACAAATCATGTTGCATCAACAACAACAGATGCAAATGTGCATGATGTTTAAAGTAATGTTAATGAATTTGAGTCCCAAATTAACTCCTTGAAGGCAATAATAGTTGAATTGGAAGTTCAATCATTTGAGTCAATGGGACAAGCTAATGAACATGAAATTATGGCATCATCTTTTAGAATAAAGAGCCTTGAACTTGGGGAGAGTATGGCAATTGCATAAGAAGTGGTTGTTCATCATGAAAGCCATGCAAAGGAACTAAGTGACAAGTGTGTGGAACTTGAGACTTTTTTATCAACACACATAGTATTAAGCAAAAGATGCTTTAGATAATGTTGTTTTAATCAAAGGTAGACTAACAAAATTAGAAAAACACATTGCTATGAAATAAAAGAAGGAATTACATTGGAAAAATAGATAAAACCAATAAAGGGGTCTAGCCATTTGTCACAAGTGTAATTCAAAGGAATTCTTGGACAAAGTCTTAAAATTGAAGGACTAATAGCCATTCACAAAACATAAGCAAAAGAAGTTGAAGATAAATTAAATCCTCTAGTTGCCGAATTTGCTAAAATTGAGCAAGAACTTCAAGCATCACATGTGGAGAATTTCAAACTAGAGAAAAAGGTGAAAGCTAGAAAAAAACAAGTAGCTCACCATGAAAGCAATGCCAAAGTTTGATTTGTCCATCTTTGTTAAAATTAGGGCTTGGGGAGTTCACATGATTGCATAATAAATGTGATGTGGGTTATGGCTTTATCAACATGATAACATTTTCTCCCATTATACCATCCTATTAAGTAGGTTTGCACCAAACCTCAAATCATGGACCAATCTCAAGACATTTACATTTAAGAACTTGTTTTAAGGCCCTTGGACTCATGACTTATGTTCATTTTGTGTTATGTGAACATGTCTTGCTTGCAAAAGAAGGATGAAATGTGTGCACATAGTACATATCGGAATTTTTTACAGGTCAAGTTAATGAAGATTAGTTGTTTCTCACTACCAAGCCTTGAATATTGGGAAAAAATGGGAGAAGTTCAACATAAAGTTACATTTCTTGCATATGCATGCACACATCCAAAGTAAAGTTGCCCTTGTTACACATTTAAAAATTTTAGTCAAATGAATGATGATAAGTAACATCACCATATTATTTTCCATTTAGAGGTGCTAAATGTCAAAGATTAGATATCGCCAACGATTGAATTTAACAATTATTTCACTTATGAGTTTTATGAGTTTTTAAAAATATGTGCTTTCATTGTGGGCTATTGATTATTGGTAAAAGGTTTTTGTTTCTATTGTTTTGAAAGTGTTTAATCCCACTACGTTTCTTTCATTAGTCCTATATTTTTAGATTAGGGAGATTATTTTCAACTTTTCTTAATATGTAGGTCATGTGTTCATGATCAAAGTTCAATAATGCATGTTTTTGGGTATTAAAAAGAGGGTCATGAAAATCTTGGCTTCATGTTGTTTCATAATAGATGTTTAATCTGGTATAGTAATTGAATGCTAAACTTGAGTTTTTTCGTTTGTCTATATTGAAATCATGAGTTGGGCACATAAATTCTTTGGTATGGTATGGAAGTAAGATGTAGATTCCATTGCATACTTGGGCCTCACAATTGCTTAGTTAATACACATCACAAAAATATATATAATTCAACCACAATGTAGCATTACATTTAAATAATCAATTTACTAAAATGAAGTACAAATGACATTTCCTAAAATTGTGTATTTTTTTTAGTCCTTCGGGCCTATAATCTTTAAATCACTTTGAACCTAAAACCACTTTCATGGATCCTATAGGAAGAATTACATTTAAATGGATAACACATCATCATTTTATATTTGAATACACATAATAAATATTCATATTTTGACGTACAATTTGTTACTTATCTTGTTTAATTAAAAATGTTTAATATCAGTAGTCAATCTTTGATTTATACTTTGTACATTTATAAAACATATCCAAATTCCATATTTGAATCAAAATTAACTTATAAAAATTATTTACTTTTATCATGATATCATTCTCTTGTGCATTTACTTAATTGCATATGCATGTAAAACATAAACATGAAATTTGCATATTCACATGTGATTTTCCAAAACATATGTATCATATAATTTAGGAAACTATGAAAAACATTCATTTACAATTTAAAGAAACATTAATGATGTTTGGAAAAATATTTTCAAATGCATGTTGGACAATGAAGTTATGAAAAACTTTCATAGAAGAATCCAATTTCCCTATAACTTGCAAATTTCATAGTTATCGAAAAAATCTTTATAGTTTTTACTTCACCCATTGACCAAATATTGTTATGAAAATTTATAATATTTATGAAAAAATTCATTTACATAGTGTGCATTGTGATTATGTAAATTGTATATTCATGTTTTTCTCAAAACATTCCCAATTCTCTTATCAAACCCAATTACAACATTCAATTGTGTCTTAATTTCAAGTTTTGCATGTATGTTTGCAAATATAATATTTTCATTATCATTATTGGAGGTACTAAAGCACATTAACTTTTTTTATTGAAAATATTCATGTAAAAATAAACATAAGATTTACGTATAATGTAAATATTTACATGACATGTCAAAAATCAAAATATCTAGATTATTTGACATCATGACCTTCATTATTCATGTATGTTTGTTGTATTCCATTTACTTATCAAATATATTGTTGCATATTTTACATAAGTTTAAATGCTTTGATAAGATTATTCTTTTAAAAAAATTCTTTAATAGTCAATTATGTTTATAATGTCTCATAATATGTATTCAATGTTATCACACTTGAATTGAGAAATGTCAAAAAAATATTATATAAGAAAGAATTCCAAATGTTATATCATGAAAATGTTATATGTATAATAAATAACGTCTAACAATTTAAAATGTAAAATGGTTTATAATCTAATACCCTAAATACATAGGAAATATAATTATCAATAAGTTTGACAAAATATTTGTAAAAGATGTACTCAATGAATAAAAATATTTAAAAAAATCCTAGCAGTATCCACATTTATGGTCTTAAAAAACTTATAGTCTCCAAACTTTTTGCTCTCAAGTCCTTTTAGTTAGCCTTAGAAAACCTTGCAACCTTTTAATGAGCTATATTAATTGTCCATTGATAAAAACACCTTTGGATAAACACACTGAATATATGTCCATTTACAACACCTTTTCCTTATATTTGAAAACAATGTATTAAATATTTCACAAAGAAAGTTTTTTTCACTTCCAAGAGTTCCTTCTAATACAAGTAATCCATTTTTTTCATTAATCACAATATGAAACCTTTTTTTATTGATCATGATTAGATACAAAATGTTATATTTCATCTTTCAAATCATGTTATTGTATTTTATAATATTTGATATATTTTCATTTATTTTTGTTTCATATGTAAACATTATTTCTTCATTGTTCATATTTGAATCTAAATATGGATATTTTTCTAAATGCATTTGAAAGGGTTGAATCTTTTTTCCATTTTCAAACAAGTTCTAGGTTTTCAAAAAAAAAATTGTTGAATATTAAACCCGAGTTATATTTAAACATACAAGTGTTATTTATATTAGTGATACATGTTTAAATATAATTAAATTGAAATGGCACATCATTTTGATCTTCATATCGTGGTTAGTAATATTCCCATTTGTTTGTTTTATATTAAAACAAGAATTAGGTTCAATGCGTGGAGAATATGGAAATCCAAATTTACAAGTTCCATTTAATCCTTCCTTTTGTCATTCTTTGCAAATCATTAACATTAACCCATAATATGAACAAATCCACTTTGTTGTAATTCTTAATGTATAACATATTATTTTACTTTTCCTAAAATGTTGTTGTCATTTGATATATGTTGATGCATAAACATGTTAAAACAAGAATGAAATAATGTAACAAACTTTACTAGAAAACATTTCCATGACATATTTTGATGTATTTGTTTAACAGAATATTCCACATCATTAAATTCATGGTATTTTGTTGATGTCATTTCATATGCAGTTAAAGTTAAAACAAAATGAGGATTCCAAATTTTTCTATTATTGTTAATATATTTTGTAATTGTGATTTATGCCACATAAGGGAACCTTGAATTGATGATGGAAGATTATATTTTATTATATGTTCAAAAATTTTAATATATTAAATTATTTTGGGTTTTTTTGTTATAATGATCTTTAACTATTAAAAGTATTAATTTCTAATTATTTTTTTTTGTATTATCTTGGAATCCATGATTATATCAAATTGTATGTTTTTCATGACATATTTTGTTTTTGTATAACCTTTTTGTCATATTTCCCATGATAAAAAAACTTTGTTTATGAGATGCAAATAAAATAAAAGTGATGAATTTTGTATTGCATGAGTAACATGCATATTTTCAAATCCATTATGTTGGTTTTTAATTTTCACAAAATGATGGATATGCACAAAGGTTATGCATATCAATCTTTTGATTTTACTACTACCTAAAATTGATGTGTGTTGTTGCTCATATTTTACAAACAAGGAAAACAAGGAAACATTCGATTGTGCTCTCACTTTTGCAAACCCTAATTCCTAACATTCAAACCCTACATGACGTAAACCTTAAATGATAGTCCCTAAACCTAATGCATATCCAAATTGTCAAAATGCGACCTTTGTGGATATCTATTCTATCCAGATGTGCTAGTTTGGATAAGGTTATTCGTAATGAAACTATAGTGTCAAGTATTTGGTAGTTGTGTATAGGGTTTGATATCAAACCAAACTGAAAATTTGGATATATGTATGTATACATATCCGGCCACTATCCAAACTTATATCTAGATTTTCGTATATAACCATACAACATTAGTTTACACCATGGATTACTTCTCATATTTTGAAAAAAAAAAGGGAGAAATATTTTGAGATACTTCCTTATCTAAAATACCATCGCAACTTAATAAAAGACTATTGAATAAACTTGAATCTATTATTTTAATAGTGTTGAAACCCCAATTTTGTTATTGTATATGTAATCCAATATTTAAAAAAGACAATAAAGTATGTATATAAATTTTTAAATGGATGTTCAAACAAAAATGTTTTCATTTAAGTTGGTGATTGAAAAACAATATATTTTACATATGCTAATCATTTTCAATATAACATTTAAAACACACACACACACACACACACACATATCCTTTCCATTTGAAGTAGTTATATAATTAGATAATAAGCAATTAGCAATGTCATTAAGAATATACCCAAATTCATTAGTGTTTAAAATACTATACATAACATTTAATTTTTTGAAATGTTTACATTATCTTTAAGCTTAGTTATTCCACATATTGCACAACATATCATGTTTTTAAACACATTAGTGTGGCCTTTGCCATTGGCCCAAATGTGAACCCATTACAAAATAGGGAAACTCAACATGTGAACATTGTTTTGCAATGTATATATCAATTTTTTGAACAACCAAATATGAAAGGAAATCATGCTTGAATTGAATGTTAAGCCTTCAAGTGTTACCACGTTCTCAGCTGATTTTTCCTTCCAAAACCTAGTTTTTTGGAATTTATTTGAATTTTCAGTGGGAGAAATCATTTAAAAATCAATATCTCCCACATTCTGAATCCAAATCTTACCAAATAGTGACTTAAAGAGTGAAAAACTGCATACAATTGTCAACCATCTTGCAAGAATATGGGATCAAATACTTCCCATTAAATCTCATGTGTAGTTTATGAATAGCCTGGTGTCATGGTTAACGTATTACAAGCAAGGAGTGGGGCTATAAAATGCATTGACCCATGGGTGACAAAACACCAAAAGCCAACAACCTCCCCAAATCTACATCTAGTATGTATTTATTAGGATGTAGGGTTTTAGCCTCTTTAGGGTATTGTAATGTGTAGGTTGTTTTTGAACATATAGAAATATTTTTAAATTGTTGATGGGAGCAAATTCTATGAGAGTTTGGAGATGTTTTACATGGGAGAATCTATTGTAAGGTGATTTGCTATATGCAACTTTTGGTTTATGCTCCACAACCATCTATTATAGCAAATGCAAGACCAGATGTTTTCCAAGGATGTGGAAATATCCAAATAATTATTGAAGAATGGCACTTTGATGGAATATAATTAACATCAATTGGTCACCACTAATAGTGAGTTCATGGTGATTTTCTTGAATATGTATATAATGCATCTAGTGTTGAATTGGGTTGTTATTGGAGTTTTAGATTCATTGTGTAAGAGAAGTTGGAAACATGAGTTTTTTTTCCCCAAAATAGTTGACTTGATGTACATCACATGCAATGAGTATTTTAAACAAAATTTCTTGATGGAAAAATAGAAAAAAATAAATTTGTGCAAAAATTGTGGATTTAGGAAATAAGCCAAGAGCATGGCAAATCTAATTTAGAGAAAATTTCAAAAGTTACATTGTTCTTGATTGAAATAAAGAAGGGGGATGAATGTTTAACAAGGTACCTGTTCCCTATCCATCAGAGATTAAGATTTTAAGTTTGACCAAAACTTATTTGTGATAACAATGAGCACTTGTTCAAATCTTAAAAAGTGGAAATTTCTTGGGAAAAATAGTGGTGTTGGATGTTAGGATGATAGAGGGATAATGAACATGTAACATTTTTTCCCCCATACCTTTTAGATCCCTTTTCAACAAAAATCATTTGGAGCAAGATTGTATCATGTGGGTGGGACGAAAATTGTGTATGTAGCTTCCCTTTGTTGTGATTAATTGTTATTCTTAAAAATATGAATGATTTCCAATAGGTTTGAACATTTGTACATGTACCGTAGTGCTCACCTTAAACCCCACACATAAATAATTGCTCATCGAGGGTGCGGGGATAGGAAAATAGTCTCTAGAGGGTGTGGGAAGGGCTTCTACGGGGAAATAAATAATAGGGTCCGAGCCACTGCGGGGAAGTTGGTGCGGGGTTCAAAAATAAAGGGCTTGGCGCGGAAATCAGTGAGTCCGTGGAGGGCCTTAGCACAGCAAAGTAAGATGGCACTCTTCAAGTTCGGATTCAAGAAGGGCATCAGCGAGATCGAGGCAGAGGAGCAGCGGCAGAGACAAGCAGAGAAGGCCAGAGAGAAGGATCTTGCAGATAAGGAGGTTGTAACCCAAGCAGCAGCAGATGCACCACCTAAGAGGAAGCCTGGGAGGCCACCACTGGTTCACAAAGCAAAGTTGAAAGGCAAGTAGGCGATGGGACGCAAGCTCACAAGGTAGGCATGTCTTGGTGTGTAGCTGATCACTTGCTGGCAAGGATTAACTTCTTGCTTCCTATCTGTTGACAAGATCTAAGTTGGCTTCTAGAGCAGAGTAGCTTCTTGCTTCCTATCTGCTGATAAGATTAAAACAGGCTTCCAGAGAAGAGCCACACTAATAAGGGCTTGTGTCTGCAGGAAACTAGCCTCAAAGAGCAACAAGAAGAAGAACTGG
>Ga0116230_10001330_pt1 | contig 23320 bp, 22 predicted proteins | sample S1TSphfallax_3_FD_88678 | JGI IMG/M metagenome (GOLD analysis project Ga0116230, IMG submission 88678) | Host-associated microbial communities from peat moss isolated from Minnesota, USA - S1T2_Fd - Sphagnum fallax MG | ecosystem: Host-associated > Plants > Peat moss > Unclassified | place... | reverse complement strand
TCCACACCCTGCACATACATCGCCAGGCGCTCCAGCCCGTAGGTCATCTCAAAGCTCGGCTGCACCACCGGGATGCCGCCGACCTGCTGGAAATAGGTGAACTGGCCGACCTCCATGCCGTCGCACCAGATCTCCCAGCCCAGGCCCCAGGCGCCGAGCGTTGGGCTCTCCCAGTCATCCTCGACAAAGCGGATATCGTGCAGCCGGCGGTCTAGCCCGACCGCGTCATAGCTCGCCAGCACCAGCGCCTGCGCGTCCGCCGGGCTCGGCTTCATGATCACCTGGTACTGGTAATAATGCTGCAGGCGGTTCGGGTTCTCGCCATACCGCCCGTCCGATGGCCGGCGGGAGGGTTGCACATAGGCGGCCTTCCAGGGTTTGGCGCCCAGCGCCCGCAAAGTGGTGGCGGGGTGGAAGGTGCCGGCCCCCATCTCAACATCGTAAGGCTGCAAAATCACGCAGCCCTGCCGGGCCCAGAACTGGTGCAACGTAAGAATAATGTCCTGAAAACTCAGGGGGCCGGCGGCGCTGTTATGCTCTGTCATGAACCGTGTTATGGGTGTGGCGTTGTTCTGCGCCGCAGCAATAAGGTGCGGCGGCACGGAGAGCAACCAGGGGTGCGAAAACCATGACAACCCAGGCCAAATGGCGGGCGGAAGACTGGATGGGAATGTGGGCCGTGGCGGTGATCGGCGGGGGGATGTTCGCGTTCCGCCAGCTCGCCATCGTGCCGCGCGCCACCGTCGGGCTATGCGCCGCGGCCGGCGCCCCGCCGATCTGCACGCCGCGGGCCGAGGTGCTGTGGCTGCAGTATATCCATGGCTTCGGCTGGGCGGCGCTGGTGCTGGGCCTGGCGGGGTTTATCCTCGGCAATCGCTGGCTGGCTATCGCGGGCATCGCCATCGGCATCGCGGCGGTGGTGAATTACAACGCGACCATGGGGATTATGGGGGCGGCGCTGGGGCTGGTGACGTGGTTGAGCCTGGTGACGGGCCGGGTAAAGTAAGCGGTCGCTTTGTCTTGAAGAAAAGCGCCGCAAAAGACTTTTGATCCTTTGGGGCGTTGCCGGTTGGACCGCTATAGCCCAGCGTCATAAAAGTTTTTTTGCTTCTTTTTTTTCAAAAAAAAAGAAGCGCTTACTTACCCCTACCCCAGCCCCACCTTCCCCATCGCCAAAAACTTCTCCCGCCGGCGGGCTTTGAGGGCTTCGCCGCTCATGCCTTTCAGCCCGTCCAAAGCGTGGCCGATCGCGTCACCTAGTGTGGCGATGGCGAGGTCCGGGCTGCGCTGGGCGCCGCCCAGGGGTTCGGGGATGATCTCGTCGATCAGGCCGAGGCGTTTGAGGTCCTGGGCGGTGAGGCGCATGGCCTCGGCCGCGACCGGGGCCTGGGCGGAATCGCGCCACAGGATGCTGGCGCAGCCTTCCGGCGAGACCACCGAGTAGATCGCGTGTTCGAGCATCAGCACGGTATTGCCGGCGGCGAGCGCGATGGCGCCGCCGGAGCCGCCCTCCCCGATGATCGAGGCGATCAACGGGACGGGGGCGCTGAGGCAGGATTCGATGGCGCGCGCGATGGCTTCGGCCTGGCCGCGGGCCTCGGCCTCGGAACCCGGGAAGGCGCCGGACGTGTCCACGAAGGTGAGGATGGGCAGGTTGAACCGGCCGGCGAGTTCCATCAGGCGGCGGGCTTTGCGGTAACCTTCGGGCTTGGCCATGCCGAAATTATATTTGATGCGGGTTTCGGTATCAGTGCCTTTTTCAGTGCCGAGCACGACCACGGGCAGGCCGCGGAAGCGGCCCATGCCGCCGATGATGGCGGCGTCATCCGCGAAGGCGCGGTCCCCGGCCAGGGGCGTGAATTCGGTGATCAGCGCGCCGATGACGGCCTCGGCCTTGGGGCGCTCGGCATGGCGGGCGACCATGGTTTTTTGCCAGGGGGTGAGCTTGGCGTAGAGGGTTTTGAGCTGCGCTTCGGACTTGGCCGAGAGCCGTGCCACCTCGTCCGCGATGTTGAGTTCGCCGGGTGATGTCATCCGCCGCAGCTCTTCGATCTTGCTTTCGAGCTCGGCGACCGGTTTCTCAAACTCTAAATATTGGCGCATGGGAACCGGCGTTTAGCACATATCAACCGGCTGGGAAGCGGTAGGGGTGGTTACTCCCCGCTCTTATCCCAGGGTGCGTTACCGAGATTGACCTGTTTGGGCGTCGTGTTGCTGGAGCTGAGCGCGCCAACGCCGGCACCAATGCCAGCCCCCAGCACAACGCCGACCGGGCCGCCGACCAGGCCGATGACCGCACCGGTGGCGGCGCCGCCGGCGGTGGTGCCGGAGAGCCGGCCGGTGCCGTTGCCGCAGCCGGCGAGCGCCAGAGCGAGCAGGATGGCGGCGAGGCGGGGTGTTTTCATGGACATGCTTGTCTCAGAGCAAGGCCGCGCCGGGCAAGCGCTAATAGCGCTTATAGGGGAGAAACTTGCCGCTCAGGACCATGCGCACGCGGTCGCCCTTCTGGTCCGGCTGGCGTTCCAGCGACATGTCGAAATCAATCGCGCTCATGATGCCGTCGCCGAATTCCTCCTGGATCATCTCTTTCCAGGTGGTGCCGTACACGCTGATCAACTCGTAGAAGCGGTAGATCAGCGGGTCGGTCGGCACCGCGGTGGGGAGCGAGCCGCGATAGGGGATGGCAGTGAGGATGGTGGCCTCAGCCTCGTCCAGCCCGATGAAATCCGCCGCGATGGCGGCGGTTTCCTTGGTCATGGACATTTGGCCGAGGCAGGCCGCACAGGTCCAAACCGGGGCATGGCCGATGCGGGCGGCAAGCTCGGCCCAGGTGAAGCCCTTTTGCGCCTTGAGGGCGAGGATTTTTTGGCCGAGGGCGGTTTTTGCGTCGTTCATCATCACACCATTCATGATTGCTTATGCGTGATAGCAGCACGCAACATCAGGCCCGCCAAGCCCGCCCGGCAGGATTGGCGAAATCGTGAAGACTGCGTAAAGCTTGCGCCAAAAGGAGGCTGCATGTCCGATCTGCCGCAGGGTAAAATCGTGCTCAAAAAACCAGGCTGGGTGGATGATTTCCGGGCCTTCATCCTGCGCGGCAATGTGGTCGATCTCGCGGTCGGCGTGGTAATCGGCGCGGCGTTTACCGGCATCGTCGGCAGCCTGGTGAAAGACATCATCACCCCGGTGATCGGCCTGCTGACCGGCGGGGTGGATTTCTCCAACCATTTCATCACGCTGAAGGGCCCGGTTGAGGCGACGCTGGCGGATGCCCAAAAAGCCGGGGCGGTGACGATCAATTACGGGGTGTTTTTGAACACGGTGCTCAATTTTCTGATTGTGGCCACGGCGATTTTCTGGGTGGTCCGGCTGATCTCCAAATTGCACAAGGCGCCCGAGGCGGCCCCGGCCGCGCCGCCGCCGCCAACGCCGAGTGAGGTGTTGCTGGCGGAGATACGGGATTTGTTGAAGGCGAAGTGAGGGAAGCAAGCGCTTCTTTTTTTGAAAAAAAAGAAGCAAAAAAACTTTTGATTCTTCTGGGCTATAGCCGCGCCGCCAGCTTCGCCCCGGCATAACTAAAAATTTTTTGCGGAGCTTTTTTTAAAAAAGCGACCGCTTTCTCCCTATCCTGCTTGTAGCAGAACGAGAGATTTTGCGGTCAGGGTAAAATGGCCGGTGGCGGCGTCGCGGTCAGGTTCGGCGGTGTCGAGCAAAACGTGCCAAATGCCTGGGGGCAGGCGGAAATCCGCCGCTATATCGCCGGCGTGGCAGAGCAGCAGGAGGCCGGAAGCGGGCAGCCACATGCCGAGGGTGAGTTTGCTTGAGTTTTCCCAGGCCGGGCCTGAGAGTTCCTGCCCGTCCGCGCCGAGCCAGGTGATGTCAGCGTCCTGCAGTGCTGGAAATTTTTGACGCAGCGCCGTGAGGCGCGCGGTGAAGCTGGTTTGCGGGGTAAGGCTGGCGGGCCAGGTTGTCCAACTGAGCTCATTATCCTGGCAATAGGCGTTGTTATTGCCGTGCTGGGTGCGGGCGAACTCGTCACCGGCGAGCAGCATGGGGGTGCCGCGCGCGAGGATGAGGGTGGCGAGCATGTTGCGCATTTGCCGGGCGCGCAGGGTGGTGATGGCGGGGTCGGCGCCGGGGCCTTCGGCGCCGTGGTTGCAACTGCGGTTATCATCGGCGCCGTCTTGGTTGTCCTCCCCATTGGCGGCGTTGTGTTTGGTGTCGTAGCTCGCCCAGTCATTCAGGGTGAAGCCGTCATGGGCGGTGATGAAGTTGATGCTCTCGGTGGCCGCCCGGCGGTCTGGCGGGAACAGGTCGGCCGAGCCGTGCAGGCGGGTGGCGAGGTTCGCGGCGGTGCCCGCACCGCGCCAGAAATCGCGCACATCGTCGCGGAATTTGCCGTTCCATTCGGCCCAGCCTGGCGGGAAATTGCCGAGCTGGTAGCCGCCGGGGCCGCAATCCCAGGGTTCGGCGATGAGTTTTTTGGTGGCGAGCACCGGGTCCGCGGCGCAGGCTGTGAGGAAAAGGTGGGCAGGGTCGAACCCGTCCGGCCCGCGGGCGAGGATACTGGCGAGGTCGAAGCGGAAGCCATCGGCGCCCATCTCGGTGGCCCAGTGGCGCAGGCTGTCCAGCACCAGGTTGCGGGTGAGCGGGTTGCTGAGGTTCAGCGTGTTGCCGGTGCCGGAATGGTTGACATAGTGGCGCGCCTGGCCGGGGACGAGGTGGTAATAGGCGGCATTGTCGATGCCGCGGAAGCTGAGTGTGGGCCCAAGCTCATTGCCTTCGGCGGTGTGGTTGTACACGGTATCGAGGATCAGCTCGAGCCCGGCGGCGTGCAGCCGCGCGGCCATCGCGCGGAATTCATCTTGCGTGTGGACGGGGTTGGCGGCGTAGCGCGGGTCGGCCGCGAAGAAGCCGAGCGTGTTGTAGCCCCAGTAATTGCGCAGGCCGCGCTCGATGAGCGGCGCGTCATCGGCGAAGAATTGGATGGGCAGCAGCTCGAGCGCGGTGACGCCGAGGTTTTGCAAATGCTGGATAAGGGCAGGCTCGCCGAGCCCGGCATAGCTGCCACGCAAGGCGGCGGGGATGCCGGGGTGCAGTTTGGTGAGGCCGCGTGTGTGGGCTTCGTAGATGATGGTTTGGGCCCAAGGGGTGCGGGGGCCGGGCGGCGGGGCCGGCTTGGGGGCGGTGACGACGCATTTGGGGACATAGGCGGCGCTGTCGCGCGTGTCGAAGCTGAGATCGGCGTCCTTCGCGCCGAGCGTGTAGCCGTAGCAGGCGGGGTGCCAGGTGAGAGCGCCGAGATAGGCGCGGGCATAGGGGTCTAGCAGCAGCTTGTACGGGTTGAAGCGGTGGCCGGCTTCTGGCGCGTAGGGGCCGTGGACGCGGTAGCCATAGGCCTGGCCGGGGTGCAGGCCGGGGACATGGCCGTGGAAGATGTGTCCGGTCCGCTCGGGCAAAGTGAGCCGGGCGGTTTCGCGCCGGCCCGCCGCGTCGAACAGGCAGAGCTCGACCCTGGTCGCGTTTCCGGAGGCCAGTGCGAAATTCACGCCATCGCCTGCCGGCGTGGCGCCGAGCGGTGCGGGCCGCCCGGTTTGGATGCGCCATTCCGGCATCCTGCCTCCTTTATGCTGTCTAACTCTGCCCAACCTAGGCGGCGGGTGCTACCAGACAACCGCCGCGGCGGCGCCGAAATATGAAATAACGCCCATGAGCCATGCGTTTTAGAGGGGCGAAATTCTGCCGATGATGCGGCGGGAACACCTGCCAAGCGAGGTTCCCGGCGTGAATGACGCGGTTTTCGTGCCGAATATGGCGCCGCCGCTGCCGGCGTGACGATGCGGTCGCGTTTCAGCTTCGAATTCGAAATGATTGTTTTGCTTGGGGTTCTACTAAAGCGCGAAAAACATCACGACTCGGCCTTGGCTGATTTTGTTTCTAAAATCTTAATTTTAACACGTTTTGCGCGAGTGTTAAACAAAATAATTGACGAATACTTCTCTGGGTTGTAATGTTGGGTCCATTCTACTGGAGGTCGGCATGAAAATACTCTCTTTTGAGACGATTTCGAACAAAAAAGACCTTTTAACCGCCTTCCTGCGATCGCGGCTCGCCATCGTGGATGAGACCAATGACCCAGAGGAGGCGCTCGATCTGGTCAAGTTCTACGACTACGACGTGGTGCTGCTGCGTCTGTCGGAGGACCGGCTGGGGGACCTTGATATTGTGCGCAAGCTGCGGCTGGCGCGGGTGCGCGCGCCGATCGTCGCGGTCGCGCGGACGATGAACGAGGCGGCGCGGCTGCGCGTGCTGCAGGCCGGCGCGGATGATCTGATTGTGGACGCGCTCTCGCATGAAGAGGTGTTCATGAAGGTGCAGAACCTGATCCGCCGCTCACGCGGGTTCCAGGAGAACGCGCTGCGGATCGGCTCGGTCGAGATCAACATGAACGCGAAGAAAATCTACGCCAAAGGCAAGCCGGTGACGCTGACCAAAAAGGAATATCAGATCGCCGAGATTTTGGCGCTGCGCAAGGGCGTCGTGCTGAGCAAGGAGGCGATCCTCGACCATCTCTATGGCGGGCTGGACGAGCCGAACCCGAAAATCATCGATGTGTTCATCTGCAAAATCCGTAAGAAATTGCAGGCGATGGGCGTGGATGACTTCATCGAGACCAATTGGGGCCGCGGCTATATGGTGATCGACCACCGGCAGGAGGCCGTGGCCGATACCAACCACCGCACACTCGGCGCCATGGCGGATAACCGCGCCATCGCATGAGCACCGTATATGTGCCGGGGACGCAAAAATTGCGTCATCCGGGCTGGCGCCTTTGGCAGATGGATTATGTTCCCTTGGGGTTCCAGACTTCCGGTCACTTGAATTTCAGGGCTGCAGATCGATCAAATCCTTGATCGTGAAGGAGTTGACGCCGCTATTGCGGGTCAGACGCTCGATCACCGCGTGGTAGCTGGCGGGTGGTTTGATGTTCAGCCGGGCGCGCAGGGCGGTTAAATCTTCTCGCAGCATCGCTTCCAAATCCGCCGCGGGCAGCCAGGCGGCCTCGGCGCCGTGGCGTGCGGCTTCGCGCGCCGCGGTGATCACTCCATGCCCGGAAATGCCGGCGCTGCGCAGCCGGCGGGCGATGTTGAGCATGCCGAGCCGCGAAATCACCCAAAAACTGCGGATTTTCTGCTGCGGAAAGGAAAATGCCAGCACGCAAATTTCGCCCAGCTCATCGCGGCCATAGCCGCTCAGCACGTGATAGAGATCGTGCATGTCGCGCATCCGCGCGGCGTAGAGCGAAATGCCGTCATCGCTCGTGGGCGGCATTTTGAGGTTCTGCTTGGCGAGATCCACCAGCCCCTCGGCGGAGAGATTCTCCTCCGCCATGAAGGCGAGATAGCGCCGGCCGAGCGTGCCCTCCGGCAACGCCGCCAGGCCTGCATGGTCGCTGAGCGCGGCCAGCAGCGAGCGCTGCTCGCTAAGGATTGTTTGGCCCATCGGGGTTGCCGCGAAACGCTCGAACGAATTCCGGGTGGAGCGGCCGCGCAAAGCCTCGGTCAGCCGGAAGACCTGGCCGGTGTCCTGCGGGTCGCGCATCAGCCGGTACAGTGCCAGCAGCGCGGCAATGGGTTTAATCCGTGGCGTTGGCCTGCGTGCCAGCGATTTGCCGGCCTGGTCGAGCGTGACGTCCATCGTCTTTCCCTAATTTGCATGGACTAGCGGTTGAGTTATGCGTAAATAGCATAACAATAGCCGTTTATTTTGCCCTATGTGCGCAATGTGCTTTGGCAAAATGATCATTGTCAATTGCCAAGTGCTAGATGCATCGCACGTGCCGTGAACTCATTTTCATGAGTACAGCAACGACGAGACGCATCCTGGTAGGTCGAGAGTCGGCTCATTTGGGCCGGGATCAATTGGGAGACGCCTATGTTGGTTGAACGGACGTTATCGATGCGAAGTCCGCGCATCACCGCCTGAACTCGCCGCGCGTTTCGCGTGGCGTTTTTGTCTTTGGGTTTTTGGCCGGCCGGGGTCCCCCGCGCGGTGAGTTGCAAGGATTGAGTGAAATGAGCCTGATCGAGACCCGCGCCGCCGTTGGCGCTTTGCACCGGCATATCTCACTGCGCGCGGACGCCGCGGTGAGCCTGCCTACGGTCGCCGCCATGGTGGCGGCTTTGCGGCCGGAGGAGCCGCTGCATTGCGTGCGCCCGGCGGTGATCGCCGCGTCCTCCCAGGCTTTTGGGCAGAGTTTTAACGGCACCACCTTGTACGCGGTGAAGTGCAACCCGGAGCCGGCCGTGCTGCGCGCGGTGTGGGACGGCGGGGTGCGGCATTTCGACTGCGCCTCGATCTCCGAGGTGGCGTTGGTGCGCCGGCTGCTGCCGGGGGCCGAGATCCATTTCATGCACCCGGTGAAATCCCGCGCCGCGATCCGCGAGGCCTGGACGCAGCACGGGGCACGGGATTTCGTGCTGGATTCCGCGGGCGAGCTCGCCAAAATTCTGGCCGAGCTGGCAACACGCGAGGCGGCGGCGCTGAACGCGCAGCCCGGCCTGTTCGTGCGGCTGGCTTTGCCTGAGAGCAACGCGGCGATCGACCTTTCCTCAAAATTCGGCGCCGAACTCGATGAGGCGGTGGCGCTGCTGCGCGCGGCGCGGCCGCATGCCGGCAAGCTTGGGGTGGCGTTCCATGTCGGCTCGCAATGCATGGAGCCGCGCGCCTGGCGCGAGGCGATGGCGCTGGCCGGCCGGGTGATCGCCGCCGCCGGGGTGCGGGTTGACGTGATCGATGTCGGCGGCGGATTTCCGGTCGCCTATCCCGAGATCGACCCGCCGCCGCTAGGCGCGTTCATGGCCGAGATCGATGATGCTTTCGACCGGCTGAACATGCCGCATATCAAGCTTTGGGCGGAGCCCGGGCGCGCGCTGGTGGCGGGCGGCGGCTCGGTCGTCGTGCAGGTGCAACTGCGGCGCGGTAACATGCTCTATATTAATGACGGCGTGTACGGCGCGCTGGCGGATGCCGGCGCGCTCAAATTCCGGTTTCCGACCAAGCTGCTGCGCAACGGCCGTGCCGGCAGCGCGCCGGAGGCCGCGTTCGGCTTTTTCGGACCGAGCTGCGATTCACTCGACGTGATGCGCGGCCCGTTCATGCTCCCCGATGACGTGGCGGAGGGTGATTGGATCGAAATCGGGCAGCTCGGCGCCTATGGCGCCTGCCTGCGCACCGCGTTCAACGGGTTCGACCGCGCGGCGCTGGCCGAGGTCTCTGACATGGCGATGCTGGAGACGGCGGGCTACGAACTGCCGGCGGAGGCCTTGCCGTTTGCGGCGTAGGGTGAGAAAGCAAGCGCGGCTTTTTTGAAAAAAAGAAGCAAAAAACTTTTTTATCCTGGGCCCGAGGCGTTACAGCATCCCGCCTCTAAGGGACCAAAAGTTTTTTTGGTTCTTTTTTTTCAAAAAAAGAACCACTTACTTATTCTGAGGACTAAATGCTTCTCATCACCAGAAAAATGCCTGACGCCGTTGCGGCCCGCGCGGCGGCGGAGCACCACGTTCGCGCGCTTGATTTGGTGGGCCCGTTCGATCCGGACATATTGCTTGGCGCGCTGGAGGGCGTGGATGCGATACTCTGCACGCCGGCGGAGCGGTTTGATGCAAGCTTGATCGCCAAGCTGCCGAAAGCCGTGCGGGTGATTGGCACGTTCAGTGTGGGGCTGGAGCATATTGATCTGGCGGCGGCGGCGGCGGCGGGGATTGCGGTGTGCAACACGCCGGATGTGCTATCGACCGCGACGGCCGAGCTGGCGCTGACCTTGATGCTGATGGCGGCGCGCCGTGCGGGTGAGGGCGAGCGGATGATCCGCGCCGGGTGCTGGACGGGGTTGTCGCCGACCTCGCATCTGGGGATTGGCGTCGCGGGCAAAGTGCTGGGGATTTTTGGGATGGGGCGGATTGGCCGGGAGCTGGCAGGCATGGCCCGGGCGCTCGGCATGGAGATCCATTACCGCAACCGCACGCGCCTCGCGCCCGCGCTGGAGGCGGGGGCGATTTATCATGAAGATGATGAAAGCTTTCTCGGCGCGATTGATTTTCTCTCGATCAACGCGCCAGGCGGCGAGGCGACGCGGCATTGGCTGAACGCGGCGCGCATCGCGCAGCTCAAGCCGGGTGCGATTGTGGTGAATACCGGCCGCGGCAGCACGGTGGATGATGAGGCGCTGATCGCGGCGCTACGTGCGGGCCATCTGCGCGCGGCGGGGCTCGATGTGTTCAATAACGAACCGCGGCTGCACCCGGATTATCTTACGCTGGAGAACGCCGTTCTGCTGCCGCATATTGGTAGCGCCACGGTAGAGACGCGTGATGCGATGGGATTTTTGGCGCTGGATGGGATTAAGGCCGCGCTGGCGGGTTGATTGGCACGGCTGTGCCTGAGTTGTTAGATGAAACTAGGCGCTTCTTTTTCTGAGCCCTTTTTGCGCGCCCGAGCCGTTGCGTCATCGGGACGCCAGAAGCAAAAAGACTTTTATGACTCTGGGACTGCGCTGGTTTCACAGACAACGCCCCAGAGTCATAAAAAAGTTTTTTGGTTACTTTTTTTCAAAAAAGTAACCGCTTTCTTTGTCTTCACTTAGAGCCGAATGACATTCTGTGGAATCGCTTTACGATCCCACAGAATGTCATCGCGCTCTAAATGAACGGCGCAGCCTACAAAATCAGCAGCACCAGGATAACGACCAGCGCGAGGCCGAGGCCGCCGCCGTAATAGATTCCGCCGCTGCCGACGAATAACCCGCCATGCAGGCCGAACCCGCCGCCCAGCAGGATAAAGATCAACAGAATAATCAAGATTAGCCGCATTCAACTCTCCCAGAAGTCATCAAACGCAATAGTTGGGGAAGCGACTTCGTGATTGCTGGATTATGGGCTGCTATTCATGAAACTGTTATACCAACGGTCATAAATAATGACCGTTGGTATTAGAGCGATTTCCGATCATCCGGCTCTAAAACATATTAAAAAGATCTCTTCGCCCCATTGATGCTCACCGTGCAGGTCATACCGGCGACCAAAGTGGTGCCTTGTGGCACATGGTCGAGCGTGATGCGCACCGGCACGCGCTGTGCCAGGCGTACCCAGGTGAAGGTGGGGCTGACATCGGCAAGCAAGCTCGGCGTTGCGCTGCGCTGCGAATCCGCGATGCCGGCGGCGATGCCGCTGACATGGCCGGTGATGGCCGTGCTGCCATCCAGCAGGGTCACTGTGGCTTGGTCGCCGAGTTTGATGGCGCGCAGCTTGGTCTCCTCAAAATACCCGTCCACATAGAGTGAATCGGTGTCCACAATCGCCAGCACCGGCACGCCGGCATTCACATAATCGCCAGGCTGCATGGAAAAATTGGTAACCACACCGTTCACTGTCGCGCGCACCACGCTGCGCTGCAGATTGAGTGCCGCCACCGCCTGGTTGGCCCGGGCCTCGTCGTAATCCGCTTCTGCTTCCAGCGCCGCGGTACCGCTGGCATCGCGAGTCTGGCCGGAGACGGCATTGTCCGACAGCCCGGCATAGCGGTTGGCGGTGCGCTCCGCGTCCTGCATCGCGGCGCGGGTTTTCGCCACCACCGCTTGCGCCTGGGCCGCGGCCAGTTCGAACCGTGCCGGATCGATCACGAAAAGCGGGTCACCGGCACGTACCGCTTGGTTGTCCTGCACCAGCACCTGCACCACGGGGCCGGAAACGTCCGGCGCCAGCTCCACAATGTCGGCGCGCACCGTGCCGTCCCGGGTCCATGGCGCGTCCATGTAATAAACCCAAAGCTGCCAGGCGACGGCGCAGGCGATGATGAAGGCGATGAAGGTGGTGAGATAGCGGGCGGGGTTCATGGGAGTCCTGCATTAAGAAAGCGGTCGCTTTTTAAAAAAAGCGACGCCAAAAATTTTTGATTCCAATCGGGCGTTGCTGTTGGGACGCCCGCGGCCCAGTCCAAAAATTTTTTGCGGAGCTTTTTGTAAAAAAAGCGACCGCTTGCTTAACTCGCTCATCCCACCCCCCAGCTCACCAGCCCGGTGACGATCACCAGCAGGCAGGCATCGAATAACGGCTGGTGCCAGATGAAGCGGTAAGCGCCGAGCCGGCGCAGCGCCCAGCGCAGTAACCCGGTGATTGCGAGTGCGATGGCGAGCCAGACCAGCAGCGGCGGGAACAGCACGCCGTAGATGTTAATCTCGCCGGTCATGCGGCCAGTTCGTAGAGTTCGGGTGGCGCGCTGTTGGGGAACAGCACGCTGCGCAGGCCGGAGAGCAGCATCAGCGCTTCGGTTCGGGCACGGCTGGGGGCGCCGGCGGTCAGCATCAAGGCGTGGTCGAGCGCGCGGAGCAGCGCCGGAGGCGCCGGGGCGCGCGGGTTGCCGCGGTAGAATGCGGCGACCTGGGCGAGGATGGTGCCGATTTCCTGGCCCAAGGCGGCCGGCAATTGGCCGGCCTGGCGCTGCAGGCCGATGGCGTTTAGCCCGACGCGCAGATCGGTCAGCATGGCGGCGCCGGCCTGGTCCGCGCCCGGTGCGGCGGCGGCGAGGCGCGGCATCATCAGCCCCAGCCGGTCCATCATAATGCCGGTGAGGGTCGCGCGCTCATGCGCGCCTTGCGCGGCGGCGGCGGCGGCAACATCCCGCCAGCCGGCGCGCATCAGCCGGGCGGCACTCCATTCCGCGCCGACCGAGCGGAGCAGCCGTGTGACGATGAGGGCGGCTGCCAGGCCGAACACCAGGGCAAAGGCGCTGTTGACGTAGCCGGCGAAGTCGCCGTGATAGCCGTTGCCGAGGGCAAGGTCGGTGGCGCCGAACGCGCCCATCACCATGCCGGTGCTGAAGCTGGCCGGGCGGGAGACCAGCACGCCGATGATGAGCCCGGCGGGGAGCAGGACCAGGACCAGCTCCAAAAAACTCTCGACCACGGGGAGGATGAGGAAGAGATAAGCGCCGGCGGCGATGGTGACGATCACGGCGTCGCGGATCATCAGGGCAATGGCGGGGGCTGGGTCGTCCTGTGCCGCGAAGAATGAGCAGGCGACCGCGACGATGACGGCGGCCCCGGCGCCGGCGGTCCAGGCGGTGGTGATCCAGAAGGCGCAGACCAGCAAGGTGGCGAGGATGGCGGCGGCGGCGGAGAGCAGCGCCAGGCCGTGATCGTGGATTTGCACCGCGGCGGCGACGAAGCTGCCTTCCACCAATCTGTTGGCGGGTGCCGCGTCCCCTTCCACCACGTGGCGGCGGATGGCGCGGGCGTGGCGGATCAGGCTCACCATTTCCTGCAGGCGCAGGCAAAGGCTGGCCCGCAGCATGCCGGGCCAGGTTCGGTCCGACTCCGGGTCATTGGCGGTAAGGCCGGCGATTTGCGCGTTCACCGCGTCCGCATTTTCCGGGCCGCCGGCGGTCACCCATTCATCCACGCTGGCGAGCACGCTGGTCAGCTCCGGGGTCAGGGCGTCCAGCGCGCGCAACTGCGCGACGCGGTCGCTGACCGAGCTCAGCACCGGCATCAGGCTGAGCGTGTAGAGCCGTAGCCTGGCGACATGGGCGGCGGAGGCGCGCAGGGGCGAGGTGTCGTAGGAGAGCTGGGAGATCATCATCGCAACGTCGCTCGCCTCGATCGCGAGGCGGCGGCGGGCGGCGTTGATCACCTCGCCATCTCGATGCCCGGCCAAGGCGGCGCGCGCCCAGTCGATCGCGGGGCGGACCCAGGTTGCGATGCGCCGGGAGAGCACGGGGCCGAGCGGGCGGGGAAACACGATGGTGCCGATCAACATGGTGCAGCCGATGCCGATGGCGATTTCCTCAACGCGGGTGAGTGCCGTTTGGAAGATGAGCGCTGGGGCGGTGACGCTGGGAAAGCCGATGATGCCGGCGGTATAGCCGGCCAGCATGAAGGCATAGGCACGCGGGCTGCGGTCCAGCAGCGAAAGATAAAGGCAGAGCCCGACCCAGAGCGCGAGCGCAAGGCAGAGCAGCACCGGCGCGTCCACCAGATTGGGCACCAGCACCACCGCGGCGGTGCCGCCGGCGAGCGTGCCGGCGAGGCGGTAGACGCCTTTGGCGCGCATCGCCCCGGCCAGCGGCTGGGCGACGATATAGGCGGTCGCCATCGACCAGTACGGGTTATCCAGTCCAAGCCAGAGCGCGATGAACAAAGCCAGCATGGCACCGGCGAATGTTTTGAGCGCGAACAGGATTTCGTCGGGCTTAGGCATGCCGTGGGAGACCACAAAACTGGGTCAGTAAGGTAGATTTATATTGCATTGCGGCAATGCAGGTGTGGCTTTGCGTATCTGATCAGGGCGTTTTGGCAAAACAGCATGGATTCCTGCATGTTTTTTTGTCCCGCCTTGGCCAAATCCAAAACCCTCTCTAATTTGATGAAATGTCAGAATTCATCATCTCCTCCGGCCAGAGCTACCGCTTCATCACCGTCCTGAATGGGCAGACATTGGGGGTGCTGGGGCGTGTCACAAATACCGAGGTTGACAGCGGCGGCGTGATGTTTGTGGCGGCCGGCGGGGTGGCCACGAACAGCGACATTTTGGGAGGTGGGCAGGAGTTCGTATTTTCCGGCGGCGTCGATTACGGCATGCAGGTGTTCAGCGCCGGCGCGGCCTATGTGCAGGGCGCCTCCAGCGACGCGGTGGTGAACAGCGCCGGGGTGCTCTACATCTCGGGCGGCGTTGCCTATGACGCGGCGGTGGATGGCGGGCTCTATGTCATCTCCGGCGGCTCGGCGTTTGCCACCACGGTATTCAGCGGCGGGTTCGACTATGTGTCCGGCGGGACCGTCAGCCAGACCACGGTCTCGGCGCTGGGGGCTGAGACGGTGGTCACCGGCGGCACGGCCTATGACACGCTGGTCGATAGCGGGGGCGCGCAGTTCATCACCTCGGGCGGGGTGGCGAGCTACACCACGATTGCGAGCGGCGGCATCGCGGAGTTCGGCTCCGCCGGGACCGCCTATGACACCGTTATTTCCAAAGGCGGGCAGGCGCTGATCTCGGCCGGGACGGCCAGCGCCAGCGTGATCGAAGGCGGCGGCCAGGCGCTGCTGTTCAGCGGCGGGCAGGATTTCGGCACGGTCATCGATGCCGGCGGCACGGAGATTATTTCCGCCGGTGGCACGGCCAATAACGCCATTATCATGTCCGGCGGGGTCGCGCTGGTGGCCGCGGGCGGCACGGCGGTGGGCGTGACGATCCAGAGCGGCGGCGCGCTGGTGGTTCTGCCGGGCGGGGTGAGTGATGGTGTCACCGGCAGCGGCGTGGTCTCCGGCGGTGTCGTGCTGGTCAATCCAGGCGCCGCCACACAGATCGCCGCGGCTTTTGCCTCCGGCAACATCGTCTCGGCAGGCGGCACCGAATATGTGCTGAGCGGCGGTACCACCCAGGCGGACGCGCTGTTGGGCAATGACCTGGAATTCGCGACGCTGGAGGTATTTTCAGGCGGTGCCGCGGATAACGGCTTCATCGGCAGCGGCGGTGCCGCCTATGTCTATGCCGGCGGCAGCATCGCGAATGCGGCGGTAACCAGTGCTGGCTATCTATACGTCTCCGGCGGCACCGCGAACGAGGTGGTTCTGGTCCCCGGCGGGACGATGTTCGTGCAGGGCAGCGGCGCCATCGCGTTCGGTACCGAGATCTCAGCCGGGGCGCGCCAGTTCACCGGGCCCGGCGGCCAGGCGATCCAGACCGATGTGCGGACGGATGCGGTGCAGCTGGTCTCCGGCGGACTCGCCTTTGAAAGCACGGTCAATTCCGGCGGTGGCCAGTTTGTGGATTCCGGCGGCACCGCGATCGGCACGATGCTAGGTGGCACCGAGACGGTGTTCGCCGGCGGGGTGACCGAAGACACCTCAATTGCCGGCGGCACGCTGATTCTGTCGCAAGGTGCCAGTGCGGCGAACGATATCGACTTCGCCGGGGCGGGGACATTGGTGATCGATGGGCTGGTAATGCCCGATACGGTGATTTCAGGCTTTGTCAGCGGGGACATGATCGTGCTCAGCGGGTTTGTCTATAGCGCGGGGGCGACGCTCAGCGTGCCGATCGATGGGGTTTTGAGCGTCGGCGGGGTCTCGCTCGACATCGCGGGGGCGGCAGATCCCGCCGCCTATAATTTGGTTGACGATAACGGGGTGACCGAGATCGTCGCTGACGAGGCACCATGTTTTGCCGCAGGAACCCACATTCTCACCCCGCGCGGCTATCTGCCGGTTGAGGCGCTGGCGGTGGGAGATAAGGTGATCACCAATACCGGCGAGGACGCGCCGGTGATCTGGATCGGCCGGCGGACGGTGAATTTGATCTCCCACCCGCACCCGGCGGATGTGCAGCCGATCCGCATCGCCGCCGGCGCGCTCGGGCCCGGCCAGCCGGCGCGGGATCTGCTGCTCTCGCCCGAGCACGCCGTGCTGGTGGATGGCGTGCTGATGCCGGCGCGCGCCCTCGTCAACCACGCCAATATCAGCCAGCTCAAGCGCGAAACGGTGACCTATTATCATATCGAGCTGCCCACCCACGCCATCATCTTCGCCGAGGAGCTGGCGGTGGAAAGCTACCTCGATACCGGCAGCCGGGACGGCTACGAAGTGGCGCTGCAGCGCCGGGTGAGCCGCTCCTGCGCGCCGTTCGTGCAGGCCGGGCCGGCGGTGGCGCGGGCGCGGGAGGGAGCAAGTAAGCGGTCGCTTTTCTGAAGAAAAGCGCCGCAAAAGACTTTTCTTTACATTGGGGCGGTGCTGGTGATGCGCCCGAAGCCCGGAGGAATCAAAAGTTTTTTGCTGCTTTTTTTCAAAAAAGAAGTGCTTTCCTGGCCTTCACTGGCCTTCCAAAAACGCCAGCACGGGTGGCAGCGATTTTGCGGGGTCTTCCTCGAACGGCACGTGGCCGAGGCCGGGCAGGGCCACCAGTCTGGCGTTCGGGATATCCTGCAAATAGTCCTGCGCGTTGCTGATCGGGATCATCTGGTCCTGCTCGCCCCATAGCAGGAGCGTGGGTGCGGTGATTTGGCGCAGCAACGGGGCGGGTGGCACCAGCATGACCTGGGACATGCGGGCGAGCATGGCGCGGCGGTCGCCGGGGCCGCGCATCATGTCCCAGTAGCGGGTTACGGTCGCGTTGGTGAGCCGGGCGGGGTCTGCATAGGCGGGGGTGAGGTTCATGCGCAGCATGATGCGCGGCAGCGTGTAGGGCAGCAAATTCAGCAGCGCTGGCACGTGCGGGGTTTTGTTGTAGTCAAAGCCCGGGCTGGCGAAGCCGTCCGGCGAGATCAGCACCAGTTTGGTGACGCGGCCGGGATAGGCAACCGCGAAGTTCCAGGCGATTTTGCCGCCGAGGGAATTGCCCACCAGGCTGGCCTGGGCCAGGCCCAGATGGTCCATCAGGGCGGCCAGGATTTGCACCGTCCGGGCGTCGGAATAATTGCCGCTCGGGTCGGTGCCGGTCAGGCCGAAGCCTGGCAGGTCGAAGCGTATGACACGGAAATGCTGGCTGAGGGTTTCGGCCCAGGGCTCCCAGGTTTCCAGGCTGCTGCCAAAGCCGTGCAGCAGGATCACCGCTGGGGCTTGCGCGGGGCCGGAGATGCGGACCCGGAGATTGACGCCCATAACGTCGATGAACTGGTCATCCGGCCGCAGATAGATCGCTTTCAGCCGTGACGTGGATAGATCAGGTGTATAGGCCCAGGCGCCAATCCCGATCACCGCCACCAGCAGCAGCGTGGCGATGACGCCGAAAACCAGCTTCATTCAGTCATCTCGCCCTTGGTCACCCGGCGTTCCCGCGCGAAGCCGGCGGCGATGCTGCGCGCGACCACCAGCACAATGACGAGCACGCAGAGTGTGAGTAGGTCCATGGGGGAGAATACCTGGGCGTAGAGCTGGATGAGGATTTCACGCAGCGCGAACACGATGGTGACGTCGAGCAGGTTGGACAGGCGGATATGGCGCGTGCGCGCATATTCCATGAAGGTATTGAACAATTCGATGAGAATCACGACGTCCAGCACGCGTTCGACCAGGATGCGCAGGGCCTGCTCGTCGGGGTTGGTGGTGCTTAGCGCCCCAAACATGCCGATGGTGCTGATAACGGCGGCGATGAAGGCGAAGGCGAGTGCCACCAGCATCAGCGGAATCACGCCCAGGATGACGAATTCCACCGCCTGGTCGTAGAGTTTGAACACCGCGGCGCGGATGTCTTTATGGGGCCGTTCCGGCACGCTCTCCATCAATACCAACCTTTTTGCACGGGTCCACCCATGGTTGTTTGATGCAGGATAGCATGGCAAGGCGGCGCGCCAAACCGGATTGTTGGGGTTTTGCCCGGCTTGGCAGTCGCGGCAGCGGCGATACGCTAGGGCCAGCGCCCTTGGCGGCGGGCGCGGCCCTCCGGCAGCGTTGCGAAAGCGGCCAGCGCGCGTGGCGCCAGGAGCACCAGGCAACAGGTGAGCAGCACGACGAAGGTTAGCAGCCCCCAATAGATGCCCGCGAGCAGCAATACCGGCACAGCCGGCAGCAGCGCGATCGGCACATAAACCAGCCCTTTGCGCAGCGCCTGCGCGCGCGCCGCGGCGTCGGCCGGCAATTGGTCAGACTCTGTCATTCAGCCTCCGTGATCGAAATAGTTCCGAAGTATTTGAGGCCAAAGCTGGTTTTCGCGCTCGCCGTACAGCACGGGCCAGCATTGAAAATATAGTGGGTTGTAAAATTTTATATCCGCCAGTTTTGGTAAAATCGTTGTTCAAGCGTAGGAGAACACTTCGCGGGGCCATATCGAATTTCATGATGACAAAACTATTTTTCATGCTGGCGGCCAACCTGCTAATCTGCGCCGGCCTGTGCGGCCTGTGCATCGGCTGGATCGACAAGCCCACGGCCTTGTTCGTCGCGCATCATTTCACGTCCCGCCTCCCGTTTCAGATCATCGCATCCCCCTCGCTGTTCGCGCTGCCCTTTGCGCTGAGCTATTTGGCGGTGGCGGCGGTCCGCCGTCTCCGCGGCTTGGCGGACCTCAGCGCGCATGGCCTGCTGCTGCGACTCAGCCTTGCCATATTGACCGCGACCGCGGCGAAAGATGAGCTGAAATGGGTTTTCGGCCGTTCCTGGCCCAGTTTCCTGGTCCATTATGGGGTCTACGGCTTCGTCCCATTCTCAAACGACCCCGGCTATGGCGGGTTTCCATCCGGGCATACGGCCTGTATCAGCGCGCCTTTGCTGCTGCTTTGCGTGCTCAAGCCGCGATACCGCGTGCTCTGGCTCGGGATCATCGCGCTTGTCATGGCCGGGCTGGTGGGGGGTGGCTATCACTATCCCGGCGACACCATTGCCGGCCTGTTCACCGGCTTGGCGGCCGCGGCTTTGGTGTGGGGGTTGATGAAGTCAGCGTAAGGCGGCGGATCGGCCGCGCCCAGGATCAAAAGCCGTGCCGGAACAGATGAACCAGCCCGGCCAGGAGCAGCGCCCAGAACACCAGCGATAAGCCAATACCGAGCCAGATGGCGGGCCCCGGCGCCACGCGGCGCCCCAGAAATATGGTCATGAACGTAACATATCTCGCCTGCAGAGCCATAACCAGACGCGGCTGCGTGCCAGGTTTTGAGGCTTCTTCCCCGGCGCTGCGCCCGTGATGCTCCATCATACGATCCTCTGAAGAATTAGCAGCACTAAGTGACACAGACATATACCAGCTACCGAAGTTCCGAAATCATGACAGAAATAAAATATGACCTGATAAAAGCTCTAGCATAAAGCTGGTCAAGGTTCGAGAGGTAATTGTACCGGCGAATAATCCGCCGGTTCGTTGCCACAATGAACTTGATACTGAAGCAGTGCTGGCACATCTCCAAATCATCGCGCCGGGAACATCATCATCGTGATCCCGTCTTCGGCTCAACCTCTTGCAGAGTGAATGACCGTATTTTGAAAATCGCCATCCTTCACTATTGGCTGGTTGGCATGCGCGGTGGCGAAAAAGTTCTGGAATCACTCTGCGAGCTGTTCCCCGAAGCCGATATTTTTACGCATGTCCATGATCCCGCGCAGATCTCCGCCACCATCAACCGCCATAATATTATCACCAGCTTTATCCAGCGCCTGCCGCGCGCGGCCAAATTCTATAAGAAATATCTACTTCTGATGCCTTTCGCGGTGGAGGCGTTGGATTTGCAAAGCTATGACCTCATCATCTCCAGTGAGGCCGGGCCGATCAAAGGCGTCATCACCCGGCCGGATGCGCTGAATATTTGTTACTGCCACTCGCCGATGCGCTATGTCTGGGACCAGTACCATGACTATCGCCGCAGCGCCGGGCGGATGACGCGCCTCGCCATGAGCCTGTTCGCGACCAGGCTGCGGATCTGGGATAGTGTCAGCGCCACACGGGTTGATCATTTCATCGCCAATTCAAATTTCGTCGCAAAGCGCATCAAAAAATATTACGGCCGCGACTCCGTGGTGATCCATCCGCCGGTTGATGCCGCAAAATTCCATATCGCGGAGGCGCAGGAGGATTATTTCATCTGCTTTGGCCAGATGATTTTTTACAAACGCTTCGACCTGGCGATCGAGGCGTTCAACCAGAACGGCCGGCGCCTTGTCGTCATCGGCCGCGGCGAGCAGGAGGCGGCGCTGCGAAAAATCGCCGGGCGGAATATCAGCTTCCTGGGCCCGCAGAGCGACGCGGCGGTGGCGGCATTGCTGGCCGGCTGCCAGGCGCTGATTTTCCCGGGCGTCGAGGATTTTGGCATCGTGCCGCTGGAGGCGATGGCGAGCGGCCGGCCAGTGATTGCCTACGCCGCGGGCGGCGCGCTGGAAACCATGATCGACGGTGTCACCGGCGTGCTGTTCCACGACCAGAGTGTGGCCGGGTTGAACCAGGCCGTCACCCGGTATGACAATCTCGCGGCGTCATTCGAGCCCACAGCGATCCGCGCGCATGCGATGAGCTTCGACAAACCCGTCTTCCAGAAAAAAATCATGGATTTTGTCATGCGCCATTTGGCCGCGCCGGGGCCGGCCTGAATGGCGCCGCGCATTGCCATTGGCATCGCCACCATCGGCCGGCCCGCGATATTGCAGGCCACACTCGCGCATATCGCCGCACAAACCCGGCCGCCCGATCATCTGATCATCTGCCCGGGTGCGCCGGCCGATCTGCCGAACGGCGCCGTCCCGGCCGGTGCCAGCATTTTATACGGCCGCATGGGGCTCACCAGCCAGCGCAACGTTATCCTCTCCGCCGCCGCGGAGGTTGATATTCTGCTGTTCCTGGATGATGATTTTTTCATCGCGCCGAACTACCTCATGGAGATCGAGGCGTTGTTCACCGCGCACCCCGCCATCGTCCTCGCGACCGGGCTGGTGGCGGCGGACGGCATCACCTCAGCCGGCATCACGGCCGGCCAGGCGAACGCCATTCTGCAAAATCTCCACGGCGCGGAAGATGGCGGCACCAGCCGGACCTATAACGCCTATGGCTGCAACATGGCGATCCGCCTGGCCCCCGTGCGCGCGTATGCGCTGAGCTTCGATGAAAACCTGCCGCTCTATGGCTGGCTCGAAGATGTGGATTTCAGCCGTCGCTTGGCGCCGTACGGGGAGATCGTGAAATCCGCGCGGCTGCGCGGCGTGCATCTCGGCGCCAAAGCCGGGCGCAACTCGGGGCTCAAATTCGGCTATTCGCAAATTGCCAACCCGCTCTATCTGGTGCGCCGGCGCAGCCTCTCACCGCCGCGCGCGCTCGCGCAGATCGCCCGCAACCTTGCCATGAATCTCTGGAAAGCGCGCTCGCCCGAACCTTGGATCGACCGCGCCGGCCGCCTCGCCGGTAACCGGCTCGCGCTGGCGGATTTGATCTATGGCCGGCTCTCGCCGCAGCGTATTTTGACGTTGGATTAGGAGGTGAGGAAGGAAGGAAGCGGCGCTTTTTTAAAAAAAAGCGCACAAAAAATTTTTGATTCCTATGGGACCCCGGCGTTGCAACATCCCGGCCATAGAGGAATTAAAAGTTTTTTTGGTTCTTTTTTTTCAAAAAAAGAACGGCTTTTTTTCGATGTGCCAAAATGCCCTCCCGAATCTTGATCATCAGCGACCAATCCGTCGCGCGTGGCGGGGCGGAGGCGATGGCGGTGGCATCCGCCATTGCGCTGGCGCGAGCTGGCAACATGGTGTCTTTTTTCTGCGGGGATGAGGGGGAGTCGCCAGCGCTGCGCGAGGCGGGCGTGGAAGTCGTTGCCGTGTGCGGCGCGCATGTTCGGCAATCGCCACGCGCCGCGGCGTTGTTCAACGGGCTGTATTTTGCACGCAGCCGGCGCATCCTGGCTGGCTGGATCGCCGCGCATGACGATTCGCGCGTGATTTATCATGTCCATAGCTGGTCCAAAATTCTCTCACCCTCGATCTTCGATGCGCTCACCACCGTGCAGCACCGCGTTGTCATACATGCGCATGATTTTTTCATCATCTGCCCGAATGGCGGGTTTACCAATTATCAAACGCATGAGGGTTGCGACTTGGCACCGATGTCCGGCGCCTGCCTGCGCTCCAATTGCGATAAGCGCAGCTATGCCGAGAAGCTCTGGCGCGTCGGCCGCCAGCGCATCCGCGCGCATTATTTTGACACGGCGACCGCGCCTGCCAGCTATTTGCTGGTGCATCGCGGCATGTTGAATTTTTTTCTGGCCGCCGGCGTGCGGCCTCAGCGCCTGCAGGTCTTGCACAACCCGGTCGCCGCGCCTGCTCTTGCGCGTACGCCGGCCGAACGGAACGATACCATCTGCTTCATCGGCCGCCTCGACCCCGAAAAAGGCGCGCTGGACGCCGCCCGCGCCGCGCGCGAGGCCGGCGTTAAACTCCGCATCATCGGCGACGGGATCGAACGCGCCGCCATCACCATGGCCAACCCAAACGCCGAAATCACCGGCTGGTGCACGCCAGATGAGGTCAACACCCAACTCGCCACCGCGCGGCTGCTCGTCGTCCCCTCCCGCTGGCGGGAGACGTTTGGCATGGCGGTGGTGGAAGCCTTGCGCATGGGCATCCCCGTGCTGATCTCGGACACAGCGCTGATCGCCCGGGACGTGGTGGAATTCCACGCGGGCCTCGCCATCGATACCAAAAACATCCCGCTCTTCGCGACCGTTTTATCGCGCCTCGCCAGCGATGACGCGGCCATCAAATCCATGAGCGAGCACGCCATGCAGGCCGCCGCCAGCCTGGCTCTGCGCGAAGACGAATGGCGCGATGCACTCCTGGCGCATTACCGGGCGGTGCTTGGGGAAT
>Ga0116230_10001329_pt1 | contig 23321 bp, 19 predicted proteins | sample S1TSphfallax_3_FD_88678 | JGI IMG/M metagenome (GOLD analysis project Ga0116230, IMG submission 88678) | Host-associated microbial communities from peat moss isolated from Minnesota, USA - S1T2_Fd - Sphagnum fallax MG | ecosystem: Host-associated > Plants > Peat moss > Unclassified | place... | reverse complement strand
GGGGAAAAAGCGCCATCCCCTTGTTCTTCGCCGCGGTCCCGCTGAGGGGCGTCAGGTGGCAGGTGAGAAAGTCATCGGTCTCAATAAGCTCCGAGCGGATCGCCCGTCCGCTATAGGCGGTATAGGTAGCGTAGAACCGCGTTTTCCCTTCATCTTCAAAGGCGACGAAGCGGGCGTCCTCAATACCGTTAGACTGCGCTTCGGTAATGGGGAAGATGACGCGCTCGCTCACATCAAGGCCAGGGAGGAAAGCGACCTCAACGGCCTCACCCATCGGGCCTGAACGTTCTGCGGTCAAGGCGGGCATAGACGCAAGCCGGGCAGGCGGATCCACGCTCACTGCGCCGTCGACGGCGATGCAGCCCGAGCGGAAGGTCAGGGAGGAGACATGCCCCTCCCCTACCGCTCGCAGACTCAGAATAAAGCGCATGCCGCCCGCCGGGGCGCCGGTCTGATCGGGGTGGGCCACAATGCTCGGATTGAAAAGCGCCGCCGCCTCGAAGGAGTATTCATGCATGAAATACGCGCCAATGAGCTGGCGCTGCACTTCGGTGAAGGGGGGATGGGCGAGGAGCGCCTCCTCCATCTCCACGGCCCGGGCCTCGAAGCGCGCCAGGAGATTTCTGTGACGGCCGTCAAAATTCTCCAACACTTCCGCAAGCTGGGCTTTAGCGGCGTCCTCATTGAGCGCGAGGACTCGGTCAATGATGTGGTTGGCCCTAGCCTTATCCGTGGCGTTGAGGTCGCGTGGCTCCACGGCGGGCTTAAACGGACGAACGAGCACACGGGCCGGATCTGGCCTAAGATAGAGCGCCTGCCGGTTCAGGGCTGGAGCCCCAGGAAGGGAAGGCGTTGGGGACTGATTGGTCAAGGGTGTGCCGAGGCTTCCGAAGAGAGGGCGAGGCGTGGTCGATCCACACGGGTTTTGGCGAAGCGACGCATGTCGATGGCGCTGAGCAGGAAGGAGACGAGGGATTCGCCGCCTCGGTTCAGATTAACCCGGTCAGGGTGAAGACCGTCGCAACACCCGCCGTCCGCCGGATTGACGAGGGCGAGCCCGAGGTCATTGGCCCCGAAGAACCAAGTAAAAGCACGCTCGGCCTCCGCACGCCAGCGCGACGCGTTGTCGCTTCGCCACGCGGCGTAGGCGGCGGCGATGGCGGCGGCGGCTTCGATGGGCTGCTGGTCGAAGGCCTTGGGCGCCGTGTAGAGGGCGCCGAAGCTCTCCGTCCCCACGGGGCGGAAGGCGCCGGAGGGCGCAGTCTGGAGCGCAGTGAGCCAGTCGAGGGTCCTGAGACCAGCCGCGACGTACGTGTCCTCCTTCAAGGACTGTCCGACCACCAGGAGGGCTTCGCACAGGCGTGCGTTATCATAGGCGAGGGCGGGTTCAAACCAGACCCAGTCCGCGCGCCCGGCGACACGCAAGAGATCGCAAAGCCGGTCGGCAAGACGGCGTCGCATGGCCCCGGCGGGTGCGCCCGCAGGCGCGACTGCGCAGTAAGCGTCAAGGCCTAAGAGCGTGAAGGCCCAGGACCTGGGCGAGGAAAACGCCTCGACCGGGACGAGGGCGGCCACAAAAAGGTCCTCCGCCCAGCGGCGGCGCAGGCGGTTGGGATCATCCCGCGCGCAAACGCCCAAGGCCCAGAGGGTGCGGGCGTGGCTGTCCTCGGATCCCACCTCTTCCAGCCAGCGACGGTCAAAACCCATGAAGTTGCGGAAGCGGCCCCTGTCCGGGTTCCAGGCGTGCTGAACAAAGGACGCAAAGCGGGTGGTCAGCCGGTCAGGCAGGAGCGCCTCACCAGCCCCGTTCAAGGCGCAGGACAAAAGCAGGGCCCGGGCGTTGTCGTCCACGCAATAGCCGTGGTCGCGATCAGGCACCGAATGGGCGGCGTGTTGAAAGAGCCCTGTATCATCGCACATGGCCTTGAGGGCCGCGAAACGAAGATCCGGCCTCGCCTCCAGGGGCGCGGCAGGCGCCTTGGCTTCGCTCACGAGACCTTCCTCGCAAGGGTCTGAACCCGCGCGCGCTCGAACGCCTTCAAATACCGCGCCCCCGTGCGCGCCCAGGTCATGGCGCGGCTTGTCGCATAAGCGCGTCTGCGCATGGCCGATCGGCGATCATGATCTGTCAACAGCGCCCCGATCTCGCGCCCAAGCGCTGCGGCGTCGCCAAAGGGAACAAGCACGCCGCGGCCATCGCTCAAGAGCTCCCGGGCGTGCCAGTACGGAGTTGACACCACAGCTTTGCCGAGGCCGAAGCTGAAGGCCAGGGTTCCGGAGGTCATCTGGGCCTCGGTGAGGTAGGGCGTCACATAGACGTCCGCCATGGCGATGAACCCGAGGAGGGTCGGCTGGTCCACAAACTGGTCCAGGAACACCACCTTGTCGCCCAGGCCGAGGGCTTGAGCGCGCGCCATCAGGCTCTCCCGATAGGCTTCGCCGTGGCGGCGCACGAGATGGGGATGGGTGGCGCCGAGGACCACATAGACCGCGTCCGGTCGCTGGGCGAGGATCGCGGGCATGGCGTCGATCATGACCTCTATGCCCTTATTGGGCGAAAGTAGGCCGAAGGTGAGAATGACCGAGCGACCGGCGAACCCCTGGGCCGCTTTGGCGGCCTCAGGCTCGGCGAACGTCATGTCCGGTATCCCGTGGGGGATGACCTCGATCTTCTGCTCGGAAACGCCGTACCGGTCCTTGAGAAGGACGCGGCCCTGTTCGGCCATGACCACGACCTTGGCCGATGCGGAGACGATCTGGCCGAGGACGGCGCGCTGCTCGGCTGAAGGCTCCTCAAGGACGGTGTGCAAGGTCGTCACCACCGGAGGGTCCAAACGGCGCAGAAGCGGAACGATGAACTCGCCGGACGGGCCGCCGAAGATGCCGAACTCGTGTTGCAGAGACACAACGTCATACGCGCCGCCGTTGATGTATCGAGCTGCGCGTCGGTAGTCTTGAGGCTCGGCCTCATTGATTTCGCACTCGACGGTTTGCGGGTAGGCGTAGGTCTGGCCCGGATCGTTCATGGCCACGACGCCCACGTGGACGGAAGGGTCCGCCTCGACCAACGCCCTTTGCAGGTCCGCGGTGAAGGTCGCGATGCCGCAGCGGCGGGGCAGTGCGTTGCCGATAAGGGCGACGCGCTTGATGGGCGACGCCGGCGGCTCAAGGCCACGGCGAAGTGTCTCACCCGCTAGGGCCCTGCGCGTCACGGGCAAGGCGATTGCGACCGAGGTCGCGGCCGTTCGACCGTTCTCCATCCCTGTCATATGCGTGCTTTCACGAAGGTGGGCGAAGACGCGCGGCGCGCGGCGGTTCTCCCTGTTTACCAGCGATCCGGCTGGGCCTCTTCTTAACGATGTAGCACCGAATACGTTGCGCTGCGGTCGTGTAAAAAATAGGCGTCGCCATCGCAGCGCCGCACTCCGCGCCGGCGCCCCTGTGCACTGATCAGGCCGCCCAGGGGTCGCGTCGGAGAGGGCCGAGGCCCCCTACCCCATCGCCCCTCAGGCGATTGAGGGCGCGCGCAGGCGGCTGGGGCGGGACGGGCGGGGGCCCAAGGCGAGGCGTCCGCCGCGGCGGCGCGATCGCAAAGGCGCTCCCAACCGCTGGGAACGATGCGGCGCCGACACGTGCGGCGCGAGGGCGTCAGGCGCCCTGAACCGGCGCGCCGGCGGCGGACGCCGCCTCAAGGCGGCCCGCGTCCGGCGCGATCATGGTCATGACCGCGGGCGCCCGCCGGCGCCGTCCCCAGACAAAGCGGGTCGCCACACCGAAATTGAAGACCGCGCTCATGAGCGCGCCGGCGATCCCCGCCAGGGGCCAGCTGTGGACCTCCCCCATCATGAGGTCCGCCACGCTGATGTTGGCCAAGGCGCCGACCCCGCACACAAGACAGAAGACCCCATAACCGACGAGGAAGCGGAACCCCTTTAGCCGCTCGCCGCGATAGGTGACGAAGTTGTTCACCGCGTAATTGAAGGTCATGGCGACAAGGGTTGCAGCGGACTGAGAAGGAAGGAAGGTCCATCCGGCGAGGCGCAGAACATTCAGGGCGGCGAGGTGGATGGCGAGGCCGACGGAGCCGACCATGGCGAACAAGACAAACCGCGGAGGAATAAGCCCGCCCGTGAGCTTCTCGATGAGGAGAAAGGCGAATTCGATGATGATCATCGTATCGACCTTGCTCTCCCCTGAGCGGCGGTCACGGAAGACGTAGGGGACCTCGGACACCTTAAGGGTCCGTGGGGATGAGGTGAGGACGTCGAGGAGAATCTTGTAGCCCTGTTGGGTCAGGTCGTAGATGGCCGCTTCAAAGACGCACCGGCGCGTCATGAAAAAGCCGCTCATGGGATCGCTGACGGCGTTGCCGATGAGCAGGCGCGAAGCGTACGCGGCCAGGGCGCTCATCCTGCGTCGGCCCTTGCTGAAACCGCCTAGGCCCCCGCCTTCCAGGTGGCGGCTGCCGATGACGAGGTCCGTGTCCGACGTTTGCAGGATCTCGAGCATGGCCGGCAGGACCCGCTCGTCGTGCTGTAGATCCGCATCCATGACGCCAACGATCTCCGCCCGGGCGCTCAAAACGCCTTCCACCACCGCTGAGGCGAGGCCGCGGCGCCCGACCCTTCGAATGCAGCGCACCGGCGCGCCCTCGCGTCCGAGGGCGGCCGCCTCGAGGTAGGTCCCGTCAGGGCTGTCGTCGTCGACGATGATCAGCTCCCACACACCCTCGGGCAGGGCCGCTCCGAGAGCTTCCACGAGAGGTCGGATATTGGAGCGCTCGCAATAGGTCGGCGCGACGATAGAGAGAACGGGCGTCACCGCTTGCGGGGCCAAGAAGGCGGTCTCAGGCTGAACACGGCTCGGTGGGCTCCCGAGGGCCAAGGCCCGGTCGACGATTAGAGGCGAGGGACGGCGCGACCGGCGGGGGTCGCGCCTTTGGCGTTGTACTGAAGCGCGCAAGAACGCGCGAGCCCCCATGACGCTGATCCGTCCACGGCCGATCGGCGCGTACGCCGTTTTCGTTTCCCCTCAAGGCGCGGCTCAAGAGGCGCCACGACCTTTAGCTCTTTCCAACCCGGAGAAGTTCTGGTTTTGTTCTCGTTCAGATCCGGGGACGACCATGGCGCGCAACAGCGACATTCTAAGGCTTGGCCGGCGCGACCTGCGTTTCGTGCATCAGGCCGGCGTCTACGTTCTGGCCCAGCGCCGCCAGGGAGGCCGCACCCGGCTCATGGCGGTGGGTCAGAGCGACCACATCGCCAGAGACGCCCGCGCTGGGGACGGCGCCCTCGGCGTCGACCTCGATGGCGTCGAAGAGGCGATCGTCGTTCTCGAACGGGATCCGGCGGCGCGTCGGCGCCTCGCCATCGCCGTGGCGGCGGCGCTCGCCGACGCCCTCCTGCCCCTCGCCCAGGCGCCCCCCTCGCGGCGAGGATAGCGGCAGGGCAAAGATCCCCGTTGAGCCTCGCCTCTTTCCGGTTCAGATACGACAGCGGCCAAGGAACGGGGACACCATGACGCCAAGCCTCGCCAAGACCTTTTTCACGGCCATGAACCAGGCCTCGCCCCAAGCGCAGGCCCTCGGCATCGAAACCCTCGAGTTCGAACCGGACGCCGCGGTGCTGCGCGTCCCCTACGCCGAGATCCTAGTGGGTGATCCGGATACGGGCGTCATCGCCGGGGGCGTTGTGACGACCCTCCTCGACCACGCCTGCGGTCAGGCGGTGATGCAGGCTCTGGGTCAGCCGACGGTCATCGCCACCCTTGATCTGCGGATCGACTACATGCGCGCCGCCGAGCCCGGCAAAGATCTCTACTGCCGGGCCCACTGCTATAAGCTCACCCGCTCGGTGGCCTTCGTGCGCGCGTCCGCCTTTGAGACGCGGGAGGGCGATCCCGTGGCCACAGCCCAGGCGGCCTTCATGCTCAATTCAAGTTCTGGCCTGCCGCGCGCGGCAAGCGGGCGTCCATGAGCGGCGAGGCGGCGGACAATCAGACCGAGCGGGTGCGCGCCATGATCGCGCGCATTCCCTATGCGCGGTTCTTGGGCATTCGCGCGGACCTGGCGGGAGACGAGATGACGGCGGTTCTCCCCTACGCACCGCATCTCATTGGAAATCCTACCCTTCCCGCCATTCACGGCGGCGTTCTTGGGGCTTTTCTTGAGCTCACGGCGGTGCTGCAGCTTGGGATCATTCAGGAGGCGGCGCCGGACGGGGTCCGCCGCCAGGCCAAACCCATCGACGTGACCGTCGAATACCTGAGATCGGGTCGCCCGCGGGACACCTTCGCCCGCGCTCACATCACCCGCATGGGCCGGCGCATCGCCAATGTTCGGGTGGAGGCCTGGCAAGAGCTGAAGGCCGCGCCCATCGCGGCCCTGCACGGCCACTTCCTGGTCCAACTGGCTGACGAGGCCGCCCTTTAGCAAGCTCAGGCGATCCCAGGCCCCCACCGCCCATGGCGCGGCCGCCTAAGCGGGCACGATTTCCTTGCCCACCGGGGCCAGGGACACCAGGGCGAGCTTAAGATGCTGCAGGGCGAAGGGGATGCCGATGATGGTCACCCCCAGAACGATGGCGAGGATGAGGTGGTGCAGCGCAAGCCACCATCCCGCCAGAACCAGCCAGAGGATGTTCAGCAAGACCGGGAGATCCCCGCCGCCGGGCTTGTCCTCCAGATGACGCCCGAAGGGCCAGGCTGAAAAGGACCCGATGCGAAACGCCGCAGGAACCCAGGGAATGCCCACGACGCTGATGGCGAGGATAAGGCCGGCGAAGAGCCAGGCGAGAGCGGAGACCCATCCGCCCAGGATGAACCAAACGACGTTGAGGATCGTCGCCACTGTGGTCTCCCCCCTGCGCAGGGCCTCGCACGCCCCGATGCGGACCATGGCCCAAGGTCAGGCCGGTGAAAAGAGCGGCGCCCTCAGCGGAGGCTTCGCACCAGGCGGGACACGGGCCCTATGAGCGCTAAGCCAGCGCCGTAGCCGAAAAGATGGGCCTCCCAGGCCACAGGTTGACCGCCTGCGCCAAAGCCGATGTCGACCCCAAGGACCCCAACGATGATGTTGACCGTCACCCAGGCCGCCGCCATGGCGACGACGGTCCGGCTCGTATAGGGCGCAAGTCCATCCCACGGGTTCATGGCGCCGCGCCGGTCGATGAGGCGCGAGGCGGCGCCCATGAAGCCGGCGACTGCGCCCGAGGCGCCGATCACCGACACCCCGGGATGGGTCTGGACCGCGGCGAACCCCAGATTGCCCATGACCCCGCAGACGAGGAAAAACAGAAAGAAGGCCGCCGCGCCCTTGAGGTTCAGGCCGAAGAGCCGCGCCACCGGGGCGCCGAAGGCGACGGCGAAGACGCTGTTGAAGAGGACATGGCCCCAGCTTCCGTGCATGAAGAGCGCCGTGACAAGGCCCAGCCAGCGCCCTTGATCAAGCTGAGCGGGTGTGAAGGCGAAGCGCGCGCATCCCGCCGCCGGGTCGCCCGCGGCGCAAGCCGCGGCGTCGCCGCTGAAGACCTGCCAGGCGTAAACGCCGATCAGGACGCCGGCTATCACCAGGGGCGGCCAGGGCGCCCTGGACAGGGGTTCGCGCCGCGGCGGCTCGGCATAGGCGTCCGACCAAGGCCCAGGCCTCGGCGCCTCGACTCCGCCCGCCTTGTCCTCCAAAGGCCCGCCATCCACCATGGTCCAATCCCTTACCGCGGTCTCCGCGGACGTCCACTCGCAAATTCCGCGCCGCGCAAGCGCCTGATGCGTCAACGTTAACGCTTGAGTGACGACATCCGGCGATTGTTGCAACGGGATCGATGAAATTCGGTTCGCGCCGGGCCGACGCGTCCGACCGCAGGAACGGTTGGCGCCCTTTGGGCTCGCCTAAGCGAGGTTCGACCATGGGCTTGCCCCCTATGATCTGGACGCCGACAGGGGCGCGTCTTCCCCTCTGGACCGTCGTGGGTCTTGGGGCCCTGCTCCTTGGCGCGGCCCCCGCCGCAGCCCAGTCGGCGTCCTCCACCCTCAGCGCGTTCACCCGCGGGTACGGCGCAGGCCTCGCCGGCGTCAGCAACCCAGTGAATGTCTCAACTCAGGACACCTTAGGCGGCGTCAGCTTTTCCGGCGGCGTGCTTCAGGCCCCGTCTGGGAGCCTCTTCGCCAATCTCTCCCCCCTTGGGGGAACTGAAACCACCACAAGCGTGGGAACCGCGTCATCGACCGCGTCAGGTCCCTCCGGCGGACTTTCCGGCAAGCTTGACGTGGTTGTCCCAGGGTCGGCCGCGTCCTCACCGGCTGTTGGCGAAATCAACGGGAAAGTGAACCTTGATGGCACGCCCTAGCCTCTCCCGCGCCGGAACCTTCGCCCGCGCCGCGGCCGTCCTCAGCGCCGTGGGCATGGGCGTCTCAGGCTGTATCTCTCCGGTGGCCGGAGCGAACGGGCTTTACGCCCGACCCGTCGGCGACGCGCCGGTGACGTCCAACGGCACGCCCTACTCCCAGGCCCTGGTGTGTCTGGCGCAGTACGCCCGACGCTACGGCGTCCACGCCCCGCGCATCGCCGTGGGCCGCATCGCCGACTACACGGGCAAGGCCGAGGACAACGGCGGACGCGAGGTCACCCAGGGCGCCTCCCTCATGGCCATGTCAGCCCTGGCCAAGGCGGGCGTGCCCCTGGTGGAGCGCTACGACACGTCGGTGGCGGAGATGGAGCTGAAATACGCCAACAACAAACTGATCTCCGATCAGCCCCTGGCGCCGCAGCCGGGGTCGCCCAACGTGCCGGGCGGACCCTACCGCAAGATCATGGCGGGCCAGATCCCGGGCTCGGATTTCTACCTCGTCGGCGGCGTCACCGAACTCAACTACAATATTCGCTCCGCAGGTCTGGACGCGGCGGGCGGCAAACAGGACGTGACCAAGGGTTCCGGCGAGGTCGCCGGCCAGCTCTATGTCATGAACATCGCCCTTGACCTCAGGCTCGTGGAGACCAAGACCGAAGAGGTGGTGGACGTTCAGTCCTACCAAAAGCAGATCTACGGACGCCAGGTGGGTGCCGGCTACTTCAGCTTCTTCGGCAACAACGTCATCGACGTGGCGGCTGGCGAAGGCGCCCTTGAGCCCATCCAGCTGGCGGTCCGCTCGGTGATAGAGCGGGCGGTGGTTGAGATGGTGGCCAACCTCTATGGCGCCCCGGGGCCGAGCGCCTGCATGGGCGAGGATCCCCTTGGCTCCACCGGCGTGACCGGCGGGTTCATCCCCGCCTACAACACCCTTGATCGCAACAACGCCAAGACCCGGGGCGATCCTTCGCGCTGGGACGCAGACCGCGACCCGGCCCTGAAGAGCCGCTACTGACCTAGCCCAAGAGGGCGGGCCCCACAGCGGGGCGCCCTTTGGTATTGCCCGTTTCCATTCGCGTCCTTCACCCTATAGGTTGCAGCCCCATCGCTCGCCTCCTTAAAGGGTCTATATGGTCGCCCGTCGCACCCTCCTCCTCGCCGCCCTTTTTAGTGTCGCCCTCGCCGCCGGAGCCCTTGGCGCTGAGGCGTCGGACAGGAGTTGGACCCAGACCAGAAGCGACGTGGCGCCGGATCCTAACGTCCGCTTTGGCCAGCTCGCCAACGGCCTGCGTTACGCCATCGAGCGAAACGACACGCCCAAGCACGAGGTCTCGGTGCGTCTGCGCATCGGCTCGGGCTCCCTGGAGGAGCGCGATGACCAACAGGGCCTCGCGCACTTCTTGGAGCACATGGCGTTCAAGGGATCGACCCATGTGCCGGCTGGGGAGATGATCGAGCTTCTGGAGCGTCACGGCCTGGCCTTCGGCCCCGACACCAATGCGGAGACCGAATTCACCCAGACCGTATTCATGCTCGACCTTCCGGAAAACGACCCGGCCAGCGTGGACCTTGGGCTCATGCTCATGCGCGAGACGGCGAGCGAGCTGACCCTCAGCCAAGGCGCCATGGATCCGGAGCGGGGGGTGGTTCTCTCCGAAGAACGGCTTCGCGACACCCCAGACTACGAGGCCGAGACCAAGCGCCTGGCCTTCGAGCTCAAGGGGCAGCTGGCGCCCGACCGCTTCCCCATCGGCAAGACCGATATTTTGAAGACCGCGCCCGTATCGCGCATCCGCGCCTATTACGCCGCCAACTATCGGCCCGATCGGGCGACGGTGATTGTGGTGGGCGATGTGGATCCCGCCGCCATCGAGGCGAAAATCAAGGCGCAGTTCGCGGATTGGACCCCGGTCGGCCCCGAGGCGCCGGATCCCAACCTCGGCGTTGTGGCCAAACGCGGCCCTGAGACCCAGCTCATCGTCCAACCTGGAGCCCATGACCTCATCTCCATCGCCTGGGTTAAGCCCTTCGATCCCGCCCCGGAGACCGAGGCCAAGGACCGGCATGACCTGGTGGAGGACATAGCCGTCGCGGTGCTCAACCGGCGACTGGAGCGGGAGGCCAGAAGCGGCGCGCCGCCCTTCATCTCCGCGCAGGCCGGGGTGGACGACGTGATCCGCAGCGCCCGCATCGCGGGTCTCTCCATAACCCCCAAGCCCGGGCAGTGGAGGCAGGCCCTGCAGGCGGCGCTCAATACCGAGCGCGTCAGCGTGCGCGACGGGGTCCGCCAGGCTGAGGTCGACCAGGAGGTCGCCGAACTTCGCACCCGCTTCCAGACCGCCGCCGCCGGCGCGCAGACCCGGCGCACCCCGGATGTGGCGCAGGAGATCGTCCGGGCGGTGGATGAGGATCAAGTGGTCACGAGCCCATCCCAGGACCTTCAGAGATTCGAGCGGGAAGTGAAAGGCCTGACGGCCGGCGAGGTCTCCCTGGCCCTGAAGGCGGCCTTCACTGGCGAGGGTCCCCTCCTCAGCCTCACCTCCCCAACGCCTATCGAGGGGGGAGAGGCGGCCGTGGAGGCGGCCTTCGCCGCCGCCCGGTCGGACGTGCTTGCGGCGGACAAGACGCAGACTGCGGCGGTCTGGCCCTACACCAACTTCGGCGCGCCCGGAGCCGTCGTCACCCGCCGGACGGTGTCAGATCTTGGGGTCACCTTCGTCACCTTCGCCAATGGCGTGCGCCTCAACATCAAGCCCACCGCGTTCCGCAAAGATCAGGTGCTTGTGCGCGTCGCCTTCGGCTCAGGTCGCCTGGGCCTCTCCAAGTCCGTCCCCTCGGAAGCCTGGGCGTCGGAAGCCATGATCTTGGGCGGACTTGGGAAGATCAGCCTTGAGGATATGGAGCAGGTTCTCGCCTCCCGGCTCTACAGCGCCCAGCTCACCTTAGGCGACGACGCCTTTCTCCTCTCAGGCGCCACCCGGCCGTCCGATCTTGAGATCCAGCTTCAGGTCCTGGCCGCCTACGTGTCCGATCCTGGTTTCCGTCCCTCCGCCTTCGCCCGCATCAAGAACGCCGTGGCCTCCCAACTCGACCAGCTGAATGCGACCCCAGACGGGGTCCTCGCCCGGGACCTTGGCCGTCTCGAGCGCGCCGGGGACGCCCGCTGGGCCACTCCCACGCAGGCGGACGTGCAGGCCGCCACCCTAGATGGCCTCAAAGCCCTCTTGCACCCGGCCCTGTCCGCCTCGCCCCTGGAGGTGGACGTGGCCGGGGACGTAGATCCGGAGGCGGTGATCAAGGCGGCGGCGTCGACCTTTGGCGCCCTGGCGCGGCGCCCGCCCCCGACCGCGCCGCCGGCGGCGGCCCTCCAGGTGGGCTTCCACGCTCCGACGGCGGAGCCGACGCGCCTCACCCACACCGGCCGGGCCGATCAAGCTGTCGCCCTGGAGGCCTGGCGGACCAATGGCCTCCTGGTCGACCCGCAGGCGGCCAGGACGGTGAATATCGCTGCAGAAGTCCTTGAGCAGCGCCTCATCGACAAGATCCGCATCAAGGAGGGGGCCACCTACTCCCCCTCCGTCGGCTCCACCCCCTCGGATGTGTTCCCGACCTTTGGCGTGGTGGTGGCGAGCGTGGAGACGCCGCCCGCGAAAATCCCCGGGTTCTTCACATCCGTCGACGACATCGTCGCCAACCTCGCAAGCGCCGGTCCCTCGGAGGATGAACTGCAAAGGGCGCTTCGTCCGCGCATAGAGACCCTGCGCAGGGCCCAGCAGACCAATGAGTACTGGTTGACCTGGATAGAAGGGGCAGAGGCGGACGACCGCCGACTGGACGTGGTCAGGACCACCCTGCCCGGCTACGCCCGCATCACCGCCGCGGATGTGAAGACCGCCCTCGCCCGCTATCTCGGCGCCGACCGGGCGTGGCGTCTTGAGGTGACGGCGGCGACGAAGGCTCCGGGCGTCCCTGCGACGGCCCCGTGAAGCCGCCGCGCCGTCAAGACGTTCAAGAAACCGCAGGCCCCCTGGGGCCGCCCCCTAGAAGATCCTCTTCAGGGTGACGCGCCAGGTCTGACCAACGCCTGGAAGGGCGGCCATGTTGACATAGGTGTCCGCGTCTGGGGTGAAATAGCGGGCGTTGAAAAGGTTGTCGATGTTGCCGTCGAGCTCCCAGGGGCCGGTCTTATAGAAGGCCGAGAGGTTGCAGAGGTAATAGGCGGGATACACCACCGCATCCTGGATGGTGCCGGAGGTTTTGGAGACCCGGCTCACGCCGAAGGTGGCCCCGGCCCGGCCCCAGGCGTGGCGATCGCTCACATAGTTGGCGTAGAGGCTGTCGACGCTGTGGGGAATGGGGCTGAAGGCGTAGTTCCCGCCTCGACCCGGCAGGGTGTCGAACTGATAGACCACGTACTGGCCGCCGAAGGTGTTCTCAAGGCATGCCGGGTTCTGACCGCAGACGGCGTAGGCGGGAATGTACTGGAAGGAGGTGTCCGGCCCAATCACTTCGGTGTGCTGGATATCTCCGGCGAAGGTGAAGCTGATGTTGCGGGTGACAAGGTAGCGGGCTTCAAGCTCGACGCCCTTGGCGACCGTGTTGACCACGGCGATGGCGGGCGCCTGGCCCTGAAGCTGAGGCCGATCCTGGCGATAATAGTCGAGGGCGCCCGAGAGCGCTCCCCCGAAAAACTGGAACTTAACGCCGCCTTCGATGAGGTCGGAGTCGCGAAGCCAGCCATGGTTTTCGATCAGGTCTGGGGCGATGTCGCTGGCCTGGCCGATCTCCAGGGCCGAGGACTTGGCGATCGTGCCGTAGGGACGCAGGCCAAAGGGGAGTTTATAGCTCACGCTGGCTGAGTAGGTGCCATCGCCCTTGCTCGTGGCGTGTTCTCCCACGGCGTCGTAGGCGGCCAGAACGCCGGTATCGGAACTGCGCACGTCATACTCGTCGTAGCGGGCGCCGAGGATCACATCCAGCCGCTTGCCGACCTCTATGTCGCTGGTAATGAAGGCCCCGCCGTCGAGGACCTGGCTATGGATATCCGTCTCCCACCCCTGGCAGTTGGCCGGGGCGCTGTCTCCGCTGTCGCCGATGGAGAAGGGGTCGCAAATGCTGTCGCTCGGTGTGGCGCCGAAACTGATGTCGCGCCGATCCAGGGCGATTAGTCCGCTGTCGTAGCTCTGCTGGTCGCGCGAATAGGTAAAGCGCGTGGAGACCCCCGCAACGGTCTTGGCGGTGACGAACCCATCCAAGACCTTGAGGGCGTTCTCATAGCTGACGCGCCCCTCCACGGCCTGGGCGCGGAACCAAGCGGGAAAGCCGTAGCTCACATACCGCTGGTTCTCCAGGGCGGTGTAGAAGAGCTGAAACTTCAAGGCCGCGCCGTCCTGAAGCTTTTTGGACAGCCCCATGTACAAGGTCGGGGTGAAGGTCTTGGAGAAGTCCTGGTTGGAAATGTAGACCGTGCGAGGGCTCAGCTGCGTCGTTCCCACCCCCGTGTTCAGCACAAACCGAGGATCTGAGACGGGCGCGCCGAAATAGGCCTGATCGAAGCCGACGCCGTACGGGTAATAGCCCTGTCCGCCGACCACCGTCTGAGCGGGCGTGAGATAGGACGCCCCTGGGGATGCGGAAAGGGCGGTGTTGCGTCCGGTAATGTAGGTCCCGTTGTCTATGAGGGACTGGGTCAGCCGGTTCCACCCAGGCGTCTGGACATCGCCGCTGGAGTGGTAGACGAGAACGTCCGCGTCAAAGCTCCAGTTCTCAGGTAGGTCGAACTTGAACGAGGCCTCTAAGAGCTGATGCTTGGGGTAGATGCCCTTGTAGTAGCTGTGCGAGTCGTCGATCTCGCCATAGAGGTAGACCCCGCCCCTCACCTCCCCCAAAGCGACGGGCGCGCCGCCCTGGGCGGTGAGGTTTTTCTTCTGATAGTCTCCAAGCGTGACGTCGACCTCCCCGGTGGGCTGATCCAGAAAAGCCCCCGTGTCCTTGGCGGACTTGGGAATGAAGTTGAGGAAGCCGCCCACCTTGCCTGGGCCATAGACAGGCGAAGGCGGCCCGCGGACGATGTCGATCTGGGCGGCGTCGCCGATAGGCGTGGTGTAGGTGCCAAGGTTGTCAATAAGCTTGAAGCCGTCGATGTAGTTCTCCGCATAGGTGCCGCGGATGTTTAGGGAGCCAGGCACGCCGTAATAACTGGCGGTGAAGGTCCCGGGCGCGATCTCCACAAGATTATCCACTGTGGTGATGCCGTAGCGTTGGATGGTCTCGTCGCTGACGAAGGTGGCCGATCGCGGGGTGTCGATGAGAGCCTTGTCGAGGCCGAACACCACCGCATCGGGCCGCTTCTCCAGGAGGCCGACCCGATCGGCGGTGACCACAAGCTGGTTCACGCCGTCCTCGCCGGATAAAGGCGCCGCCGCGACGCCGGGCGCGGGCCCCGCCCCGGTGGCGGCCGGCTGCGCCCTGACCAGGGTCGCGGCCAGCGCTAGCGGCGCAGCGGCGAGTGCGGTAATTAGTTTGGCGTGTCTCCCCATATCGGCGCACTTAAGGCGCCGCTGGGGCCGAGCCAACTACAGCGACCCTTCCGGCGCGCGTTACATTTCAGAGACCATGCATCAAAACAGCGCTATGCCAGCCGTGTCCCGGCTCAAGGGTCCGAAAACCAGCGTCGCGGAAGACGGCGACTGGGCGCACGGTCTCTTGAAGGCCAAGATCTACGAACAGATCCTTCTGGACATTATCCTGGGGGTTCTTCCGCCCATGGGCGTCCTGGACGAACGGGCCCTTTGCGCCCGCTACTCCGCCGGCTTGTCAGGGGTGCGCGACGCCCTCGGACGCCTCGCATTGGAGGGCCTCGTGGTCCGTCGGCCCAGGGTCGGGACAGTGGTGGCGCCCCTCGACATCCGCGAGATCGAGCACGCCTTCGAGGTTCGCCGCATGCTTGAGGGCCGGACGGCGGGCCTAGCGGCCAAAAACGCTACGGCGGAGGACGCGGCTGTGATCACGGGCGCCTTCGAGGAGGCCGAAGCGGCCATCGCCGCAGGGGATTTTCGTCGCATGCTCGCCATGGACCGGGTGTTCCATCGCGCCATCGCCATGGCCACCAAGAACCTCATGCTGGCCCGCTTCGTCATCTCCCTGCAGAATATCGCCACCCGGTTCTGGATCCACGACATGGAGAAGCAGAGCCCGGAGGACCAGCTGGCGGATGTTCGTCTCCACCGCGCCCTCGCCGCGGCCGTGGCTGAGGGGGACGTGGCGGGCGCCGAGGCCGCCGCCACCCGCCTTGTGGGCGACCCGCCGAGCGCCTACTCCCGGTAAGGCAGATTTTCATTTGGCGCACGTTTAGGCTGCATTGACCCGGCGCGAGGGGGCGCCCTAGGCTGGCGCCAGCCATGGGCTGCGGCCCAAAAGACGGCGACGCGGGCTGGGGTTGGAGCCTCAAAAATTAAAGGGGGAGCGTATGAAGGCCTTATGGGCGCGCCGCGGCGGCGGCGCCGTTCTAGCGGCTGTCTTGGCCGCGGCCGGCGCCGCGCCGGCGGCCGCCGACGAGGGATGCAAGCTGCTTCAGGTAGGCGAATTCCCCTTGAGCTTCATCGGCCGCCGCGCCGTTCTGGACGCGGCGATCAACGGACAGCCCACGACCCTCCTTGTGGATACAGGCTCTGATTCGACCCTTCTGTTCCACGACCGGGCCGAGGCTTTGGGCCTCGCCCTGCGCCCCGTGCCGAACCTGACCTTCTATGGCGTCGGCGGAGGCGCCGAAGCGTCCACCGCTCGAATCGCCGTGTTCAAGGTCGGTCCGTTGAGCGCACGCGACATGGATGTGTTCGTCACCGGCGTGTCGGCGGGGGTTGTCAGACCCGCCAATACGCACGGCCCAGCTGGTCTCCTCGGCGAGGCGTTCCTCGGTCAGGCCGACGTTGAGTTTGATTTCCCGGAAAAGAAGATGCGCTTCTTCAAACCGAAGAACTGCGCGGGCGATCAGGTGGTTTATTGGCGTAAAGCCTACTCCGTCGCCCCCATGCTCCCCGTCAACCGCGGCGATAAGATTGACGTCATGGTCGCCCTGAACGGCCATCCGGTGCGAGCGGAGCTGGATACGGGCGCCTCCACCACCATCGTCACCAACGCCGCCGCCGAGGGGGCTGGCGTCAGGTCGCCCGACGAGACGGCCGCCGGGCGTTCCACTGGGCTTGGCAACCAGGCGGTTCCCACCTACGCGGCCGTCTTTCAGAGCTTCGCTTTTGGCGACGAGGTGATACGCAACGCAAAGCTCAGGGTGGCCGATCTCTTCGCAGCCGACACGGTCACCCGCGTGGGCTCCCGTCTGGCGGTGAGAGCCATTGATCCGCCGCAGATGCTCCTCGGCGCGGACTTCTTCACGGCCCACCGGGTGTACGTGGCCCGAAGCCAGGGCAAGGTCTACATCTCCTACGTCGGCGGGCCGGTGTTCGACTTCACCGCACCCCCGCCAAAGCCCCCACCGAGCGAGGGCGCCGCCGCACCGCCGGGGATGGGCGCCCCGCCCGCGCCTGGCCAGGGGGCCGCCTCCCCGCCGCCGTCACCGTGACGTGGCGCGCTCCAGCGTTCAAGTGCTTGACGAACCCCGCCTCCACGCGGTGATCTTCAATCCAACGCGCGGCGAAGACCGCCCTTTGAGAGGATTGCACCGTGGCCAACGCTGAAATCGCCGCCCTTCGGGCGGCCATGGGCCAGATCCCGCCGGGACTGGAGCTGCCGCAGCTGCGGGCCGCCTACGACGGCATCGGCGCTCAGTTTCCCCTGCCGGCGGATGTGGAGCGCACCGCCACGGAAGCGGGCGGCGCGCCGGGAGAATGGACGGCCACGCCGGAGGCGGACACGTCCAAAGCCATCCTTTATCTGCACGGCGGCGGATATGTCATCGGATCTCTGGCCAGCCATCGCCATCTGGCGGCTGAGCTTGGGCGGCTTTCTGGGGCGCGCACCCTGGCCGTGGATTATCGTCTAGCCCCCGAAGCGCCCTTCCCAGGCGCGGTGGACGACGCCCTTGCAGCCTACCGCCATCTCCTGAGCCTGGGGCTCGCGCCGAGCAGCATCGCCATCGCCGGCGACAGCGCCGGAGGCGGTCTGACCGTGGCGACCCTCATGGCCATCCGGGATGCGGGTCTGGCTCAGCCCGCCTGCGGCTTTTGCATCTCGCCCTGGGTGGACCTCGAGGCCGTAGGGGCCTCCATGACCACCAAGTCCGCGGAAGACCCCATGGTCCAGAAGGAGGCGCTCCTGGCCTGGGCGGACGTTTACCTCGCCGGGGCCTCGGCGAAGACGCCCCTCGCCTCTCCCCTCCATGGGGACTTCAAGGGGCTTGCTCCCCTTCTGATCCAGGTGGGCTCTGCCGAAACCCTCCTGGACGACGCCGTCCGACTGGCCGCCGTCGCCGGCGCGGCGGAAGTCCCCGTCCAGCTTGAGATCTGGCCCGAGATGATCCACGTCTGGCACTTCTTCTTTCCCGCCCTCGCCGAGGGCCGGACAGCCTTGGCGGGCGCGGGAAGTTATATCGCCTCGCGCCTACGTTGAGCCCAAGGACAGGGCGCCTTTAGTAGGCCGCCCAGACGAAGGCCCGAAGTCTTTCCGGTAGGCGATCCGTCCATAAGGCGCCACCCCATGGATGCTCCCTGGATCGAACGGGTCCACCCCCGCCCGGGCGAGGAAATTCTGGCCAGGAGACCAGTACTCTCCGAACTCGGCGAAGGCTTGTGAATTGATCCAGACGTAGCCCGTCACACCAAGGGTGGTCTGCGCCAAAGACCCGATGATGGGCGCTGATCCGGGCGCCGGAGGAAGGGCGGACGTTGTGTAGGGAAAGCCCCAGGCCACGAGGGTGTTGAAGGCGTCATCCACCGTGGGCGCATTGTTGAGGCTCGTCCCATAAAGGACGTTGGCCCCGAGGATTGTGGCGGTGTTGACGGCCCGCACATCGAGATTGTCCCAGTGGAACGCCTCGGCGACGCCGTCGTAAGTGCCCTGGATCAGGGCGCCGAAGTGCGACCCGACCCCGCCGGCGATGAAAAGACTGACTTGGTCCACCGCCCAGTTGTCGTTGTCGGCGAAATGGGGCGCCGGCGGGCTGGCCTGCCCCTCTTGCGTGCGCACAAACGATGCGACGGCCATGGCCGAAACGGGAACGTTGAAGCTGTTGGTGCGCAAGGTGTAGCCGGACATCTTGAAGGCGCGCCCGAAGGGCGTGAGCTGAGGCCCAAAACCACCGACATGGCACCCGGTGCAGGTCTGGCCCGTCTGGACCGCGAACGCCGGCACGGCCGCCGCTCCGCCCGCCGTCAGGGCGAGGGCTGTTAGGCCCAGAAGGGCGGCCCGGGCAAAGGGCGCAAGCTTTGATCCCCATGTTGGTGAGAGGCGCCTCCCCGCCGTCCGCGTCATGACGCGGGCCTCAGGATTTGGCGGCGTAAAGGGTGCACCAGCCGGCCGGATTAATGACGCCGGAGACAATCTTGCACGACTCGGGCGGCTTCCATTGCGTGCAGCCGTCGCACCGGGCTCGTCCCTTGGGGCTGTCTTGATAGGAGACGGCCTTCTGCGCCATCAGGGTGGCGGCCGGCGCCTCACGGACGGCGACGCCGAGGCTTATGAGGGCGGCGCCGCCGGCGAGGCCCGCGGCGTGGCTGAACACCGCCCTACGGGACAGGTGCGCTTGCTGATTTGCAGCGGTTCGCATGGGGGTTCGCATGGGCGTTCGCCTTAAAGATCTCACGCCTCACCATAGTCTGCAGAGATCTCGAACTGGCTTGATCTAAGTCAACCCGTCCTGAAACTAATATAAGAAACACGAACTAGGCAAAGAAGCGGTTTTAGCGATGAAAAAATCCATCTGTAATCGTAGCATAAGCATTTATACTTAGAGAAAACCTAAGCCGACGTCATGACGTTCGTTGAGTCAATCCTGGCGCTTCGACGTGTGCGCGCCGCTCCGCACGGACCGGGCCGTGGACCACGAGGCGAAGACTAGGGGTGCGGCGGCGCCAGGGCGAGGGCGGCGAGGGTCGCGAGGGTGGCGACGGTCGCCGCGTGCAGCAGGACGTGCAAGGTGTTGGGCCGGATCCCGTTTCGCGCCGGAAGAAAGGCGTGGGTCTTGCCGAACAGGGCCGCGTACCGTTGCGCGCGGTCGGGTTCGGGACGAAGAAGATAGGGCGCCCACCAGGCTCGAAGTTCCCCAACGAACAGAAGGCCGTACGAGATCCAGAGCCACCACCAGAGCCACCCTGGGAAGCTGCGCCCAAGGTCTTTAAGGCTGAAGAGGAGGCCGACGGTGTAGGGGACGGCCTGGGCGAGGGTGATGCGAATAAGCTTGCCAGGGGGATCGGCCGCCCGAATGGCTTTGACATCATTGAGCGCGCCTAGCGGCGCCCAATCGTGGAGCCACAGGAAGGCGACGTGAAAGATTTGGAGCCCGATCAAGAGGCGCAGCATGGTCGTGAGGTTAAGCGCTCCCCGCCTTGCGGGTCAAAGCCTCCCGGGGCCCGCCGCACGCCGAAATCACGCGGGGTCGGCTTTGGACCGGCGGGCGATCAATGTCCCGGCGCGGTGTGCGGCGACGGGGTCGGGCTTTCGGCCCGAACCGTGTCAACGCCCTGGCGCGGCGGATCGGTCCGCTCGAGAAATCCCACCGCCGCGTTCAAAAGCGCCAAGCGCCCTTCAGGCTTCTCCAGGATATACTGATCGCCCGGGAGCAAGAGGAGCGTGCTGTCCTTTCCGGCGGCCTTGAGGGACCGATCCATGTCTTGGCTCTGCGCGGCGGGAACCGCCACATCGTCGGCGGCGTGGATCAGGAGCACGGGCGCCGCCGCGCGCTCCGCATGAAGGGCGGGCGAGAGCGCCTCAAGTCGGGGATCCGCGCGGGAGGATGCGCCCATGAGACGCTCCCAGGCCCTGATCATCTCCCCGTCCTGGTGATGGGCCTTTTGGTCCTTGTCGTCCAAAAAGGCTTTGAGGTTGGAGACGCCGTTCACCGAGACGGCGCACCGGACCCAGGGGGGATCTGAGATCGCCGCGGCCAAGGCGGCGTAACCGCCATAGCCCGCCCCCATGACGCAGACCCGACCAGGATCGATGGTTCCGGCCTGGGCGAGGGCGCGGACGCCGTCGGAAAGATCGCTCTGCATCTTTTCACCGAGCTCGCCGAAACCCGCGGAGCGAAGGCCGTCGCCGAAGCCTGTGGAGCCGCGAAACTCCGGCTGCAGCACCGCATAGCCCCGCGACGCCAGAGCCTGGGCCAGCCAGTCGAACCCCGGCGCGTCTCGGCCGGTGGGGCCTGGGTGAACCAGGACGACGAGCGCGAGGCCCTTGGGGTCTCTCAGGCGGGGCAGGGTGAGATAGGCGGGGATGGCGAGGCCGTCGGCGGCTGGATAGGAGAACGGACGCCGTTCCGGCAGGTTGTCGCCGTCGAGACCCGCATAGACGTCGGCGACCCAGCGCGCGGTTCCCTTCGCCGCGTCGACCACGAAATAGCCCGCCCCATTGCGTGGCCCTTCCACGCGCACGACAAGATGCTTGTGGTCGCTCGACCAGGAGACGGGGGTGACGGCCTCGCCGGGGAAGGCGCGCACGACGAGGTCCCAGGTCTTTTGATCCTGAGGTGAAAGAAACGTGTAGTCCGCGCCCTCCAGGGTCGCCTTCGCCGTCCCAATGGCGGCCCGGGTCACGGGATCAAAAAAGAAGTCCCCCGGCGCAAGCCCGGTCAAGGGTGCGGACCAGGAGGCGGTTTTCAGGCTAGCTGCGTGGACGCTCCACCCGCCTGCCGCCTCGTGCGTCAAGACAAGGACTGAGGCGAGGTCTGGGCTAAGGCCCAGGACCCGCGGCGCATCCACGAGGGCCGTGACGCTGTAGGCGGTGCGCCAACTTAGGCCCTGGCGAACGGACAGGCTCCAGAGCCCGGAAGCGCGGTTGTAATCCACCCGGGCGAGGGCGCTTCCTGGAGCCGCGATGAATTGGCGCGTGTCCCGCCCGCCTTCTGCGATGCGGTCAATGCCGTGGTCATCGAGGTCGTTGCGGTAGAGGGCGACGACCCCATGGCGGTCGGGAAAGAAGATCCCGTCGGCGTAGACGTTCACATGTCCGCCTTCAGTGAAGACCGCTGGAACGCCGAGGATGGTGTTGAGCGAGTCGTGCGCGCCGCTCATGAGGGGATCGATTTGTCCGCTCTTCACGTCGATGGAGGCGGCCACGAGATTGTCCCTGAACCCGCCCTCCAAGCCCCAGGGCCGCGAGGTGACCTCGGAAATGGCCAGCAGCTTCTGAGACCCCGCCCACTCCAGGCGGCGGACATTGGTCCCGGTCATGCTGGAGCGATAGACGAGGGCGCCGTCGGACGCCTGGATCACCTTCAGGATCGGCGCAGGCGTGCTCTGGTCGATGAGGGCCACACGCGCGCCGTCGGCGGAGAGGTCGATGGCGGCGATGGCGGGCGCCCGGGCGAAGGCCTCAAGGGGCGGCGGCGCCGGGATTTCGGCCGCGGCGGCGGCCGCGGCGGCGGCGGCCGCGAGAAGTCCCAAAGTGGCCGGCGTTCGGCTTAATGCTTTCATGATTCTTGACCTCAATGCTCGCCACAGATGTCTTATGCGCCGACTGTGAACCCAATGCGACGACCTCAAACGCGCCCTGAAACGCCTTGGCGAAAAGGCGGTTCAGCCCTTGCGGCGTCAGCGTCTTCTAGGTGTTCGCCGCCGTTTTATCTGCTAGGAGCACGCCTGAGGGGCGTCCGAGCAGGTCCCTGGGACTGTGCGATGATCCGCTTCTTATGAACCTATCCGCCCTCTTCATCCGGCGGCCTGTGGCGACGATCCTGATCACCCTCGGCATTGCCCTGCTCGGCAGTGCGAGCTACTTCATCTTGCCGGTGGCGGCCTTGCCCGCCATTGATCTTCCGACGGTTTTCGTTCAGGCCTCGCTCCCGGGCGGTAGTCCGGAGGTCATAGCCACGAGCGTGGCGACGCCCCTTGAACGGCGGTTCGGCACCATCGCCAACCTGACCGAGCTCACGTCCTCCTCCTCCACCGGCTACGCCCAGATTGTTCTCCAATTTGGCCTGGAGCGCGACATCAACGGCGCGGCCCGGGATGTGGAGGCGGCCATCAACGCCGCGCGGGTGGATCTACCCGTGTCCCTGCGCTCCAACCCCACCTATCGGAAGGTCAATCCCTCCGCCGCCCCCATCATCGTCCTGAACCTCACGTCGGATGTGATGACCACCGCGGAGGTCTACGACAAGGCCTCCACCATTATTCAGCAGAAGCTCTCCCAGGTGACGGGGGTGGGCGAAGTCGACGTGGGCGGCGGCGCCAACCCGGCCGTTCGCATCGAGCTCAATCCCCACGCCCTTTCCCATTACGGCATAGGTCCCGAGGACGTGCGCGCTGCGGTGGCCGCCGCCAACCTCACCGCGCCCAAGGGGTACTTCAGCGACGGCGATCGCAAGCTGCAGATCTACACCAACGACCAGGGGTTCGCCGCCAAGGACTATAAGCCCATCGTCATCGCCTATCGCGACGGCGCCGCGGTCCGCATTTCCGATGTGGCCAGGGTCATCGACAGCGTCGAGGATGTGCGCAACCTCGGTCTCGCCGCAGGCAAGCCCGCCATCGTGGTGCGGGTCCTGGGCGCGCCCAACGCCAACGTCATCTCCACCGTGGACGCCATCAAGGCGCTCCTGCCTCAGATCCGAGCGCAGATCTATCCCATCAACCTCGACATCTCCGTCGATCGGACCCTCACCATCCGCGCCTCTATCGCGGAGGTGGAGCGCACGCTCCTCATCGCCGTGTTCCTCGTGATCCTGGTGGTTCTGGTTTTTCTGCGCAACGGACCGGCGACCCTCATTCCCGGCGTGGCGGTGACGGTCTCGCTCCTGGGCACCCTGGCGGTGATGGTCCTTTGCAAATTCTCCCTCGACAACTTCTCCCTCATGGCCCTCACGGTGGC
>Ga0116230_10001328_pt1 | contig 23325 bp, 21 predicted proteins | sample S1TSphfallax_3_FD_88678 | JGI IMG/M metagenome (GOLD analysis project Ga0116230, IMG submission 88678) | Host-associated microbial communities from peat moss isolated from Minnesota, USA - S1T2_Fd - Sphagnum fallax MG | ecosystem: Host-associated > Plants > Peat moss > Unclassified | place... | reverse complement strand
TTGTTTTGTTTTGTTTTGTGCTTTTGGGTTTGGGGGTGGCGGTAGAAATTTGATTGCCTGGATACCACAGTGACAAAATAGGTAGGGTCTTCTTTGCAAGGGGTATTAGCCCAGGCCAAAAATGGTGACGAACTCTTTTGGAAAGAGAAATCTCATGCAGTTAATGGGAAGTTTGTTTCCCTTGCATTTATAACTGATTTGTAGGCTTAAGATTAATAGCCTATTCTAGTTGCACAGGGCGTTGAGAATTGCATTGGCATGGCGACAAGGATGCTTCCAGCGGCCATTTGTTCATTGCAAGGTCCTTAAACTTTGTTGTTGTTTAAGGGATGTTGGGTGATTGTTTTAAAAGATTCATGTGAATCTCATTTTCAATTTGTTGAAAGTAATGTTCATGTAAAAAATAGGCCAATTGAAACATGCGAAATATGGTGTTGTCGTTTTGAAGAATCGTGTTTCTTTGTCACAAATCAATGTCATAAACTGTGCATATGCATGCGCAAAATATAAATTGCATACGCATCTTGGTTTTCACTCTCTATTGTGCTTTTAGATAGATTGGGTCAATTTTTTCCAACTACTTCATGGGTTATCCCATTATGGTCAAGTGGCATGGATCACATTAGAGTTGCATCCATATTGAAATGCATGCTTCTTTTTTAAATTGTTGAGTTGTGCTTTTAGATACATCAAGTCAATTTCTTTCAACTACTTCATGGGTTATCTCATTATGGTCAAGTGGCATGGATCATAATAAAATTGCTTCCATATGGATATGCATGCTTCTTCTTGAAATTGTTGAATGGTAAGATATTATTAATATTTTTTTATTCTACCTTTATTTCATTTACATATAGGTGTTATGTTTTGAACAAAGTGGCTAAAACAATGCATTGTGAGCAATTTTATTTATTTATGGTTAATGGAGATATCCCAAATGAAGTTGTAGAGTTTTTTCATCATGAAGAAGAAGCAACTTCTACTAAGAGGGATGAAATTTGAAATTTTAACACAAACATCATTATCATTTTTTCAAAATCTCATCCCTCATATTTCAAAAAAATTAGTGATGTGTCAATTAATATGGCTCTTTCAAAATAAAAACAAAATATGGGAGTCCACTCATGAATTAGAATCACACTATATATCAGTGTTGGGCAAGTGTCAAAACCACATTGTATATCAATGTTGGGTAGGTGTTCCCAAAAAAAATTGAAAACAAACCAAGGTTTCAAGTTGGTTCTCACTTTGAATGCATCAAGGTATCACCAAGGGTGATGCCCTTTTTGAAACCTATCTAAAGGTTCTCATTAGGTTGAGAAATAACCATTTGAAACCCTTTCATTAATTTTTTTAATATTGTGTCAAAATATTAAAAATCAACAAGGTCAAGGTGTCAAGTAGGTGTAGCGGTTGGTAGTGGTAGGTAGGGTTAAAGAGAAAAATAGGTTTCATGTTTCCTTTTGAAGCACCACAAAATTGTTACCTATGTGGTGACTTCCCTTACTATTGTTCTATCTTTATAAATAAGGAGAGTTTTTTGAGTTTGTGTTATTTGTTTTTTTTGTAATGTAAATTTGTTTTGGTTTTGTTAATATACTTTTATTTCATAATGTGTTCTTGTTTTTTTCATCATCTCCTTGTTGTGCACTTCCTTTTCTTTTTGTTGGGTGCATATGCAAGTTTCAACATCTTTTTGTTGTGTGCTCCAATTGTTTTTCGACGCCTCTTTGCTATCTATGTGTTTTTTGCGCCTTCTTGTTGTGAGCTCATGTTGCTCATATGTGCCTCCTTTTTACGCACTTTTGGTGTTCATCAACACCTCTTGGCTATGTATTCTTATTGTTCATCAATGCTTCTTTACTATGTGCTCCTATTGTTCATCAATTTGTTGTGTTGTGCATTCTTATTGTTTGTTAGCACCTCCTTGTTGTGTGATCTTGTTGTTCATCAACACCTCCTTGCTATGTGCTCTTGGTGCTCACCAATGCCTCCTCATTGTGTTGTGCACTCTTGTTGTTTGTTCGTGCCTCCTTATTATGTGTTTTTGATGTTTGTCAACATTTTTTTGTTGTGTTATTATTATTCATGGGCACTTTTTTTTATCGTGTTCTCTTGTTGCTTATTGACACCTCCTTGTTGTGTGTTTCAATCAAAGTACTAGGTACCTCTTTAACCCCCTCTTACTTTTTGTCAACTTTTTACTATGTAGTTTTGTTGTTTTTTAATGCCTCCTTGTCATGCATTCTTGGTGTTCTTTAATCCTTTTCATATTGGTATTTCCCCTTTGCATTTTTTGTGTAGGTGTGGAAGGAAAAAAAAACTTCTTCAACTCCAAGCTTCAAGGTTTATTTGTAGTTTCTTTTCTTTAAATGAATGTTATTTTTCATCTTTTTTTTAAATTTTTTTCTCATTGTTTGTTGTTTACCATATCTATTGTCTACATTGTATTTCAAAGGTGTGGTTTCAATTTATTTTTCTAGTTTAAAAAAAAATTATTGTCAATGTTTTTTTGGCTTATTATGTTTTGTTGATTATGTTTTTAATTATACATGTATTTAAAAAGTAAATTATTTGTGTTAATTACTTGACATGTCATGTGTTGTGTCATGTCCAAGTGTAGAACCCCCATTGCATAAAATTTCCAAACATTAAAACATTCAAATTTTCTTTTACATCATTTACCTATGGAAAAAGGAGGGGAAAAAGTTAATGATTTTTCCTTGTAAATGTTTGTAAAACTCTTAATAGTTTTAAATTGATATTCATAACATAAATTAGGCAACTAGAACTTAAACTCATAATTTTTGGCAAAATTTACATTTGTTTTTAGCTTCTCCTCCATGCTAGGTAATATTTATTAAAAAATGAAATTAAGTCAAAATGAAAATGTAATTTTAATTGATTATGAAGTATATATTTCAATGAATGTAATATGCAAGATGAAATTTTGAACAAAAGTTTTCAAACAAAACAAAACACAACAAAAGAAATAATTGAAACAAATGAGACAAATGAAATGCAAACAAACCTTCAAAAATTGCATATTCAAAGAAAATATGGAAAGTTCATCATCAAAATGCAATTTGTTGCATTTTGTGTGTGTAAATGATGACAAAGAGGTTAATCTTGATTAGATGTTTGCATCATTACAATAGTCCCATGCATGTTCCTAATCCAAACACACAAAAAAAGAAAAATACTTATAACATATTATAAAACATATGGAATAACAACTTTGAAAAAACATGCAAATGCAAATCATGTTGTAATTGTCAAAATGATTGACAAGAAGGTAAATGGTTTAATAAAAATAACTTTTTTAAAACAACCAACAAAAAAAAGGCCTAATGCAATTTTATTTTATTTGTTGTCAAAAATCCCTTTAAAAAGGATGATGAACAACAAGAAGATTTTTTGCAAGGCCTTCGCCTTTTAATTATGAAGAATAAATTGCCATTGTAATTTGTGAAAAATGTTTGGTTCAAGCATTTGGTTTTACATTTGTGTCCTTAAGTTGTTTTCCCTTATTGAAAATAAATTTTTCATGAGATGTTACTTAAATTGGTTGATAAACAAGATACTTGTATATGTTCTACCACAATTTGAAATTTTCATATTTGTAACATCAAGTTTTGATTTATGGATGTCCAAGGGAGCACATGATACTTTTTCTTTTGTCATTGTTTTTTTGGGATTTCATTAATAGCCTAAACAAGTGACTGTTTGGTTGTTTAAAGTAATAAATACTAATGGTCAAACATTGGCCAACAATCTTACAAAATTATTTAATCAATATGGATTAAGAAAAATAAATATTGCATATGTAAAAAACAAAGGATCAAATTTAAATTCAATGACAATTGTTGTGAAATCAATTATGATTTATGTGAAATTTTAAGTTTGCATGAAAGTTTTCGAGGTTTTTTTTTTGTTTTTGCCATGTTTTTTCTAAGGTTTGTAGGTATGTTTCAATTGATGAAAAGGTTTGCAAAACTTAGATTTGTTTCCATCAAATCTACCTAATTAGATTTACATAATTATATAACTTGACCTAAAATTTTTGTGAAAAATAAATATGAATGGAACAAAACATGTTTAATTCAAATATTCACCCATAAATTTAATATTATAGTGAAGACAAAATGTCACGGATGCCAATGTCATGGGGTTCATTCCTTTGGTTGTTCATTCATGACTTATAATGAACTTGTACTTAATTCTTAGTTTAGTTTTAGTTCATTATTTGTTAAATTCTAATTAAGTTTAAGTTTATTTTTAATTAGCTTTTAATTAACTCATAATTCATTTTTAGTTAAGTTTTTAGTTCACTTCTAATTAAATTTTAGTTAATTTTTAATTAACTTTTAGTTCAATCTAAATTCATTATTAATTGAATCTTAGTTCATTCATAGTTCACACATGGGCACACATGGGCGAACATATGGGTCACATGTAGATTGGAAGCCTCTTAAAAACAAATTTGAGCTAAGTGCCCAAGGGGTATAAATAAAAATAAAATTTCCCATTACTTTTAATATGTTCAAAATCAATTTTGGGTACCTTTTCTTGTCATAGCCTTGTCATGTTTGTTCTTTGCAATAAAATTTTGTTAGATTATTATTGGCAATTATCATGTTCTTGTTTTTGCTTTTCTTATTTCATGATCTAGATTTGGAACTAAGTTTGCTCTTGTTCTCATTTGAAAAATAAATAAATGTAGTCTTGGTTGTTTTTGTGCATGTGACATCATATGCTTAAAATGTAAAAAAGAAGTTACAAATGCACATGCCCATGTTAATTTGATTAATGATGATTTTAGGATTGCTTTTGAATTTTTTTTGCTATCAATATCGGAAAAAAAGTTTATGATGTTTATAATCTTTGTTTTCTTTTGAAAGTTCTTTTGAAATAATGAAGAGAGAAAATTTCACATGTTATGTTTAATGTTAAACACGAGATTTTAAAAAAAAATCATCTAGGGTAAAACAACCCATCACAAATCACTTTGGCAAATCTTCTTCAATTATTTTTCGTTTTGAATAATTTAAATTGTAGTAGGAACGCCTTTTCAAGCTCTACAAATCATTTTTGAAATGGAAAGCCAAAGGAGTAACCATAGAAAAGCAGTAAAGAAAATACATTTTTTCGAATTACAAAACATGTCTTTTTTTCGTTTTTCTTCATTTTGACCCTTCCTACTTGATTAGAACTTTCTCATTTTTTTGTTCAAATTGAGCAATTTAAGCTTCTTTGAAATCATCATCTTAAGCTTTACAAATCATCTTTTAGTTCTAAAGGCAATATAATAATATTTAAAGATTTTTTGAGGGGATCAGAAATAGGCTATGAATTGTTTGGTCAATTTTTTTTACAAAAACGACCCCCCCCCCCGCCCCCCCCACTTTAGGGGGCCATAACTTTCTCACCTCCAATTCATTTTTGACAAATTTTTGTGCGAAAGATGTGCCAAAAGGAAAGTTCCATCTAATCTTTAGACACCATAAACAATGGGGCCATCCCGCAAAAATAGGGAACAAACCCTACTTGAAGTGAACATTCATGGGCTATTCTACCCTAATATAGGAAAAAAAGTTGAAAATTGTTGAATAATATGGCAGACAATCATTATGTCTTATGCTTTTGAAATGTTATCATTATTTACACCCAATAGTAGAATCTAAAGTTGGATGTGCATATCAAATAGTAAATGCAAATTTCAATTTAGATAGTTTTGAACAAATCCTCAACATAGATGAACTAATGACAAAAATTGTCACCATAAAATTCTTGATTTTTAAATGTTACCAAATGGATACCAAAATAATGAATTGTCTTCTTCAATGGTGGGGAAAACACGAAACCATGTTTCCTACTATTGGTTTTTCGACTCACCAATCCTAAGGATCATATGATCACAAATTGAAATTGAAATGAGTTTTCTTTAACATGCATTTTTACCTTACAATATACCTTAGTACCTTGGCCAATTTGACACTAATTATATTATTTTTAAAAATGTTGAAAATTTCAAAATTCTTCCAAATCAAAAAATATTGTGAAGGATAATAATGAATATTTAAAAAATTCCATTTATTAAAATTCCATTTTTGAAATTAATTAATTATTCAACGAACATGTGTTGAAATGGCCAAGGTACTATGATATATAATAAAAAACCTACTTTTAAACGAAAGGTGTAAAAACCTCCCCTTCCAAGTGCCTTATGATTGGCATATGTTTGGGTTCATGATAATGTTGGCCTCAAGATTTATAGCAGGTAAAGCCCATGGGTGGGGGACCTTCCCAACATGTGAGGCCCTGACTACCATTACATGGTAAGCCCATTCTTTTGGGAATGTCTCTACTTCATGGCTTTTCTTTACATGTAAATAACTATTAGATTTCTTTTAGTGTGTCTGAGGTCACCACAAAGGATGACACCTTAGAGGGAATGTGGTGAAACCCTGCCAATCATAAATAAACCAAAGCACTCAAAAAAGGGGGAATTCAAGGAACAAAATGGAAGGATCCACGTCCAAGAAGACAAAAGAACCACCCAAGAGGATGAACCACAAAGGGAACATCAAGTTCCTGAACCCCTCCCCCCCCTCCTATCGCAAGAAGCATATCAAATGAGGAAAGGGTGTGACCATTATAGGGAAGGTTTCACATTTGAGGAAGCAACTTGTAAGGTGGCATCCTCTTATCTCAAATGAAATAAAAAATCTTAGTACTCGAAGATTTTGTAACAACTTGAAATTTGTTCAATACTTGTACTAGATTGGTATATTGAAATCAGAATTTAGAAGCAAGATTGTTCCAACTTCCAACCACTTGTGCTATCAATAATAATGGCTCAATATTTAATAATTTGGCTTAATGTTGTGGATTGTCACTTGTTGGTCTTACCAACTACATTAAGGACATTTAAAAACTTAATTTTCCTTCACTAGTGAAATGTGCCCGATATTGACAAATGCTTGAAAACTTGTTACGCATTGGTTCCATTTATTCATAAGGTCGCCTATTAGATTAGTTCTGAACTTGCATCTTATAAGCATTTGAGTAGAGATAGACATTAAATGACAATATGTTTGTTGACAATGTCCACTTTTTTCTAGCTTCTTGCTAATGTTTTTGACATCCTACCTCGAAAATGTGTCTAAATTTGATGAGTTTTTTTCCCAAAAAAATAAAATTTAACAATTGAATTTGCAATATAAAATTTCAAAAAATTGCCAAAGTTCGCACAATAGAAGAAGGCTAGTGATGAATGGTTTATTTGGTCTGCAAACTTTTCATTTTAGATTTCTAATTGGATATAAAATATGAACAAAAAAAAACTGTTTGGACTTGGGAGTCAGGATTTGTGGTTGCACTGCAAGTGTTTGTATTCACAATTGTTCACAATTCCACATTAAGTTGTGTTGAAAGTAATCAATTACAACAATTATAATAGGATTTAGTGGATTCAACGTTAGATGGATCCATGTGGTTACACCAGGGTCAAATGCAAAAAGCTGGTTGGGTAACCACTAACACACATTGCAATTACTACTACAGTGGTTAGAAAGTGACCAGCTTGGAAAGGAAGCATTCATCTTATGCAGCATAGGGTAGGGTGAGAAAACCATTTAAATCAATTTCATTGCAAATTAAAGTTTCCCCTTTTTTTCACAAAAGCTATAGGATGTTATGAAGGAGGTCAAGGAGATGAGCATGTTCCTATTACAAAATAAGGTGATGAGAGAATGGAATTTCACTAATTACGTACACTAATTTTTTTGCAAATGTCTCTTTTCCCTCATGTGCATGAGCTAAGTGCATTTAGATGATCAATGATGTGATGATGGCTTAGAATATAGTGCTAAATTAATGGTTTTTGTAAATTATTTAAAGATAATGCCAAAGTAGATGTGCTTAAATGAATTGCAAAAGTGATGTGCGCTAATGATGAGAATCAAATGAATGGATCATACCTATTTGTTTCAGGGTGGGTAAATTAAAATTCAATTAGGGTATCATTTTTATAACTGAATGTAAATCAATCTTGATTAAAGATGGGAAAAGGATAGGGTTGAAATTCAAACCCCAAGTTGATTCATGGATCTATAATGTTAAAAATTAAAAAATACTTGTATGGAAATTTTATTAGATCAGATTGGAAATAAAAGCTTTGAGTTTGAAGGATACTGATCCAAGGCTAAAATTGTATTTTGGTAATCCTACTATTAAAGAAGGTATTTTGTTTGTTTTGTTACATTGGGATCTCCCAAACCATGAGGCCCTGTCTGGTGTTTTTGGTTTTGCTGGAAAGCCTTGGATGAATAAGGGTGCACTGAGGTGACTTCCTAATGTTTTTAGACATGCTACGTAGGAATCATTGAAATTTGAGTGTTTTCATCACTAAAAATTCAACTAAAAATCAGAGAGCTAATTTTTAAGGGAAATTTGAGGTATACTTTTGATATTATTGGAAAGCTCTTGACGAGTACAACTGCACCAAGGTGATTTTGTAAAATTCAGACTAATGGCGCAAGAGTTATTGAATTTTCAGTAGTTTTTGTCATTGGATTATGATTTTTTATTAAAAAATTGGTCTCCGAATGAATTGGGATATATTGGTGATTGTGTGTCATGAATGTGAATGACAAATTATGAAATAAGTCATGGGATGTGAATATGATATAAATGGTATCAATCTAGAGACTGAATGTGAAATAAGAACTTAATTGGAAATGTTGTTTAAGGTATTAATGAATTGAAATGGGCTTTGGTGTGATGGCACATGAGAATGATGAAGTAGGGTTAAAAACCAAAACAAGAATTTATAAGAGATTCCAATTTTCTTGAAATTTAAATAATTGTTGATTTAAGTTTTGTACGCCTACAATGTTTTTGACCTGTGCAAATATAATTTCTGCAGATGCAATAATTATTAAGGAAGTTTCTTATAATTATATATAATTATGTAAAACCAAAAAAAGATTAAGATGGTTTGATTGTTATATCACTAGACTAGTTTAAGAGCCTTTTACGATTCATTAGGGGCTGAATATTATGTTTAAAAATCAATTACTGGAATATAGACGTTGGAATTTATAAATTGTTTATATAGCCAAGGGCTCCTGGGTTAAACTGAAATTTTGAAACCATGGTAATGAGGCGCCATATGGGGATTGATTAGAGTTACATTTTAAAATTAAAATAAATAAGTTTGATTTAGAGTATCATCAAATTTATTCAACAAATGCCATTAAATTGAGGAGTTATATTGGTCATAAGTACATATATAAGGCATAATCACACTAAACCAAGGGTTGAAGATGAAAGATGAATATGAGAACTTTTTGCATGTCAAGAATTCATGTTGTCACGGAAATTCAATATTAATGAAGGTTCATTTCCAAGCTGAACTTATTTATTCATTTAATTGCCATTATGTTGTTGGTTGTTAATAGACTTACTACTACCTATGGACCTTTTGCTATGGAATTTCAGGTGCATAGTGCACCCTAGTTTCCCACTAGGTGATTTGGCGTACCCATAAACACACACCGGGAGCAAGAATGAACCCCTAGGGCGCATGCCCCATAGTAGCCGCAGTGGATAGTTTTCGAGCATTCCGGATTATTTGTTAAACCGTGGTTCACTCTGAGACATTTCATAGTGTATTTGGAGGGCATTTAGATTCATGATTATCCCTCCTTTACAACGGGTACATACTAAATGGCCCGGGTGGGGGACATACCAAAAATGTGGGGTCAACTACTCAGGCCCCTTATTTTCAGAAGGCACCCTCTCCCCACCCTGGGGCTTTCCCCCTTAGGCCCTTTATTAACTAGTTCCAACTGTGGCGAAAATCCTCATTTAAAATAAATAAATCCAAGGAATATGATCTTTAAAACCCTTGGTTTATTACAAATAGCCATATTTTTGCATTAGGTTCCTGTATGTAGCTAATAATACACATGGATGCTCGAATTTTGTTAACTTTTTAATCTGGTTTATGGCCAAATTTGAATCAATCTTCATGTGGATGATTGTCACTTTGGCTACATCTCTCTATATATATAAATTTAAAAACACACACACGCACACACACAAACTGAGAGGTGGGGAGGGGGAACGGGATGTGTCAAGTGTGAAATTTTCTGATTTTAAAGAAACAGCTTTTGGTGGAATGTCAGACTGATATCTGGGAAGAAGTCGAATAAGACAATCATAAAAAATGAATGTTGTTGCCATGCCATGCTATGAATCGCAGGCTTACTTATCAAAACAAGGGGTGTGTCACACTGTGGCCTTGCCATTTACATTTAAAAGTATCTTAAGGCAAGCAAAGAAGTATGGAAATTCAAATGTTTCACCATTCAAAAATATAATCTTCAAAAAAATCCTCTAAAAGAAACCAGAATCCTTCAAGATATTAACTCTATATCTAATCTCAAGTTTCAACACCAGCCAAAATATCATCTTTCAAAAGTCCCGGTATAAAAATAGACCTACTACCTAGGGGCCAAAATCCCTCGAGCTACTACACTCTATAATGAATCTAAACACAATACCTTTGCCTACCAAAGCAAAGCCAACAAATAAAAATCTGTCACAGGTTTTTCTGCATTAATAACAACATCACCAGAACTCAAACACCACCTTGTGTGCCTATTATCACCAAAGTAAACAAGCAAATAACTACTACAAGTGATGCTACTCATTTCACCCCCACATTTAGCCCCACCACCTTCTCACCCCTTTAAACAGAACCAGTGATTTTTTTCCAAAATTTTTGTCATTTTTACAATTGAAATTTGGATGGTTTTTTGGAGGATTGTGTTTTTTCTATTGCACATTCCACTACTTTTGTTAAATTTCAGGAAAAATTGCCAAATTTTCGATATCACAATTTAAAAACTCATGAATAGAACCGAAGGAAAAAACAAAGGAAAACAAAAACCAACTGAAACTGAATGGATGATAGAAAGAGAGAGAGAAGGGTCCCCGCCTCTTGCCCCCACCCCTCCACACTCCCACAAGACTTCCGACCTGCGCCCGACTCTCAACTCACCCTCGACTCCAGATCCATGACCCGAGAATCCGAACTCACCCCCAGCCTCCTAAATTTTAAAAAATAGGAATTCAAAGAGAAGAAATAGCCATGCGCCTTTAGGGCAGCTGAAAGAAAAAACGTTGAGTTTAATAATATTGACCTGCCCCATTAGTACCTACTGGAAAGAGATGGACTCCCCGTGGCAGGTAAATGTAGTTAAAAGAGTTGGCCATGAATGAAGAAGAAGAAGAAGGTTTGGTTTTTTTCTTTTCTTCTCTTTTTTAATCCGTAGGTACCTACTACCTACCTACCAGCTCTTTCTTTGGCTGGATATATATATCCAAAAAGCGAAACTAAGAATTTAAAAGGTGTAAAATAAGTGGTTTTTGAGTTTTTCAATAGCCATGATTCGACCAAAATTTAAGAAAAACTTCCAGATTTCTATAAATGGTAGCTAGCCAAAAATAAAGAAAGTTTGCTTAAAAGATTTTATATTCATATTTTACTTGTAGCCAGATTTTGCTAAATCTTCATCTGGATGATCACCACTTTGGCTATATCCGAAAATTGAAAAAAAAAAAACATTGCTAGGTACTTAGTACCTAGCAGTACCAGAGTTATTCTTGTCAATTTTGTTATGTAGCCAAAGTGGGAACAACCCACAAGAAGATTTAGCCAGATTTGGATACAAGCTAAATATGAAAATAAGATTTTAAAAACATCCTTGTATATTTTTGGCTACATATGTGAACCACGTATGGAAATCTGGCTTTTTGTTTAAAAATGGTTGAATTATGGCTGTTGAAATCCTCAAAATGCACTTGATTTTAGCACTTCTTAAGTTTTAGTTTCACTTTTTGTACATATATATATTTCGAGCCAAAAAAAGGCTGGTAGGTACCTACCTACCTAGGTCCTATTTAGTTTTTTTTTCTATTCTTTATTTTTTAAACTACGTTTACGGCCGGTCAAAGCGCATGGTCCCATTTGATTGGGGCGCTTTTCGAAGAGGCCGGTTGTCGTCGCCGTCGTGGTAGCGCAGAGCCCGGCCGTCGTCGTGGTCGGGGAGTGCACTTTTCCTGCACCTTCCGCTCTTTTCCTGCTGCTGCTGCACCTGTCGTCTTTCTCTTCTCTTTCCTTCTGATCTACTACTACCCACAACACAACAACACTTCCCGTTTTTCTGTTTCTCTTTTGTGTGTGTGTGTGTGTGTGTTTTTTTGGGCCCATTGGTGTATCTGCTTTTGTCGTTTTTGTTTTTGTTCCCCTTTTGCTGCCGAAGAGAGGGACTCACTCGATTTGTGTCTGCATTCCTTTCGTATTCTTTCCATTTTCTGTTTGTGTGTGTGTGTGTGTTTTCTTTTTTTCTTTTCTCTCATAGATTTTTCATTTGACACACTCTTCTTCTCTTGCGCCCTCTGTTTTGCTTCTCTCTGTTTTGTATTGATACCGTAGTTGTGGTGACGGAGGGTTTTGTCGTTGTTCTAAGTACTCTTCTTTTTTTTGAGGAGACGTCCGATTTGGTGTGTTTGCTTAGTCAGGAGACAAAGAAGAGGAAGTAGTAGCAGCAGAAGGAGGAGAAGAAGAGGGGGATGAAGAAGAGGAAGTGTATGTTTTCTTGAGCAATCTCGGGAAATGACGAGCAGAAATTTGATTGTGCATCTGTGTCTCTATGATCGATGCTATTACATTTCAAGCTGTGAGAGTCCCTCTGTGCGTGGTGGTAGTAGTGGAGCAGCGCTGATGCATGTAGAGCACGCTTTTTTCCTGGTCTGTAGATTTTTTGCAAGCTTATAGAGATTTTTTGTCGCTCTTTCCTTGCTCGCTCGTCGTGGCTTTTTGTTTTGGTTTTGGTTTTGTTTGTTAAGTTGTTAGCATCAGCATCATCAGCTTCCCTCGCAGATTTTGCATTTCCTCCATATGCATCGGAAAGTCTTTCTAAGTGCAAGCAGATCGGTTGCACAACACCACCACCACCAAGGCAGAAGAAGAAGAAGAAGAATGGTGTGGTCTGCCAAAGTAGTATGCGGAAGAAGAAGACTTCAACCAGTTTGAGTTCTTCGGCGGCGCCCTCCCTCCCTCCGTCCCTTGCTCCCTTACCATGATGGAAAGAGGGCGAGACGGCCGCCGCAGTGGTGCAGACCGTCATATTGCTGCACCTCGCCGTCCTCGCACGAGCGGATTTAAAGACTCCGCTGCCGCCGCCGTCGCAGGTTGAGCCTTGTTACACACAAAAAACACCACAGCCGATGATTTTTGTTGGAAAACAGAGAAGCAGAGCAGAACATCATGATCATCATGATCCACTTGTCGTCGACATGCGCGCACTGCCGGAAAAAGCTCCCTTGATAGATATGAAATTGCTGCTGCAGGCGTCTGTCTGACTGTTTGGGGTTGCTGGGGTTGGTTTGTTGTCTCTGTTGTTGTTGCTGTTGTTGTTTTTTCCGATACCAGTTGGTGAGGATGGCGGCGATGACACCAACACCATGGATGATGTTCTTCTTCACAACGCAAGATTACGCGAAAGATCTAAGAAGGATAATACCACCAGCAGCAACAACAACATCAACAGTAGTAGTCTTCTGATGATGTCTTCTGGGAAACAACAACAGCGATTGGTGGTTTCTCCCAGCAGTTTAGTTTCCATTCGTCGCATTAAGAGGAAGCGGCAAGGATTGCATGAAATCCAAGCAACCCAATTGCGCAGTCACCTTCCTGATGAGGTAGAGGAAACAACAACTCCCACCACCATCACCCATGATTCGGAAATGGGCGGTTCTGAAGAAGAAGACGACGACGACGATGATCTCCCGCCTCCTGCCCCAATTCCTCGCCGCCCTGTGAAAGCAAGGCCACAAGGGAAGCTTGAGGAAATCATCAGCATGAGGAGGAATGATCTTCCAACTGTGCCCAGAAAGGCACGCTCAGGTGGGTGGGTGTTGTGTCTAGACTAGGGTCTCTAAGTTTGCTCTCATTCCAAAGTTCGCACAAAGGTCCCATATGTAAAGTATACAAATTCGTGTCCAAGCTTTTGGATGCCTGATTGACCGACCGACTGACTAACTGCAGCAGTTCTGAAGCAGCGAGCGCAGGAATCACCACCACCCCTGCCTCCACCAACAGTCGCTCCAGAGATTGTGCCTCACCGACCACCCCCATCAGTAGTTGCTTCTTCTTCTCCCAACACTCCTGCACCATCCAGCACTCTTTCATCATCCTCAGGCATTTTTGCTCTGAAGCCGAGAAGAAGAACAGTGGTACAATTCTTATCTGTCACTCTTCTTCTCCACCTTCTTCTTCTTCTCCTTCTTCCTAGTCACATATCTTCTCATGGCCTTTGGTTGGTGGAGATGTATTATTACTGATTGCATTTCTGCATTTTGTATGTTCTCCTGCAGAAACCAAGTGGATCGAATCCTAAGGCCACAAAGCTGCTCAAGGTAAACAAGGAAGTCCTTCCTTCAGTGTCTGAATCTTCTTCTCATGTGATATATTGCAGTTTGATGAAGAGTGTTTGGGGGAATAGCTGAAACCATTTGGCATCTGTAGCTTCTTTGGCGAGGGTGAGTTCAAAGAAACTCATACAAGATAGGGTTCAACCAATGTCTTGATGTCCAACCAGGTGTCTACATGGACAGTATCAGAGGAGGTTGAAGTGGCAGAGGCCTTATTTGATCTTGCAAGAATGATCCCATCTCCTTCTGCATTGGACCGGAGGATGGACTCAAAACCTGAATACAAATCAGAGGCAAAGTCATATTCTTCTGCATCAGTGCAGATCACATCTCCTGTGGCTCAACCTTCCAATGGAACTGCTACTCCTCCCTTACTTGCACCAGTTGCTAATACTACATTTACAGTGCCATTGGGAGCTTCACCACCACCAGCTGCATCCCCTGTTCTCCCTCCCTCTCCTTCATCTGCCGCTGCTCTGCCCCCTGAAGAGGGTAATGTCCTTTTCCTTCTAATCAACCTTATGCCTGTTCACTGTCAAAAGGGACTTTCCACAAATGCTCTTCTTGCTGAATTTCAGTTTCCCACCTTGCTAAGTAGTGAACTGTTTGGGGTTGGGACTGCTTTCATTTGCGCCACATTATATCTTGGTGTTGCCCAAGTCTTTCAACCATGCAGAGGAGGTCATTCTTGACTACTTCCAAGCTTGCAATGGAAAGAGTTATTCTAGACCTTATAATTGTGATGGTGGTTGTCACAGCAGCTCCAAAGAGGAAACGGCCTCAAGTTAGGACTTGCCCAGAAGAGGGAGTGCTGCCTCTACAAGCTCATTTAGTTGCAAGCACTGCTAATGTAACATTCTCAAATCTTCCTGGTGTGGTAGCTGCTCCTGAATCTAGAGAGCTTGACCAAGTTGAAGAGCAACACCTTGTAGGTATTGCAGAAGAAGAGGGAACTGTGAAAAATGAAGCAACTGGCAATAGGAGCAGTCCAACACCTGCTCCCAGTAGTCCTGGAGGGACACCAGTCCTGTCAGTATCAACTGTATCAATACAACCTGACATTACAGGGGAAAATAAACATGAGACGCCTGAGAAGAAAAATGCCAAAGGAGATGTGGCCATTACTTCATCATCTAATGAGAAAAACTTGAGCTATGTACTGCTACCCTTTGATGGAAATCCTGAACCTGCCAAATTGGCAGCTGCAATATCAGACATCCAGGAGGTGGATGCAGGAACCATCAGCAGTCCTCTCCTTAGTGATTCAGCAAAACAATTGGATGTTGTAAAGAGGTTAGTGATGATGATTGTATGCCTGTGTGCATTGATTTGCCTTCAAGATGCATTCTAGTTGTGCTACTCTGTGCACATGATGGTTAAGGAACCTTCTGTTTTTGTTCTGACTGAATGGAGATCCAAATGTGTGTTTCTTTAGATCTGTGCAACTAACTCCTGAAGGTGAGCTTGATCAAGTCAACAAATTCGACATTGATTTGATGGTGAGTTATGCTTCATCCTCTTGCTTCCTTTGTAGAAGTCTATTTTTCCTTTCATGTGGCATATAAGCTTGCTTCACATGTCTGAGAAGGCTTTTGTTTCTCTGCAGGCGCCACCAACAAAGGCAGCTGCAGTGTCTTTGGTCCATGAGAGGAACAATGGTGTTGCTGGAGTACCAGTAGACAAAGGGCAAGAAAGACCTCTGGTATGCCAACAACTCCTGACTTTAGTGTACAGTCTGGTGCATTTCAGATACTTTGCAAGGCATTTCTGTTCTCTTTGTGAAATGATGTTGCTTGTTGATTGTAACTATCTGATTGTGCAAATTTCTTTCCTTATCCAGGTGGATTTGAGTGTCCTTTCTCCAGTTGGAAGTGGATTGAGTGAAAAATACAAAGAGGCGAGGCAAGAGCAGCAAGACAGAGAAGAGACACATAGAGAGATGAAAAGGGAGCAAAGAAGTGAGGATAGAGAGAGAACTGATTTAAGCAAACCTCCACCACAACAGTCAAGTAAAGGTGTTAAGCCTGAGTCGACACTGCCAAAATCTGAAAAAGCTTGTGAGTTGCTTCAAACTCAAACTGGTAATAGTTTTTTAGTATGGTTTGAGGTTTGAATTTGCTTGATGAACTTTGCTGTCACACATTCTAAATTTTTAAATTTCAGGATTTAAGTGGAGAATCTGGATGTCAGCTGCCTCAATGGTCTGATTGTGTGCAGTGGTGTCCTCTCTTCTGGCTTCATCAGCAGCTTCACCCATTTCTCCAGGAATGACTGGTTGGCCAGGAGCTATGTCCTCTCTTGGGTAAGTTGTGGTGGTTTGCTTCTTGTTGCAGTCTCTTCTTAACCTCTGTTTTGCATTTTTCTTGCTTCAGCACAGCAGCTCCTATATTGAGATGTGCTTGCTATCATGCAGTTACTTCCCAGTAGCAACAGCTGCTGCAGCTGCAGCTTCCATGACTGGTTCTTCTTCAGTAGATAAAAACCCACAACCAAGGGTAAATTCTTGCCCTACATTTTCTTCTGCACTCAGATTTTGAGCTTTTGAAGAGCAATGTAAATAAAGCAGTTTGCAATTGCATGGGCTGGAGCTTTTGTGGGGGTTTTTTGTTGGGTTATACTATTTAATTATTGACTTTGTATATAAGTTCTCAGCCCTTGACAAAGGGATGTGTTGATGCAGGTATCTCCTTTCTCAAGCATTCCACCACAACAGCCATGGAAGCGCTGTGCATCTCATGTCTGGATTGCACATTTCATTGATGCACAGCAGCAGGTCAACCGACATCCTTTCTTTGTTGCAGGACTTTATGGAGCAAAGTCTTACAACCAAAATATGTCACTTCTGCCCCCTGGGGCTCTCTATGGAAGTAGTGGCGGGGCTGCCCAGGTGCCTGCTGTTCCAGGGTCTCCTATGAGCTCTGCTATTGCACTTGGTGTAGGTCTTGGAGTGGGGGAAGGAGCTTTGGGTGCAACTACTATCTCAGCAGCCAAAGATAGGGAGAGGGAGATGATAGCAGCAGCCACCTTCATGGAAGTTTTTAGCCGGAATGCAGTTCTGCAACAGCAGCAGCCAATTCTCTCCTTGCAGGTTTGATTTGGACTTTTGTAAACATTTGGATTTGGACATCCTTGTAGATGCTGTGGTCCTCTCACAGTCTTGCTTTCTCATGATCCTGATGGATAATTGTAACAAGCTGCTCTTGTTTCATGAATCTGCTGCAGTGATATCCTCTGAGGTTGTGTATATTCTGACACTGATCATGAAATGCCTTCTGCAAAGTTTTACTGATACTATGGGAGTAGCTTTGTATGCAGCCAGGAGCTGTATTTGGATCTTCTGGGATGCAACCTGGAACCATTATGATGGCTAGCAGTGGTTTGAGTGCTGAAGTTGTCAGTGGTATTGCTGATGGTGGTGCAAATATGGGAAACCCAGCATTGCCAGGAATCAGCTCAGGGCCAGGAAGAGGCTCTCTAATGGCTGGGAGTCTTGGTCCAGCTGGGGGACCTGGGATTGTGGCAAGCAACCGGGTTGTTGCTGCTGCTAATGCTGCTGCAATACATGAACAGTGTTTGCATGTGATGAAGCAGAACCTGGGGTCACCATACCATCAGTATCTGAGCTCCCATTTTGGTCCAACCTTCAATGGTCCTCCTGCAAACATGGGGACCGAACAGGTGGTGACACTTTCAATCCTCTTTAGTTGAAGTTTCTTTTTCCTTATAGCAGCTCTTAACTTGTGAGCTATTCCTCAATAACTATTTGACCTTGGGTTGTCTGATGTCCAGGCTGCAGCACAGTTCTTCGCTGGTGTGCCTTTCTTTGGGCAGCAGTTAGTTTCACCTTCACAACAGTCTGCACATCAAACATCACTTGTTGCAAGTGGTGGTGGACCCATGACTCCCCAGAATCAACAACAACAGGGGGTGCACAGATTCCCACCCACAGGATCTCCACATCCACAACAGTGTCCTTTGCAAACCCCATCCCATTCCCCTTCACAGTACCAAGTTCAATCTCAGTCTGACAGAGATGGTTGGGATGGGCCTTCTGGAGAAGACAGTGGCTCTGTGGTTGAGAGCAAGTTCCCAATCTTACACAGGCATCCATATAGTCAGGGGTCAGCCAGTGTTGCTAATGTGAGCATTCCCCCGGCTGCAGTCCAGACTCAGCCCTCACATCAGGATTTCAGTATTTTTGCAGCATTAGGGAAGCAAAATAATCGGGAGCACCAACAGCAACAGCAGCATGCTGCTGCACAGCAACTTCAAGTGTCTCAACCACAGCCTTCTCTATCCTCTCACCAACACCAACAACAGCAAGGTGCTGCACAACATTCGCAAATCAAGTTAAAAGGACTTGATCCTCAGTCCTCTCAGGCATTCTCAGCCATGACAATGGCAGCTGCAATGAACAGAGGTCCTGTTGGTCCTGGACCATTGGGACTTGCACCAGTGGCTGCAGTAATGGCACCCCAGGGGCATGCTGTGCTGCAGAGCATGGTTGATGCTGTGTGCATCCATCCACGCCAATCTCCTCATCACTCATCAGGCTCTGGTGCTCCTCACCCATCTCCGATTCACCAGCAGCAACAGCAGATGCAGCAACTCCAATTCCAGCAGCAACAGCAGCAGCATAGAACTGTACAGATGCAAAGAGGACCAATGGGTGTTGAAGAGGGGCACACAGTTGCAGATGCCAGCAACCATACTAGTAACACTGGTGCCAGGCGGGAGCGAGACCCTGGGCAGGACAGGAAGATGAGTGTAAAACGACCAATTGGTTCATCCTCTCCATTGTCTCGTGTTGACTTCAACACCACACCAACAAGGGGGAATACTCACAATGAGACACCAACATTGAATTCAACTGCAGCCACAAGTGCAATCATGTCCACCCATCCAACTGGCCACATTGCTAAAGGTGGTGTGCCACCACCTGTTGCACAGGCAATTCAAGCCCCGAAGCAATCAATGGTCCACACAAAAGGAAGACCAGGTGCAAATACTGCAAGCACAGCTGCCTTGAATCAGTCAAACATGGTCTCGTATGCTGATAATGGTCTTCCAGCAGCTCCTTCATTGACTGCAAAGGTATCTGTGCCTGGGTTATCTCTAGCAGGGCAGACTGCCATATCTGCCAGCAATGGAGCAAGGCAGACTCCAATTGCACAGCACCCATGCCTGAATCCTTCACAGAGGACCTCAATGGGTATGAATCCAACTTCTCCAGGAACTGACCCAAAGGTGGTGCTTGCTGCTGCCATGGCAAAGGTGCAAAAAACAGAATCTAAGCTGCAACAGTCTCTCTTGCCACAAGTGGCTCTAGACACAGTGTCAGTGTCTCAGATATCCTCTGCAGTTTCAGGTTCTCCTATAACTTCAAGTACTTCAGCACTATCCCCTCTACCAGCTGGGTCAAAGCCATCAGCAGCAGATGGGGCCAAACAGGGCTCATTTGGGAAAGGTTCTTCCTCCTTTCCAATGGCACAAACGTCAGTTGGGGCTATGCCAGGCAATTGGGCTTTGTCTCCTGCGCTTTCCCAGCACATCATTCTTGGACACAGTCACAGTCCCAGTCCCAGTTCGAGTCTTGGAAACAAAAGCTTGTCAGCAAAACTGCCTCAGCAGCAGCAGCAGTATCCACAGCCCTCGCAGATGCACAAACAGCAAAATCCCCAACAACAGCAGCAATTTACAAACTCACAGTCTCAGCTGTTGCCATCACCTCCACCACAGCACCCTCAGCAGTTGTTGCAACAGCCACAGCATAGCCCACCCTTGACACAGGCACATCTGCAGCAGAATCCCACTCACCAACATCCAGTGCAACATTTGAACCAGGGACAGTCAGCACCAAGCAATATTGCAAATTCAGGCCAGAGCTCTATTTCAGAGGTCATAAATGATCTGCAGGCTACAAATGCAAGGCCAGCTCCATCTAACCTCTCAGCATCACCATTACCTGGATCTGGATCACAGAGGGGAAGCAGCAGTTCAGCTGCTGCTGTTTTGCATCCTCAGTGTAGTTCATTGCAGGGTATGGCATCCACTCCCCCAGTCATGCATCCAAGCATTTACCATAACAGCATTTCTTTTTACCTATACTCTGCTGCTGCTGTTGGCAGGGGTGGGAGGAAACCCACTGATGTGAAAACTTTAGGAGCTCGTTACACAAAACCATTCAGTTCTTAATCCATGGTGTTCTATCTATGGCACTGCATATTTTAGAATTGATTCAATTGTAATATACATATGCAATTGGTTTTTGCAGAATTAAACAGCCCAGAACAGCTTAACAGTGTGAGATCAATGAAAATTCCAGCATCTATGAGAACAGCTACTTCCCTACCAGCAGCTAGTCCATCTCCAATTCCTGAGCTGTCCTCTGTGCAACAAATTGGTAGCCCAACTCAAGGAAAGTCAAGCAGTGGGCAGTTTGTGACAGGAAGCAATCATGGTGACAAAATGTTGTCTCAAAGCTCTTTGATGCAACCAGTGACCCCTTCCTCTACTATCAATGGTTCATCAAATCACCCAGCAAATAACAATATCTCAAATGGACGCATTGGGTCAGATGTGCAGCCACCTACAATTGTGGTTGGTAGTTCCACAGCAGTTCAACAAGGAAATGTGAATTCATTTCAAATGCATCCACCATCGTCTCTCTCAATGGTGACCGAAAGTGTTGTGTCAACAGGACCCTTGGCTAGTGCTGTGTAACCATAGAATTGTCAATTATTACTTTGTCAGTGGATATGGCACCAGAGACACATAGCATTACAAATTCTTCTTTGTTGCTGTTAATTAGATAAGGTAGGCACAGAGACCACTTCACCCTACTGTGCCAGCTGCTCTCCAGATGGGTCAGTATTTTGAGGGAAGGTCTTCTGATTTCTCAGAGCATACAGGGAAGTGGTGCTTGGAAGTTGTGACATAAAGGTAGCCTTATTTCCTCTCCTTGAACATGAGTCAGAATTTTTTTGGTCTTGCATCTTATCTGCCTTATGGAATCCATTAGTCTATAGCATGGAGTCTGTTCAACCCTGTAGACGCTCTGTGTGCTTATCTTACAGTGAAGTGTGTACCTGCAAGATTGCTGACAGATGTTGTACATGGGAGAAAAGAATGGGAATTTACAAGTCTGTGTGTTGTTTGCAGATGGGAGGTCCATCAGAGTTGCAGCCCTATCACAGCAGATGTCTAAGGTGCTGGTGGATCTAGAGCAAATTGAACTGAGGTTTGCTTTGCTTATTTACATAGACACAGCTTTTTGTAGCTGAGAGACTGTTGCAGCTGTGCAGGGACATGATTGTAGGATTCTAATCCATGCTTCTGATGAAGGCATCACCTTTACACAAACCCATTTCTCTGTATTATGTGGGCTTTAAGCCCTTCTGTGAGCTTGAGCCAGCCTGTTGTCATTAAGAGAACATGTGTTTGTGTCCTTTGATTAGGTCAACCTGCCAGTTATCAGAATGTCATTGTGGCAGATAGATTTGAAGCCATGGGGATGCTGAGGAGGTCGGTTGTTGAAGTGTTCGTTCCATAGTCACCCAACTTTTGATTACATTGTAGTTTGCAGACAAAATGGGTGAGAATTTTGAACTTGGTGGATGCTATTCAGTAGTTTATAAATCAACAATTTCATCTCTTTCAAAAGCTTCTTCAAATTGTTCCAACTCCTCTTCTAGGTCTGCATTTATCCCAATAAGTTTCAGAAGGTTAGGAGGGGATTTACAATCAACTTTACAATCATTATGTCAATTCTTGTTCACAATAATTAAATTTTCTAAGTTTTTGGATTGTAGACATCTTCTCAAATTAGTGAGGATTCTAGTCAGGGAAAAGATCCTTTCAGTCTTTATTTGGGAACTAACAATTCTTTAAATCTAATAAGCAAGAAACCCAAATGTGGGAAACATGGCTTCATGTTTCTTCCCCATCGGCAAGGATATTTGATCTCCTACACATTCACATGATAATGTCAAAAAATCAATAGTTCTCTCTTAGTAAGTTTTTTAGCTAATTTAGTACTCCCTATTGTCATTTGAAAAATATGCAAATTGTTATTGTTTGGTAACAAAATCATTATCAAATTCTATTGATGGATGCAATTGATAATAACATTTCATGAGCATAGGATATAATGACATTGTACCATATTGTTCAACAATTGTTACTCTTTGATTAGAACCAATGAAAAAAAACTAAGCAAAGATATTTAAATCTTGGGTCCAACATTAAGGCTAATATATTATGTGTTTTTCTTTCATCAAATTTCTTCAATGAAAGAAAACTATATGGAACTCCACAAACTTTTTTTCTATTGTTGGAAGCCAACAAATGAATTCAAATGCCACATCAAAATTATCTTCCATTAAGGTCTGAAAAGATGGTGCATTTTTTGGTTTCACTATCAATTTCAAGCTCATTAGAACAAAGGGCATCACTTAACAACCAATGTCCCTTATATTGGTTTAGATTACAAATAATTATAATAGGGGAAGGACAATCAACAACAATTTAACAAATATGCCATGTCAAAGGGGGTGGAATTTAGTTGTCATCCTAACTAAACTTTGCTTACTATAACAAAGCATTATAACATTCTTGAACTAAACTATTTTGCGAACAAACTTGCAAAAAAAAAGTAAAAATGATCAATATTTACATTGTAACAAGTTTTAACAAAAGTAATAATAAATATAGAAATATTAAAGTTTTGATGATAACCTTGTTTTAATTAGAGTGTTCAATTTTCTTTGAGGAAGATTTGAATCTACACAAGCCATGTTCCATTCTTGTCTGCCCTTC
>Ga0116230_10001327_pt1 | contig 23339 bp, 6 predicted proteins | sample S1TSphfallax_3_FD_88678 | JGI IMG/M metagenome (GOLD analysis project Ga0116230, IMG submission 88678) | Host-associated microbial communities from peat moss isolated from Minnesota, USA - S1T2_Fd - Sphagnum fallax MG | ecosystem: Host-associated > Plants > Peat moss > Unclassified | place: USA... | reverse complement strand
TTTTTCCATCAATAGAAGCTCTAGTAGTTTTGCCATTAGTAGAAATTCCACATGTTTTGCCATCATCAATAGCTCTATAAGAAGTAAAGAGATGGCTCTAGATCCTAAACCTAATTTGGATCACTAAGAAAACTGTGTGAAGGTTGCACAAATCCAACAGACTAGGCATTCATTCCAAAAGCAACTTCCAAGTAAACATTCAACCATCAAGAGAACATCTTGTCTTTCATCCTTATCAAATTCATCTCTTCCCATAGCTATATGCAATAATTAACATTTTGCATGGTGTAAAAAGTGTTAATTATGTTGGATCTATTTTTGCATGTTCATTTCTTCAAAACCTAGTTACAAAAATTGGTTACATTTATTGGATTTTTTGTTTTGACACAGGGGAAGATGGTGCAAACACCTCAACAATGGAAGTGATTGATGGAACCCATAAAAAGAGTCCATCTAACTCAAGCAAAGGCAATAAATAATTGTGTCCAAAACAAAAGGTTGTTAAAAAACATGCAACCACACATATGGTGGAGAAATTTATTTGTACTAAAGGCCAAGTTGAAAAAAATAAGCTACCTCCATCTGCAAATAAGCGAACTAGATTAGCAAAATGAATTAGTATTACAAATTATGATATTATTTGATTTGATTAGTTAATCCAAGTCAAGGTTTATGCATGAAGGTCAATTTAATTATAATAGGTTTAGTGTGAGAATTTGAGAATTGAAGTTGAAAAATTTGCCACAATTTAGAGAATTGTTGTAAGCATTTTTGACATAGACCTAGGTTCATTATTTTTTATTTCTTCATTTGAACCCTTGGGCTTCCACAAATCTATATGAAAAGAAATTATTCCAAGATGAATAGATTTTGTGACATTCAAATTTTATTAATATATGTTTCATTTATTAATCGCATGAAGAAGCCCACCTTGTGAATTGGTGCCTTATGATTGCTAGCAATTGTTCAAGCTTAGTAAATTTGGTGAATGTTTTTGAGTTTAGGTTGTAGGACTACTTGGACAACAATTTTGTAACATTATATACATAAACATATGCTAAGTAAAAATCCTTTAAGGTGTACCACAAAGGATAAAAAGGGCCTAGTCCTTATTGTAATCCTTTTTGACCTTATATTTTGATGCCCATAAAAAGTAATGAATCAAAAGTTGTCAAAATCTTTAGAAAGACTATAGTTTAGACTATTACAATGTTAGATTCCATCATAATCATCCATAAATGTGTCTTTACATGGTAAAAAAGGACTAAGTAAGAAAATAAAAAAAAGGTGACATTATGACAAAATTTTGGTACACTTAAAAAAAAATTGCACCCTATTACTTTGTAAGGTTGTAGATTTGGTATCATTAATGATAATATGTGGTTTTGGGTTAACTTTCATTATTTTTGGTTCTAGATTCAATGAAAAAAAATCATGTACAGATATGACACATGTGCATTAAAATCCATGAGAATAGGAAAAATCTTGAAACATGTGGCCCTTCCTTGATCATAGAATTAGACCCAATAACATGTTTAGTTGCATGTATAAATAGTCTATAGAGTTATTAATCAAGTGTTTCAATTTTCCAATGTAGAATATGACAGAATTTGATTCAATGTTGTGTGGGTCTTATTTCTTTGCATGTTAATTAATGAACACAACCTTATTGCTTGGATTTGATCAAGCAATGCATCACTAAGATTTTGAATGTTGTTTGTTTATTACAAATATGAACATCAAATATAATTTCAAAGTTGAAGGAATATCCATAATTTTAGTTGTTGAACTTTAGGTTTTTTGAAGATTATCCATCATCAAATGCAAGATATTTTTCTTGATAACATTGTGTGCCTTGAATATCTATGTAGAATTGTCATCACAAATGTGTTGCATGGGGACAATCAATTCAACTAATCTTATTGTGCCACATTTGTTGTAAATGTTCATTTTTCACTTTAGTGCATACCTACCCACTCACTATCTTTAGCTACATGGAGGTATGAATGGACAAACACAACATTAGGTGGGAATTCAAACAACCTTATGAAGTTCCATGGACCTAGTACTATTTGCAAAAAAGGATGAAGAAGACCCATACACCTTTGTTAGAAACAAACAAAAACAAATGTCCTAAAATAATTTCCTTAAGTTGGATTTATAAACATTATTATTTTTCCTTTTGCAAGTCATTTATGATTTGTTGGAGAGATCTTTAGGGCATTTGGAACTGGGAGATCCAAATTGAGGGATCATTGTTATAAGACTGAAGTGCATCCAAGTTTGACCTAGACATGATTATGTAATTTTGAAAGATTTGATCATTTTGTAGTTTCAATATATGGGCATTTGAAGTTTCTCAAATCTACAGTTTGCTTCCAAGGAACATACAATGTCATACACCATGCTTGTCACATATGGTAATCCTAATAGCCACAAAGAGAAAATGGACATTAGGGTCACCTTTAGGTGTATGAAGTCTACACAATTGTTCCACTAATTCCTATTATATTATGGGGTGAATGTGAATTATTGAGCTCCGCTATTTCTATTATTTTTCACAACAACTTTCTAATGTTATTTTGCATTTAGAGAATGGCTTTGTGCTTGGATTTGATTGTTTTGTCTCCAACTCTTCAACTGTCATTATAGTCCTTTTCATGAGTGTGCATAGTAACAACCTTAAATGCCTATTTAGCTACTTGAACTACAATTACGTCTATGTATAGAACTTGGATAACAAAATTGCCAAGTATAAACTAGGCCTTATAAAAGAAAAATTGTTAAGTCTATGCATGCTAAGCCATGAAATCAAAATCAATTTTTAATATTAAAGCTTGTTGATAGAACTGAAATATTTAGGTCCGTGTTGTCTCTTTTAATGTTGTCTTGATCTCTTCCAATAGTTCTACCACTACTTTTAAACCCTTTTACACCTGGTCAAGTTTATTAAAGTTGGTAATACATAATCTTTATAGTGTGTTTTTAGCAACCTCAAATATTCCTACTATAGTACTCTATGTCGATTCTTTTGCTTGTCAACCACCTCCAACTATGAGTTGATTTAAGCATGTTGCAATTGTCTCTTTTAACAAGTCCTTGTGCTTGTCTTCAATGTTCTTTAGCTCTGTATTTGCAATCTGTATCACTTGAAATTCAACATTGTTAATTTCACACACTTGCCTTCGTGTTAAAGCAAAATGTTGGCGTTCTTCTGAGCTTTCAATAACCCCATCTAAACAAAAAATCTCATGTTCAAAACTAGAGAACATAATTTCATCTTCATGCAATATTTTTGTGTAGATTTTCACTCTCAACTCACAACTTGAGATTTGTTGTTGCAAATCATGTTGTCTTTTTGCCATTATTTGCAAAAGTCTACCACATGATTTGATATCTGCTATGAGTTCATTTATTCAAACCTCTCAATTTGTTTCATTTTTTTTTTCTTTAATGCATTTGCCTTTTCATTGGCCACATTCTTATGTTTTTTAACATCAGTAGCATGATTAGAGTAATCTCCATTGTGCTAGAGTACTCCAACCTCTTCGTTACTTTCAGTGATTAAATTTCTCGCATCTCCTTCTCTTGGATCTTGTAGTTCAAAACTTGGTCTTTTAGTTTCACAAGTTTATTTCTCCTTCCAAGAATCAGATCCTGTCACAATGTTAATACATTGATTAATGTTTCTCCTTATTGTCCCCTTGCTTGTGCTTTTGTCTTTTAGTTGTCTCAAAAAAACGTCTGGTCCTCCTCTTGCTCTTGAAATAATAATTTTGAATTGCCTTGTGTGTTTGCCCACCTTAAAATTGCATTTCTATTGCAAATTTTGCTTCATTGATTTTATACCCCTTCCATTATGCCACAATTCCTTTGGCAAATGCTAGGTTAATATCACTATTAGTAACGATCTTTTTTTGATATACCTTGGGCCACAACTATTCCACAAGAACAATGACCTCCAGATTTGAACATTGTTTTTTATATTTTTAGCCATGGCTATTAGGACACTAGGCTCCCCACATTTTGTCACAGTCCTCCATAATAACATCTTTAGGATCCATGTGTTTGGGATTCAATCCATTGTTTGAAAGTCCAACCGTTTTAGCAAACCATTCAAAACTCCTTTATTTGAATTATTTATCACCCATGGTATCGGTCATAATTTTTGATCTACAAGCAAATTACCCTCTTAAAAGGAGGTCAAAACAACAGACTAAGTTAAAAACATCAAAGGAAAACTTTTGAAACATACTAAGCTAAAAACAACAAAAGAAGTCTTTAGGATAGACTGATTTGAAACACCAAAGGAGGTATGGGTTATTTAGGGATGGACACTTAGATATAGTAATGATCAAAGTCTTAATTGTGCCTCACTAATGAGATCAAAAGTACTTCATTTAAGTTGCCAATTATTTGGAAACATTTGTTAAAACTCCATGACGCACCTTTAAATTCCTTGAAAGAATCAAATGCGAGTTCGAAAATGAAAACAACGGAAGGAGTTAGGGTACGTTCCTTAATTCGTAGCACTTGGGGGTAAGAAAGGCGTGTTGGAGCTCCAAGATGCAGATTAAGATGAATGACAATTAGGTTAATTATTCATATGAACTTGCACAAACAAAACAATAAGTTGGTTAATGCATAGTTGGAACATTTTTGATGCACGAACGAACCACAAGCATACATGGATTCACAAGATTCACCATGGCTTAAACTTGGGGGCAGCCACCACCTTCCCATTTATAGTTTTTTTGTGATTACCCACAGGGGTTGCATTCAAATGTTATTTTTCCTAACACTCCCAAGTTGGGAGTCTTGACATTTTTGAAATTAGGACTTTCAACATTTTGGAGGCCCATAACCTATTGTGCAAATCTTCGATTGAAATCAAGTATCAAACAAAGTTGTATCCCTTGTTGAGAGCTTTCCAATGATATATGGCATGCCACCTACACGCACATAATTCAAGGCGATTCCTGATTTTTAATGGTTGGGAATCAAATTGACATTTTGACTCCTAGCCTTTTTTCAGCCATAATTTATGTTACATGTATTCAAATGGGTTAGGCGAGCCCATTTTAAACATTTACATTTGGAAAACTTTCCAATGGTATAAAGAATTATTCAAATCAATGAATTTTGATCTTTGAAATGATTTTTTGAAAATTTGGGATTCCATAGGGACTCCAAAGGGAGTGTGTGGGCTCATTCCCTCACACTTTTTCGTGTTCCTAGGAATGTGAATGTGACTTTCGGGTTGCATTCTCGGCCCACACCTTTCAATGCCTTTGCTTTGGTCACGAGCCCAAGGTTAGGGTCGTGACATTGCCAATGATTTGGAATTAACAAATACCACATTTGTTCATGTGCATTAGTTTGAGAGTACTGAAATTATTCTTGTGTAATCAATTAACCTTAAAATCATTATATTGAAATTATTGAAAGTATTCATGTGTAATAAATTAACTTAAAAACCCAACATCAATTAAGTTAATCCATTAATGCATTAATGTTTATCACTAATACTAAGTAGTGCAAATGATTATTGGAGCTTAATCAATTGCATGGATTATGGAGGTTCAGTTTTTTGATGAAATTTGTTTTGGGGGGGAGTGGGGGGGGTGAGGTGGGGGGTTGGTGTGTGTGTGTGCCAATGGTAATTGGGTCCAAGTTGCCAAGATACTACAATTGGCATGATACTCACTGCTTTTATAAAATGTATGGATTGGGAAGTTTAGTTCATTGGTGAAGTTTTTTTTCTTTTTTTTCTTGTGGGGGGTGGGGCGGGGGTTATGCCAATGTCAGTTGGGTCCAAGTTGCTAAATTAATAGAATAATGCATGAAACATGTGCATGGGTAGCAAAAATTAGACCAAAAACCCATCCCATAAACCCTAATATTCAACACAAAAAAAACCTTAAACCCTAAATTCCAGACTTGAAAACCCAACCCCTAAACCCTAAAACCTATACCCTAATCTTAAACACATAAAAAAGACCTTTAAACCCTAAATTTCAGACTTGAAAACCCTAGCCCTAAGATTAAAACCTGAACCTTAACCCTAAGCCAAAAAATCAGACTTGAAACCCAACCCCCTAAACCCTAAAACCTATACCCTAATCTTAAACACAAGAAAGCAAAACCTAAACCTTAAATCTCAGACCTGAAAACCCTACCCCTAAGATGAAAACCTAAACCTTAACCCTAAGCCAAAAAGATCAGACCTGAAACCGAACCTCAAAACCTTAAAACCTATACCTTAATCTTAAACACAAAAATGCAAACCCTAAACCCTAAATTTCAGACCTGCAAACCTTAGCCCTAAGACTAAAACCTAAACCTTAACCATACGCCAAAAAGATCAGACCTGAAACCCAACCCCTTAAACCCTAAAACTTATACCATAATCTTAAACACAAGAAAACAAAACCTAAACCCTAAATTTCAGACCTTATCCCTAAGCCAAAAAGATCGGACTTGAAACCTAACCTTAAAACCTTGAGACCTAAACCTTAATCTTAAACACAAAAATGCAAACCCTAAACCCTAAGTTTCAGATGTGAAAACCCTAGCCCGAAGAATAAAACCTAAACCTTAACTACGCCAAAAAGATCAAACCTGAAACCCAACCCCTAAACCCTAAAACCTACCTTAATCTTAAACACAAGAAAATAGAGCCCAAACTCTAAATTTCAGATTGGAAAACCCTACCCCTAAAACAAAAACCTAAACCTTAACCCTAAGCCAAAAAGATCAAACCTGAAACCTAACCCTTAAACCTTAAAACCTATACCTTAATTTTAAACACAAAAATGCAAACGCTAAACCCTAAATTTCAGACGTGAAAACCTTAGCCCTAAGACTAAAACCTAAACCTTAACCCTAAGCCAAAAAGATCAGACATGAACCCAATCCCTAAACCCTAAAACCCAAACCCTAATCTTAAACACAAAAAAACAAACCCTAAACCCTAAATTTCAGACCTGAAAATCATAACCTTAAGGACCAAAACCTAGACCCTAACTCGAAGCCAAAAAAATCAGACTTGAAACCCAACCCCTAAACCTTAATCTCAAACACAAAAAAACAGACCCTAAACCCTAATCTCAAACACAAAAACAAGACCCTAAACCCTAATCTCAAACACAAAGAAACGAACCTAAACCCTAAATTTCAGACCTGAAAACCTTAACCTTAAGGACCAAAACCTAGACCCTAACCCTAAGCCAAAAAATCAGACTTGAAACCCAACCCCTAAACCCTAAAACCTAAACCATAATCCTAAACACAAAAAAATCAAACCCTAAAGCCTAAATTAATGTACCATTAAATGTTGAAATATAAATAAATATAAACTTCATGATTTCAAAACAAATAAAAAAAAACTTTGATGGAAGAATGTTGTATGTGCATGTATACATTGATATGCAATTTCATTGATAAATTTCAACTAAAAGTACTTAATCTTTTTGTTAAAAGATCATATTGTGACAAGCAACTACATGTTACAAATGTATTTAAAAAGATTATTGCATCATTCTTATTTGCATTAAGTTTTCAACATAATGATAGATAAAAATGTAAACCATTTTTAATTACAAATTTTGACCACTAGACCTTTTCTATTTGTGTTTCAAAATTGTTCTTCTAGTGAAAATTGTAACATTGAGTGAATTTTTGTGTCCATTGTACCATGTAAACACTGGTTTTCTTACATCAACTTTGTTTTGGCTTTTGATGGATGTTTTCTAACCCTTGTGAGGAAAAAGAAACACACACAATACATAATTGAAAAAATCAAAGTGGGTTTAGCACAAAGATGGCATGAGGAATAAGGATTAAATTTCATTTCTAACACTATGGACACAAGTTTCTAGTTTTAAACATTTGACAAACAAAATGTAATGTGAACTTTTCCAATCATATAGGTATCCATTATTTTATGCATTTACATATTTGTCATCATTATCACATTTGCTTGCACTAGAAAAAAAACACTTATTTTCAACTAATTTCTATAGCTAAATTTAGTCATAAGTGACATTTGCAATTAAAATCCCTTAATTGCCTTAGACAAGTCACATGTGATATTAGTCATAAATGACAAGGGGTATTGGATGAATGAAAAAGTCAACAAATATAAGTTCATTTTTTGACTTCATTATATACATATTGTCAAATGCGACTAAGATGCAACTATTTTGGTCAATATTGAAGGCAAATGATGTGTTGCCACGTGTTTCAATACTTAATTATTTCAAATAAATATTATTATTATTTTGAAATAATTTGCAACGTTCAATTCACATGTTTGGATGATTTATATTATAACACATGGCCTAATGTAAATATGCCACGTGACATTTCAAAATGAATTTAATACAACACATTAATATTAGGTTGGTAAGTACCTAAGTAGGTCCCCACAAATTTAAGTTAGATACTTACTTAGGTAAAAAAGTAGGTAGGTAGGTCCTACCTTCGTAGGCTAAATACCTACTCATATAAATATATATTTAGGTAAATAGGTACATAGGTCAACTTAAGTGGGTAGGTCAGACACCTATTTAATTAGGTAAATAAGTAGGTTGGGAGGTATGTAGTTTAAATTATGCATATATATATATTTCTTTTGGGTTAAGTCTTTTGAATGATTTATTTCATGTGCACACATTTTTTAATGTGAAATTAGATAACCACACCTTTGGTTTATATAATGTTCAAACTAGGAATGGAGAATAAATAATATGGGATAAGTTTTGAAGTAACAACTTCCTCACAAATTAAGTTCCAACTTCAAAACTTTTTTCATGCCTTTTTTTTCTTATTTTTAAATTTCTAAACAATTCAAATACATGGCTCAGTAAATAATTACATAATCATTTTATTAATAACGATTAAATCTAACATATATTTAGAATATACATTACATATATTAAATATTCATTATCAACTATTTAAATAGATAATAATTTCTCAATATTTAATTAATTAATTATCTTGTTATTCACAACTTGTCAATACAAAACTCATAGATAAATAAATAAAATTATTATACCTAGAATTAAATATTATAAATATTTATTTTCAAATAAAAATAATGAACTATAATTGCTATTAGAAAATAAATTCAAGTATAAATTATTTATTTTAAAAGTCACATTAAACTAATTACTATATCATTAATTTATTATTTAAAAATAATAATCGGTCAAGTAAATGTTTATTTCCATTGGTAATAATAACTATAAATACCATAATCTGCTGAGAATATATTAAGATTTTTAAATTACTATAATATTACTATAAAAATATTTATCAGAGATAACTAATCACAGAATTTTTATTTAGAAAATACTGTATAATAATTCCTGCAATTATAATCATTACAATAATTATTTTAAATACATTATAAATATTCTAAACTTTTTATTCAGATTTAAAGTTATAAATTATAGACTGAATAATTATGTTCAATTGAAAAATAATTATTAAACTATTATAATCAATTCTTATCTGAAATAATTATAATGATTTGAAAGTAATGTAATATTAATTAGGATAATTGATTATTTTACTGTAATAATATAAAAACTTATGTTTAAACAATAACTATTTAGTGTTACTTATAATTAATAAATATAATCATTTATATAAGTATTTAAAAAAGTGATATATTATGAACAAGTAGTTAAATGAAATAAATATTTTAATTTATTATATTAAAATCCATGTAGTTATGGTCATAACATTTATTATTTTAATTAAATTATGATTATTTTAGAAACTTAAATAAGAACTAAATTTATGATAGTTTATAGATTATAATAATATTTTTTAATTATTCAAGTATTGTAATTCCAACTTAACAAATAAATTAAGTAATTACAGTGATTTTATGTCATTGTAGAATAATTATTATTAATATAGAATTTTATGTTTTTACATTAACAATTTACAAATAACAAGTAAATAATGAGTAATACATACAATTATTTTAGTGTATCTTTTTTTCTAAATACAATAAATACAACAAGTTTGTAGATTATTTTAAGATTATTATGAAACTTTGAAATAAAAATCTTAACTATAGGACATAACTTTTCAATTAGGATATGAAATTTTATTATTATTATTAAAAAAACATAAGTGTTGTATATACAATGGTTATTTCTCATGATTGGGAATTATTGTTTTAATCAATGTGAAGATCTATGTTGTAATATTATTTATTCATTTAACATAAGTAATTATAAATAATAAGTAAAATAATTTATTACAATTACATTAAATTTGCAATAAATTTTTAAATTTTTTTAATGATGTAATACAATTATATATTGTAAGTACATAATTAAATATTCTAGTATACAAAAATGTAATTTGTACAATCATAAAAAATAAATTAATTCATTTAATTAGTGGCAATATTTTAGTTTTAAAGACATTAAAATTTAAAATTACTAATTATGGAGCTGAATTATAAATTATAACTATTATGATTTTATAATAATTATATATTGATTACAGTAATTGTATATATATATATAATTATTGAACATAAATAGTGTATGTTGGAATATACTTAATTTATTGGCAACTATAAGTAATTTAATGTAATGAAATTAGTATAATTACAATAATCATATCAATGAATTTAATTACAATAAGAAAGTATGAATTTAAAGTTCAATTATAAATCAAATAATTATTATAATTGATGTATATAGACATATGTTGATTGCGATTAAAGACCACTTTGCTTGTGACTAATGGGATTTTAGATGGTTACTTTCGGATGATAAATCCAACCCATGTATAGATGTAAATCAATTTAATCGCAGGCTAGGCATAGGTGACTAAGTTGATGCTAGCATGATGTCACATTAGTTGAAAAGGGCAAAAAATTAATTGCAAAACCAAATAGTCACAAGTAGTTGTAAATGCATTTGGTCACATATTGGCATTTTTCTTCTAGTGTTGTCTCTTTGTTTGTTGGGAAGTAGATACATGACATGAAGATATATGATATGGAATATATTATATAGAATAAAGGGCAATTGAAAATCTTCACCAAATTTAAAACAATGTCAAGGAATATTGGGAACACACAAATCTAAACACATGAATGGTTATCATGCTAGTTAGATGTGTTTAAATACTCCATTACAAATATATATTATTCTTTATATCCAAGACTTTAATATGGCCTATATAGTTTTCAAAGGTTTTAAGTTTTGTTGGAACTACTATGTTGGAACATAACCAAACACTTAACCCCATTCAAAATTGAATTAGAATTAGAATCAAGGGTGTTGCCCATTTCAACTAGGTTTAGGTTGTTTAGGTAGATACATAAAATTTTATGACATATATATATAAGTTTTGCTTTATAACATTTTAGGCAAATTATTGCTTTGATTGGTTGTACATAATTAATATTACACCCAAAAAAATTTGTTTAATTATGTACAATGGAAACATAAATATTGGACTTGGTCTTAAATCAGACCTATTTTAAATTCTTTGTGAGAATTATAAAAAATTAGATGTTTTAGAAATCCAAAGAACCAATTTCAAGATTGGATTGAAAGTTCCATTAAAAACAAAAAAAAGTTAGAAATGGGATTGGAAGTTGATTTGAAATGAAAATTTAAACAACATTGGTCCATACATGTTTGGAATTAACTATGGCAAAAGATATGAATTGCTAGGGGATGCATATTGCTAGTAAGGACATAGTGGTTACATCTTGGGCACATAATCATATATAATATTTATCATTGCAATGATTTTAACTAGTCACAAGATTTGTAATTCATAGCGGAACCTTACCTAACAATGGGAATTGATCATGGAGCCTACTTTTATAGTTCATTTTTATTTCAAGAACATATATTTTGTCAAACAAAAATTTCATTTGTATAAGGTTTAGAGGTGGGTGCTAGATGGGTTTTATTGTCATGGATTCTTCTATTGAAGGTTGCCAAAATGCTACAAGCATCATAACAAATGTTGCTACAAATGATTTTTTTTCTTGTTAAATGGTCTTGGGCTCAAAAACATGGATCATGGAAAAAATCATGAAAGCTTGTGACTTTATTTACAATCATTTCAAATAATCATCAAAATAAAGTTATTATAACCCTCAACAAAATGATATTACATCAATGAAAAATTTTAAGCACTAAATTAACCATATTCTTTTGATGATTGTGTTAATTATGTTATGAAACAATTGGCTTCAAACTTTTAAGTGATTAACACCCAACATTGGTAGGTCTCCAATGAACTACAACAAAACTCCTTAAATATAGACTTCATGTGCCCAAACATGGTGGCCAAACACATATAAAACATATTCATTGATTCATTTCTGACCCATTTTGACACACCCTCAAGCTCCTTAATGTATTCAACTATGAATCCAAAGGTGATAAGAACGAAAGGAGAAGGAGTTGAGGTGCATTCCTTGGTTCGTAACACTTTGGGGGTAGAAAGGTGTGTTGGAGCTTCGGGATGGGGACTAAAAAAACTGATAAGCAAATCAATTACTCACATGGGCTTGCACAAACTAAACAACAAGTTGGTTAATGCATAGTTGAAACACCTTTGGTACACGAACGACTCACGAACAAACACAAACTCACCACAGCCCAACCTTGGGGGAAGCCATCACCTTCCCCCTTATAGTATTCTCTATGCTTGGCCACGGAGTCAACACCCAAATGTGATTTTGTCCTGAAATTCCCAAGTGGGAGTCCCGAAATTTTCAAAATTTGGACTCCCGCAACTTTGGAGGCCCATAACTTTATGTGCAGACCTCCAATTGAGGTGAGGTTTAAAGAAAAATTATAGCCTCATTAAGAGCTTTTCAACAATATGTGGCACGCCACCTACACATAAGGAAATTAGGGTGATTCTTGACTTTTAGTGGTTGAAAGTCAAATTGGTAGTTTGACTCTCGACCCTTCTTTTGGCCATAACTTGTGTTTTAAGTACTCAAATGGGTCATGTGAGCCCAATTTAGACATCTAAGTTCCAAGAGCTTTCCAATGATATAGGGAAGTTTTTAGTCCAATGGGTTTTGACCTTAAAATCATTCTATGAAAATTCGGGAGTCCATTGGGACTCCAATTCCCAAAGTGGGATTTCACTTGGGAATGTGGGGGGTTCATTCCCTCACATTTTCCCACATTCTCGAGAACATGAAATGTGATTCCTGGGCTTCGCTTTTGGCCCACACCTTTGCAAGGCCTTGCCTTGGTCGTAAACCCAAGGCTATGGTTGCGACACATTTATGATTATTAAGGAAAGTCAAGAATTATTTGTTTGAGACTGTTCAAAGGATTTATGATCAAACCTTCCGAATAAAAAGGTTGAAAGATTGTTGTCTAATTCATTATAAGCACAAATCATTGTTTATAATGTAATTCCTCCATTTGTTATTGTGAAGGAAAATCATTTATTTTTTAAAAGGTTGTTTGAAGGATGTGTTGTCAAACCTTGTTCAAGGAAACATTAGTTAAATGATTATTGTCAAATGTTATTAGGTGAAACATTGTTTGTAATATAATTCTTTTAGTTGTGATTGTTAAAGAAAACAAAGAAAGGTAAAAACACATGATGCTAACCCCACTTTACACAAATGTTGTGAAATGTTAAAAATAATTATAGTATTTATAGATATTTCTCCTAACATGTGCAATCTTATTCCCACATTTTACATTGTTTCATCCCAATTCAATGGTCAAGATTTAAAATGGATGTATATATAATATATACATTGTATATTTGGCACATATAATTTGAAGGTGTTTTGTGATGCAAGGACACATTACTTTTGATTCCATGGGACATTCATAAACAAAAGTTAAATGGGGAAACCACAATCCCCCTTCATGCTTGTGTTATTCTTTTATTTCAAAGTGGTTTAAAAGAAAATAAATCATAATGTTTTTATGGCTTACATACCAATAAAAGCCCAAACAACCAATACCAATAACTATAGCCAATTTAAAATGGCCAATAGATGGGTTTATAATATAGCCATGGACAATGGGCAATAGCCAAAATGGGTTATAACTATAACCACATTTTTTAGTGTAAATTTCAGTAGTCAATAACCATAGCCTATGGTCGATATGCATAGCCAATAATCAATAACCATAACCTATGGCTAATAACCTATGGTTGATATGCATAACCAATAGCCAATGACCAATAGCAATGGCCCATGCCAAATGAACAATAGCCATTCATCAATGGTTAATAACACCTCAAACCCATAACCCCATAGCACCCTAGCCCCTAGTTCCCCAACCCTAGCTGCCATAACAAAAAGTAATTGTGGGTAGCCCATGGGTGTGAAAACAAACCTTGTTGTGGTCAATTTGAGGAACCCATCATGGGTTTTCCCAATTTGGACCCATGTCAGACCCCTATCTACTTACTTTATGGACTTGATAAGGGATGAGGGGTTAGAGAAGGGGTGAAAATGGGGCCCAACTAGGCACGTCTTTACAAATAACTTATTAAGGGGGGAATTTGGAATCAATATATCAATTAGAAATTTTATACGATAAATTTCCCAAATACAAAATAATTGCTTTAATATATAAACAAAGAAGGTGAACTAACTATATTAACCTATAAGGTTTTGGATTAAATATTTGGATATAACCATGCATCCATTAGTGGTGTCATGATAAAGCTACACCAATAAACATCCATCTAATAAATAACCACTTGAAGCACTTTGGATCCAAAACATTTGCAAATTAAATAAAAAGTATAATATTTCAAAAGTAAATAAGTGGCACATCAATTTTGTGTTGAAAGTTTTTCATGGCTTTGATAGTCACATTACATGTTTTAATTTCAACAACATGTTCAAGTTGTGTATGTAATCCTTAATTAAATGTGTTTACAAAAATAAACAATTGTCAAGGTTGTAACCTACATTAGAAGAAATCTTGTCCTTTGCAACCAATAAATCAATGATTAAATGTCCTAAATGACTAGTAATTGATTATAATAGGATATTACTTCAAATCCTACATGTTAAAAATTGTAGTCATATATTAGTGGTGCACTTGATTAATAGATGATGATGTGGTAACAAGAAGGATGATGTCATTTTTTCATTACAAGTTTTCATCCATATGGCATCCATAATTAATGACAAAATGATGTGGATGTCCAAAATATGATACAAAAATGTGACGAAAATAAAATCATTTCAAATATAACTAAAGAATGAGTATGCAAATGACATGGAAAAATGATGTGTCATTACATACATAATGTATCATAAATTTACTTTATAATGATTCAAAAATGATTATCAATATAAGTTCACACATAAGAAATTATGACATGTAAGGAATTGACTTCAACTAATATTATACACATAAGTAATATAAAAACTTTGATTATATTTTTCTTGAATATACTTGATATATGATGCATTTAAAAATATTTTATATGAGTAAATTAATTATTACACATTGAAATAAAATTTACTAATAAAAATGATATATTAAATATAATTTTTAAGATTATAATTTTAAAATAAAATAGAAATGTAAAATGTGGTACACATATGATTTATTTTTACATTAAATCTTCATCATCAATTTAAGTAAGAATTTATATACTATATGTTTACAAATAAATGTTACTCAATTATGTTAAAGTATATGTGTTAAATTGAATAAAATTCCAGAAAATTATTCAATATTTAATATTCATTATTATTTTAAGTTATAATTAAAATATTTGAATTAAAATATTAAATAAACTTAATATTTTAATTTTAAAATACTATGATATATATATATATATATATATATATCATAATTGATTTGTGATCCATTTATAAATATTTTATGTGGATAAATTTTATGGATTCATATGTCTAAATTAAAAATTATTGATAAAATTATGATATATTAAAAAAAATGTATAATATAAATTCATAAATCAAATGAAGGTTTTAAATATGAAAGATATATTTTATTTATTCTTGTACTACACACAAAGGTTTTTCCATTTACAAATTATGTGTTTGTATTTTATTTTTTCAAATAATGGCCATTGAAATATTTTTCTTTCAAAATGAATTCACATTTTTACATATCTATATTAATTTTTGTACATTATTGAAGGAAATTTATGAATAAGTTTTTTTTTTTTTCATTTGGACAATTTATCAATGACATATGAATCATCAAATTTGAGGTTTTGTGTAATGCCTACATGAAGTATGGTCTAAATAAAATAAACACTAAGTTATTCACAGAACAAGTGAAGTGGCTTGGTGGTAAAGGAATTCAATTCCATCCTTGGGGGTCCAAGGATCAAACTTCATAAATGACATTGTTGTGGTCAACAATGAAATATTGATTGAATTTACCACCAATGGATCGTTTATTTAACCATTGAAACTAATTTAAAACCTAATTTAGGTGATGACATGTGTCAACAATTGATAGGATGAAATCAAAATACATCTTATAATTTATAATAATATCAATTATTATAATTTGTAATAATAAAAAAAATTACATAATGACTAAAGTATGAATAATGGTTTCACATATGTCCTTTATGACTAACGAATGAAATGTGCCACATCATGTCTTAAACGACTATTGTCCTCAACGACTCGTTTGTGATGATTTTAAGGCTATTATTATCTTTTATGACTAGAATACTAGTCATATATTTGAAGATTTCTTCTAATGGTAGCTATTTCACCATGAAGTTACAAATTGTTAAAGTCCTTGAGAATTATTAAGCAATGGTCCATTGAAGCTTGTTACATGATGGGCAACCAAGTTGATTGTTGAATGCCATGTATCACCAATTATATTTAGAAGACCATCCAAACAACCTTGGAAAAAACACCTACACACATACAAAATCACATTATTAGAAATTGACACTCCTTGTTGACAAAAATAAAACTTGCAATTCCATAATTTTTGAATTCATCTATCAAACTACTATACATTTTAGACACATTCTACAAGATTTTGCATCATTGTAATATACCAAAAACCCTAACCTATATTATTTTATAACTAATTACACACTATAATTTGCACATCACCATTACATCATTATTGCATAATCATCTAACAAGCTTCGACAAGTAGTGGTGCATGAAGATGTCATATACAATGAATTTAAATGAAATTAAAACTAATTTATAAGTCAACAATATATGTGGGCAATGAATAGATGAGACAAACATATCACCTTAACTTCCTCTTTTAGCTCCTAGAACTACAAATTGGCAGGATTTGCTTGCAATCAAATAGAGATATTAAATCAAAAAATGATTAACCAAAAATATTTAGATAGGTGGCAATGTTATGACAAATACAAAAAAATGCAACATCAATCTAAGTGTAATGTCTAAGTAACAAAATCAAATGCTTGTACAAAACTAAGATTCAAAAACCAAATTCATTACATGCATTACCACAACTGATGAATTCATCTCTATAGTCACTTGTAAACATTTTTAACCTCATCAATTGTAAATTATTGAACCAGCTACCAATGCCCATGTAAGCAACATCCATGATGAGCTCCACAAATGACATAGCTCCAACAAAGTCTTTCCTACAAAACAACCTATAAATTAAGGGGCTACACCTTGAAATCAAACATGTTCAAATAAATAGAACAGATGTGAACAATAAAGTTGGATCTTTGTGGGATATTGACTTGACTTGGTGCATCTTTTGGCTACCATTCAAGGTTCCACATTCCCAACCTTTTGACTTGTCCACATCCCCAACCTTTACTTCCCAAAAGAACTTGTTAACATGTTTCCTGGTAGACGGATATGCAACATGGTACTTATTGCATTTTGATTTCAGAAATTGAACACATTCATTTACATTTTGTAATTTTTGCCCATGAGGTTTAATTTGATCCTTCCTGAGTTCGATTTTCATTAAAGCTCCGAATCCATCAACCTCACCTTTTCCATGTCCATGTCCAGTAGCAAAAAAGCTCCAAATCATGTGGCATCCAATTGGCAAAAATTCAGAGGTAATCAAGCTTGAATAACATGAGACAAAGTACCAAGCTCTACTACTCTTGAATTGTCCAAAACAACCATCATTCCAAACAATATGCTTAGTTGGTGAGCATCCTTGGTCCTTTAGAAATTGCCAGTGTAACATGAAACAGTGTTGGACCAAAAGTGTGTCATGACATGTATCATTTGAAATATAATAGTGCAACTCCCTAATGACATTGGGTGTGTTGCTACCATTTAAGATAATTGCAAAATAAAGTATGTAGGTCAAATGGACATAGATACTTATCTGGACATTATGCCAATGCATACTTTGGATCTTGTTTTGTATTTTCATTTTGTAGTTCTTTGATAAATCCATGCAAGAAATGATTGAACCAATGGGTATTCGTCCAAGTATGGTCTTGAATTGTTGCTCTTCCCACTTTGAAATAAAATTATGGGTCACAAATGACTATAGTCTTGGTTTCAAGTAGGAACTTAGCTCTCTAGGAGGAGTTTCATGGTATAGAACCTTTGGAGCTTTTTTCTCTTTGCCATCAGTGTGTGCCCAACAACATCATAACCTATATTAGTCCATTTGACAAGTTTTTTAGAAATCAACTCTTCAAGACACATGTTCAAAGTCTCAATGCCACACAACTTGCATTTACCCATCACATAAGTTCGATTGTGCCAAGCAAAAGTCTTAGGTTCCATACAAATAACAATAGTCCATAGATCTATAAAACTATTGTAAGTAACATGTTGAACATTACACTTACCAACATTGATTAGGTTAGAATTATTTTTGCAAGCTTGCGCACATGTACACCTATAGGTGTCATGGACCCTTTTCTCAACCAATTTGATGTCATTCAAGCCCACAAGAAGCTCCTTAACTTCTTGGTGGTAACAATAACAACATGTATTCCAAGTTGTTAGCATACACACCCACTAAGGTTTAAGGGCATGAAATTTTGTGAATGCAACTTCTACATTTGGATAATTTGACCTAAAGGCAATAAAGAACTCCAACTGCTATTGCCAATTCAATTATTGTAATACACCGTGTTAGCTTGATGTCATACACCAATATGGATTTGGAATGTATAAAAAACCAATACTCACAATCAAACATTGTGATTAATATTCAAAGGATAAACCATGTTGCAACCCTAGCCTTGGGCTTGTGACCACGGCAAGAACTTGCAAGGTTGCGAGCCAAGAGGAAGCTGGGAGTCAAGGAAAGTGTGAGGGAATGAACCCTCACACTCCCAAGGGAGTTTCCATTTTGGGAGTTTGGAGTCTCGGAGGACTTCCGAATTTTCATAAAATGATTGCAGGGGTCAAAACTCAATGGATTGAAGGATTCTTTATATCATTGGAAATCTCTTGGAACGTAAATGTTTTAAATGGGCTCGCATGATTCATTTGGACATTTGAAACACAAGTTATGGCCAAAAGAAGGGTTAGGAATCACTCTAATTTCCTCACGTGCAAGTGGCGTGTGACATATCGTTGGAAAGCTCTCGACAAGGGCTACAACTTCACTTTAGACCTCATCTCAATCGGAGGTTTACACGCAAAGTTATGGGCCATGCAAAGTTGTGGAAGTCTTAGTTATGAGAATTTTAGGACTCCCACTTGGGAGTCTTGAGACAAAATCCCATTTGGATGTAGGCCTCGTGAAGAGGCACAAAATATACTATAAGGGGGAAGGTGGTGGCTTCCCCCAAGTCTAGGCTATGGTGAGTCTTGTGAGTCCAAGTTTGTCTTAACACCAAAAGTGCTCCAACTATGCACTAACCAACTTGTTGTTTGGTTTTGTGTAGGTTCGTGTGATTGATTAAGTGTTTGTCATTCTTCCTAGTCCCATCCCAGAGCTTTAGCACGCCCCTTTACCCCCAAAATGTTGCAAACTAAGGAGTGTGTCACCAACTCCTTGCTCTTCCGCTATTTTCATTTCAGACTCACATTTGAGTCTACCAAAGAGCTTGGGAGCACGTCAAACCACATCAAGCATTACAAAACACATTGGAAGCACATAAGCACATGAAAAATACTACTTGGGGTTGCCCAAAATTAGTGGATTGATTTTTGTTGAAATTTAAGACTAGTCAATAATCTATTAAACACAATAAACATAGTAAGGAAACATTGAACTAACATCAAAGAATCTTTTAATAAGTAGAAAAACATTCTAATCAATTAACCATGTAATTAACATTAATTAAGTAACTATCGCAAACATCACACATTCATGACATAAAGGAGGTCATTGCTTTGGATAAGTAGGAAAAATTGAAGGAACCAAGGACGTGGTATAACATAAACATTAGATAAACACTAAACAATCACATTTAGGATAATTAGCATCAATGAACCACTTACGACACTTTTCATAATGTAAAAACTCATGACTATAATGACAAAAAGTAGAGGACTACTTTGATTTAACCTTATGGTTCCAAGAATGGAATTATAAAGCATTCAAGAATCTTAACTCTCCACCATAGCAATTTTGACAGCACTTTAAAGCACATAAAGAAGTGAAGATTTCTTTTACGTCTAGACAACAACTTTGAATATGTTGATTCTGTCCATTAGCAACATAGTTCCATTAAATGTAAGAAACATAGCTTCATTAAATGTAGAAACCATAGTTCCATCAAATGTAGGGAAAAAAATCCATTACAAGTTTCAATCAAATTGCATAGAAACTGCATCATCAAGATTTCAAAAGCCATGAATGAACAACTATTGAAACATGCCAAAAATGAGAAGGAAGAATGTGTACATGTGAAACCTATAGATAGTTGCATGTGATTCATAAAATTTCATTCTAGTCCTCCTTTTGATAACATCTTCGCGGTTAAAATAAATTATTGTTTTTGCACTCCACCAATTGATTAAACAATTCTTGGTAAATTTAGAAAGGGAGTTTCCATGTTTCTCCTTCATGTGTTGTAATCAAAAAACATGACTCTACCTGTTTAAAAACATGCGCATTTGTGTGCTCTTCTTGATGGTTTGCTTGTCAACACTCAAAACTTTAGCAATCCTTGTCCATTGTTCACTAATTGTGAGGATGTTAATGCAAATACAATATCTTTTGCCAACACAAGGTTGGATTGATGTTTGTGAGTTAAATGAATGGTTAATCCTTCTCTCAAGTTACCCATTATCTCATGGTTCCATTTAGATTAGAGGCATCGACCATGTATGGGGGTAACATACCCTTCAAAATTAAATGCCCTAAAAACTTCTCAAAAACAAGCTATTGAAAGTCTTCATAATACCTCGTTAGTTTTGTTGTAGCACAGATCACCATACCTTTAGCAATATCTATACTTACCTTCTAGACATGTTTAACATGTGCATCAGTGGACTTTGTGGCATCGCCTTTAATAACACACACATTTTCAACAACTTTAGTTTGGAGTTGTTCTTTGACTTGCACTTGAACTCTTTTGTGATCTCAACAATGCTGAACCCTCTTATGTGTGTCTTTTTTTCATTTTATCTTGTACCATTCGTGATAGTTTCCTTTGCTGTGTTCAACTTCCACCATGACAACCCCCGTAGCTTTTGTTGAGTTTGGCTCCTTTAGTTTGTTAAAGCCCTCCATCCCACAAACATGAAACCTAAAAACACAAGACACTCAAATTACCACCCAACCAAAAATACAAAAAAAAACTAAAAAGGTCTCCTATAGAAAGAATATTTTGATTAATGACACAAACCTCCCCATAGACTTCTAAAGGTGCTTGTATGCCCAGCTTACGTGAGTGTATTCCCTGGAAACTCGAGGTAGATGCATTCGAGACAAGAATATTAACACCATTAGAAGTTAAAAGTTGAGCTTCACGTGTCATGTAAAAAGTGGTAGGTCGAACAAATGTAAGATTCAATAGTTCAGTTATAATGTTTTCATGTAATTATAGTGTGTGTTGCACAAACAAGAGTAAATAGTAGTTGTTTTTGCCAACTTGGTACTGGCCAACTTGGTGATGCACTCTCAAGTTCATTTTTAGTGGAATTCAATTGCCACACAGGACCTTCAAGAGGAGTGTAGATTCTTCAAAATTGGAATTGTCATTTAGTGATTCATTAACTATGCATGTACACTTCAAAATTTCCCAAACCACCTTGCTTACACAATCAATCTTTCTTTGGGTCAATCATTTCCTCATGTTTAGGGCAAACAAGTCGAGAAGCACTAAATTTGCCATCACCAAAACCAATAACAAACTACAATAAGGAATTTTCCATTACCAAAGAACCTTTAGGAAAGCGTTCAAAGCACGCAACATCACCTTTCGAAATCCCAAGTCTGTGCATGCCCATTCTAATGGTCTAGATGTCAACCAATGTGTAATGTAGATGCCCTAATTGTTGATGAATTGGATGTACGATCCTTTCCATCATTTTTCCATCTAGAGCCATTAGTATGTGAGCTAGCGAGCTTTTGTACATTATCCTTATAAAAATTAATAATTTATATGTATCAAATTATCATTTCACATGTAAACCATGTTTTTAAAGATAAACCATAAGTGTTTAACATTGACATAATTAAAAATATTTCTAAATCCATGTATCATTCATCAAATGCCTTGTAAAATATCTTCAACAAATGTTCTTGCAAGTTATAATGCTTTTATGATGATAAATGCTTAGCATTTGTGTAAAAAACAAATTTCCCAATTTTTTATTGTAATCTTGTACTTCTTTGCTTAATTCAACACACATTAAGGAATAAAAGGATTGATTATAGTGCTATGAAAGTCCTTTTTGCCAATACAAAATTATTGAAATGATTCAATTTTTAAGGGCTTGATAACAAACCACAATATTAACATTTGGATGGGAAGAAAAATAACATTCATAAAACTTTGTCTTCCCTTCACATGATCTTGTAACCAACACACATCTTGTAATCCATTTTAGAAGTGGATGTAGACCTTATGTGACTATCACTATGCATGTTCTCATGTGGTTTGTGCTATGGAATCAAGTGGTGAGGACATTAACATGCCTGAAATGTTGTCAATTTCAGCACTTGACATTCAACAAGATTTTTTCAAAATGACTATGAAAAACCAAGTAATTGTTGCTAAGTAGCTTCCTCTTGACTTTAACCCCCTAACTTAGTTATGGTGTACAATATCAAGCTCCAGAATATTGTGTCATAATCTACTTGAGTATTTTAAACTTGCTAAGATAAGCACATCCTTGTTTTGGGTAGTGTGGAGGATGAAAGATGTTTCTCCACTTTAAAGTTCCTTAAGTCTAG